>ERZ1034409.273-NODE-273-length-12341-cov-2.765831_pt1 | contig 12341 bp, 13 predicted proteins | sample MGYA00520610_ERZ1034409 | MGnify/ENA primary metagenome ERZ1034409 (study PRJEB33736, sample SAMEA104288480) | Azolla microphylla | place: Ecuador | collected 1982 | study: EMG produced TPA metagenomics assembly of the PRJEB19522 data set (Is there foul play in... | reverse complement strand
CCAGTCCCGGCCGCCGGCACCGGCACGGCTGCCGCGCCTGGTACCGCCCCCGCGCCGGCCGATGCGTCGACCGCCGCCATCCCGGTCGCGGGCGGCGGTTCCAACGACGGCGCGCAGGACCAGCCCAAGCGACCGCCGCGCAGCGCGCTGATGGAAGAAATCGTGGTGACGGCGCAGAAACGCGAAGAAAGCGTGCAGGATGTGCCGATTGCCATCAACGCCTTCAACGGTGAGCAGCTCAAGGCCCTGGGCGTGACCAACCAATATGACCTGAGCGCCGTCGTTCCAGGCCTGCAGAACACCGACGCGGTGGGCTTTTCCGTGACCTACCTGCGCGGCGTCGGCACGGACGCCTTTCTGATGGCAGACCCCAGCGTCGCCCTCTACATCGACGACGTGTATCTGCCGTTCGCGATGGCCGCCAACCAGAAGTTCGGCGAGATGGAGCGCACCGAGGTCCTGAAAGGCCCCCAGGGCACCCTGTTCGGGCGCAACGCGGTCGGCGGCGCCATCAACGTGGTGACGAGAAAGCCGGACTTCGAAAAATCGACCTTCAAGGTCGATCTGGACGACGGCAATTACAATGAAAGGGCCGAAAAGGTCTTCGCCAGCGTTCCGGTGACGCACAACCTGGCGTTCGCCGTCACCGCCTTGTCCGACACCCGCAGTTCCTACTACAAGGGCCTTATGGGGGTGACGATCTCCAATCCCGACGGCACTCCGGTGGCCGGCGAAAAAGACCAGGGCTTCCAATTCAAGCTGCGTTACGCGCCATTCGACTGGGCGGAGCTCAACCTCAACTGGGCTCATGTCCAGGATCGCGGTGTCGGCGGCCTGTATTCTCCCAATACCGATCCCTCGCCGCTGGGCAAGGCCCTCGGCATCCGGGCGCAAACCGGGTTCGACAACACAAAGACCAACGAGGAAGCCACCCTCGGCGTGCTCAACAACATCTATTCCGGCAACCTCAAGTTCCACTGGGACTGGGCCGACATGAAGTTCCTCGGCAGCCGGCAGAGAATCCGTTCCGACAATTGCATCGACTTCGACGGCTCGCCGGTGCCGATTGCCTCATTCCGTCTCAAGAACGAGTTCGCCGACATCTACACCGGCGAGTTCCAGCTGCTGTCGAACCCCTCGTCCTGGGGCGCTGACCATTGGTCCTGGATCATCGGCGCCTACTATTTCAAGGGGCAGCAGGGCGTAAGGCCGTCGACGCTGAACGTGCTGTCGACCAACCTGAACGAAGGCACGGTGTTCGGCATCCGGGTCCCCCCTGCCCTCATCAACCTGATCGACGCCGCCGGGCTCGGCAACGAGATCCCGGCCGGCGCGCTGATCTTCGACGGCGTCATCCAGACCGATTCGCAGTCCGCCTACGCGCAGTCGACTTATCACTTCACCGACTGGCTGGCGCTGAAGATGATCTTCAACCCCAAGCAGCCGGTGAACTTCCTCGGCCTGTTCACCTGGCAGGGCCTGTTCCTCAAGCGCCGCCGCGAGGTCTCCGCCGAGTACGGCGGCCTGATCGCACGCGAGGTGGTGACGCCGCGCAACGTGTTCGAGGCGGTGCTGCGCGGCCCGCTGTCCGACCGACTGTTCTACATGGTCAGCAAGCAGGTGCAGCGCATGGTCGACGAGCAGGCCGGGCTGGCGCGGCCATTCGTGGTGTTCGCCGTCGGCAGCGGCAAATACCAGGCGATGAAGAAGATGGTGGCGGAAGAGCTGATGAAGCGGCTGCCCGAGACCATCCGCCACGTCGAAAGCTACGCCGCCGACGCCATGGATCTGGAGCGCACCCTGGTCGGCAAGATGCAGGAGCTGTCGCCGGAGGAGTTCGAGAGCCTGTTGCGCCCCGCCTTCCAGCAGGACGAGTGGATCCTGATCACCGTCGGCGCCGTGCTCGGCTTCCTGGTCGGCGAGCTGCAGGTGTTCATCATGCTGCACCACTAGCGGCACCCTTCAGCCTCCCAGATTAAAAAATCTAGCCTAATCAGTGGGTTGCCATCGACGTGCTTGTCTTTGATCTGGTGTTATAGTTAACTATAACAGTACACCAGCAAGGGTTCGCAATGGAGCGGGAGTGGAGCGATGGGCAGCCGATCTACCGGCAACTGCGCGACCGCGTGGTGGCGATGATCCTCGACGGCGCCCTCGCCGAAGGCGATCCGCTGCCTTCGGTGCGCAGCGTCGCCGCCGATTACCGCGTCAACCCGCTGACCGTGCTCAAGGGCTACCAGCAGCTCGCCGACGAGCAGCTGGTGGAATCGCGGCGCGGCCGCGGCATGTTCGTCAACGCCGGCGCGCGCGAGCGGCTGCTGCGCGGCGAGCGCGAGCGCTTCCTCAAGGAGCAATGGCCGCCACTGCTCGCCACCATCCAGCGCCTGGGCCTGACGCCCGCCGAACTGCTGCAAGCCGCACCGGAATACAAGGGAGACAAGCAGTCATGACCTGCATCGAAGCGCGCGGCCTGCGCAAGACCTTCGGCGCCACGGTGGCGCTGGACGGCGTCGACCTGCGCGTCGACGAAGGCCGCATCCTCGGCCTGATCGGCCCCAACGGCGCCGGCAAGAGCACCGCGCTCAACGCCATCCTCGGCCTCACCGACTACCAGGGCGAGCTGCGCGTGCTGGGCCGCGACCCGTGGACGCAGCGCGACCGGCTGATGCGCGACGTCTGCTTCATCGCCGACGTGGCCGTGCTGCCGCGCTGGATGCGCGTGTCGCAGGCGCTGGACTACGTCGCCGGCGTGCACCCGCGCTTCGACCGCGCCAAGGCCGAGGGCTTTCTGGCCAAGACCTCGATCCAGCGCCGCAGCAAGATCCGCGAGCTGTCCAAGGGCATGGTGACGCAGCTGCACCTGGCGCTGGTGATGGCCATCGACGCGCGCCTGCTGGTGCTGGACGAGCCGACCCTGGGCCTGGACATCCTCTATCGCAAGCTGCTCAACGATTACTTCGATAACCGGCGCACCATCGTCGTCACCACCCACCAGGTGGAGGAGGTGCAGCACATCCTCACCGACCTGGCCTTCGTCAACCGCGGCCGCATCGTGCTCAGCTGCAGCATGGAGGAGTTCGAGGCGCGCTACACCGAGGCGCTGGTGCCGCCGCAGAACCTGGAGGCGGCGCGCGCGCTGCGTCCCTTGAGCGAGCGCCAGGCCTTCGGCCGCAGCATCCTGCTCTACGACCGCGCCGACCGCGCGCGCCTGGCCGAGCTGGGCGAGGTGCGCACGCCGGGCGTGGCCGACCTGTTCGTCGCCGTCATCGGCGGCAGCGGAGGTGCGGCGTGAATTCCAACGACAACATCCACGAAAGCATGAACACTCCACGTGAAGCCACCGCCGTGCCGGTGCACCGCCTGCTGTACTGGCAGGTGCGCCGCGAGCTGTGGGAGAACCGCTCGATCTACATCGCGCCGCTGGCCGTGGCCGGGGTGATGCTGCTCGGCTTCCTGGTCAGCACCGGCCATCTGCCGGAGCTGGCCCTGGCCACCGCCGGCCTGCCGCCGGACCAGGAGACCGACCATCTGATCAAGGTTTACGGCATGGTCTCGGTGCCGCTGATCCTGGTGGCGCTGGCGGTCGGCATGTTCTACTGCCTGGACGCGCTCAACAACGAGCGCCGCGACCGCAGCATCCTGTTCTGGAAATCGCTGCCGGTGTCGGACCTGCTCACCGTCGCCTCCAAGGCGGCGATCCCGATGCTGGTGCTGCCGCTGCTGACCTTCGTCATCGTAGTGGTGCTGCAGAACCTGATGCGCGTGATCACCAGCGTGGTGCTGCTGGCGCACGGCCTGCCAGTGGCCGACCTGTGGACGCAGTTGCCGCTGCTGCACCTGACCGTGCTGCTGTTCTACGCCCTGGCGGTACTGGCGCTGTGGCATGCGCCGGTCTACGCCTGGCTGCTGCTGGTCTCGGCCTGGGCCAAGCGCAGCACCTTCCTGGTGGCGGTGGTGCCGCCGATGGCGCTGGGCCTGGCGGAAAAGATCGCCTTCGGCAGCCACCATGTGTTCAGCCTGATCGGCGAGCGCCTGTTCGGCGGCGTCGGCGAGGCCTTCGCCTTCGAGCGCGGCCGCGCGGTGAGCGATCCGCTGCTGGAACTGGACCCCGCCCGCTTCATCGCCAGCCCCGGCCTGTGGCTGGGCCTGCTGGCGGCGGCCGGCCTGTTCTACGGCGCGGTGATGCTGCGCCGCAGCCGCCAGCCTCTGTAACGACGTCTCCCGGGGGAGCCCATCGATGAGCGCAACCGTCCCTACTCTGCCGCCGCGCGGCGCCATTCGCGGAGCCAGCACCATGTCCCAGCCCGTGTCCGATCAAGCCACGCCGTCCAACGGCGGCCCGCGCCGCGGCCTTGGCCTGCCCGCCGCCCCGAGCGTGGCGGCGCTGCTGGCGACCATCTTCACCGCGCTGGTGGCCTGCCACGGCGCGGTGGTGCACGGCGACCCCGCCTTCACCGCGCGCCACCTGCTCACTTCCGCAACCTTGTACAAGATCGGCTTCGCCGCCAACCTGATCGTGCTGGCCTGCGCCCTGCCGCTCTAGGCCGCGGCCGAGACGAACACCTCCGCCGCCGCGATGCGCCCTTGCATATCGAAACGCAGGAAGGCGACGCCGCGGCCGGCGGCGGTGAACAGGGTGACGCTGACGACGGGCCCCGAGGCCAGCATCTTGCCGATGCGCACGTCACCCAGGCCGGCGAGGAACACCTCCGTCGTCAGTTCCGTGCCGTAGGGCGACTCCAGGCGGCAGCCGGGCGCCAGCAGCGCCGCGGCCACCTCGGTCTTGCCGTCTTCCGCCGCCTCGAAGAAAGCGTGCGCCGTGCGCTTGCCGGCGCTGCCAACACCGGCGAAGCCGCGCACGAAGCCGAGCACGCCGCCCAAGCCGAGGCAGCGCACCATGCGCGCGCCCAGCGCCATCGACACGCGCAGCCCGCCCAGACCCTTGCCGAGCAGCTGGCGGATCATCGCCGGCAGCTCCCAGTGCGCGCCCAGGCGCTGGATCTTCAGCGCGCCGCCCTCCTCCACCAGCTCGTAGCGCAGGTGCATCGGCACCAGCATCTGGATGCCGCCGAGCATGCGCGTTTCCACGATCAGGTCGCGCACCACGGTGTTGCCCCAGGCCACGTCGTGCTCGACGTGGAAGCGGATGTGGTTGGGCGCGATGAAGGTGTCGTAGAAACGGCCGATGGCAGCGTGGCCGAGATGCGGCGCGGAGCCGACCGGGTCGTTGATCGCGCCGTCCTGCGCGTACAACCCGCACCAGGCCTCGCGCTGGTGCAGCGCCACCAAGCGCGGCGACTGCTCTACCGCGGCGAGCAGGGCGGCGGCATGTTCAGGGGACATGGGAGATCAGTCCGCGACGCTGCGACGGACAGGCGGGGAAGCGCTGGCGGTACCACTGCAGCGCGGCGAAAGCGCGGGACGCCAGGTTGGCGGCGGACATGGGAATAGTGTCGCAGGTAGTGTTTCCCGTGTATCGGCACATGATACGCCCTCGCCTCCGGTGACGACCTGCCCAGTGTCGCGCATTCAGCCGCGGCGGCAATGGTCCTTGCTGACGAGACCAGCGCTCAGCTTCGCGGCGGCGGGACAGTTTGTAAAGAAGGCCGGCTGCCGCCGCCAGGGCACGCAGCGCATGAACTGGCCACGCCGATCGCCTTGCCCCCGGACACCTGCGCCAATGCCTCCCGGTATTCCTCCTGGTTGGCGACAGCCACCAGGCCCGCCATGGGCCCGGCACCCGGGAAGCCCGCCATCATCGATTGCTCGAAAGCCTGCAGCAGGGCAATGCGCACAGGCACGTTGATCTTTCCCTGGCTCATCAGGTAAGTGCGTTCCACGAACCGCCGCTGCCGCTCCGAGAGCCCGGGTTTGGCAGCCAGCAAGACGTTGAAGCGGCGCGACCAATGTTCGTCGAAGCCGGCCGACAACCCCGGCGCCGCTTCGTCACGGATCTCACAGCAGTGATCCAGCACAAGCGTGCGGAAACAACCTCGGCCATGACAATAGGCGCGAACGAACCAGTGCAGCCCGTCGGTGGCCATCGCATGCGGGGAAACACGCTCCCAGCCGTCGTCATCATCGACCGTATCGAAGGAGCGATAGTCCAGTTCGATCGACCTCGCCATGTGGATCGCCCTCAGAATTCCACGCAGAACTTCCGGATTTTGAGGCCTCTTCGGAATCCTGATGAACTCGGTCCTGACCACTCCCCCCATCCATACGTCGTTTTGCGCTTCGCCGACGCCGCTCTCCATCGCCTGCCGGAGATATTCCTCCGCATTGGGCTCGATGAATTTGCAACGCATGCGCGGAGACGCAAGGTAGCGCTTGGCGGTTTGATCGTAGAACAGATTGTCCGGGGCGCTGGCCCTGTAAGCGGCCAGATCCTTGGTTGCCCGCTCCCCGGAAATGCCGAAGCGCCTGACGATTTTCGACCGGATGATCGATCCTTCCCAATAGGCCACGAACTCGATGAACGCCAGGCGCTGCCTGACGTTCCTTTCCCTGCTGTCCGCGACCGGCCTCCTGTCCTTGAGGCTGTTCCAATTGCGCGTCCTCCGCATCACCCGGGCCGCCCCGGCAGTTGAACACGGGCACTGGCCATCGGTGCGGCGGGATTCCGCCGCGCCGACGGCCAGAACGCGCCTTCGACGCTTTGCATATGCCTTTGCCGGGCCTTCACCGCCAGTTCGAATGCCAGATCGAATCCGTACCTGGAAACCGAGAAGCGCCGCTTGGTGTTCTTGCCCGGCTGGGTCGGCAATATCGCCTCCCAATATTGCACGGACCTGGCGGTCCCGTCCGCTTTCCTGCACCTGCTGGTGACGAGCCCGACCCCGACCACGCCCGACCGGTTGTTGCGGCGAATGGCGTTGGCGAATTCGACGCGGCTGGTCGGAGGATATTCGCGCAGGATTCCGTCCCGATAGGCGATCGCTTGCTGCAAGGCCTGCGCATGGCCGCCGTGCTTCCGGTCTGGAAAATTCTTGACGAACAGCTTGCCGCTGCGACGAAGGGAAACGCGCCAGGCATGGCTGCGGAAGGCGGGGGCGTCGATGCGCGAGATACCGTATCCCGTATCGCCGTCGGGAGCACCCACCCGCAACCCGGAACGAGGCCGTGAGCCGCTCTTTCCGGCGGTAGCAACGCGAACGGGATGCTTCCTTCGGTCCGCCTTACTGCCGGCCGGCCAGGGAAAACTCGCCACGGATTTCCACTTCCCGCTTCAGCCTGGCGGACAGGATCTGTTCGATGCGACTGCGGATCTCATGTCCGGCCGCAACCGCGACTTCCAGCGAGCATGACAAGACCTCTCCGGCCAAAGTGTATTCGGCATGCAGGTTAGGCAGATGGTCATCGGCGCTGCGGTTGGCTCGCAGATGTTCCAGCGCCAACGCGATCCTGCCTTTGGCATCGAGTCCGGCCTTCACCACGATTTCGGCGCCCGCTTCGATGTCGGCGATTTCCTCCCGGATCCATGCCACTTCATGGTCGCAGCGCCGCTCGACGCTGGCGAGGATCGAATCGATCATGTGAAGCTTGGCCAGGAGCGCCGGGTCCTGGATGATGGCAGCAACCGAACTCTTGAGTTCTTGGCGTACTACCGCCAGGAGCTGGCTCGAGGACGGGCGGACGATCATGACAGAACCTCCGCCGCGCTCTTGCCGGCGGATTCGATGGCGCCGGCCGCATTGAACCAGCCCTCGAACGCCGTGGTAACGGCACCCACCAGATAAGCAACCTGCAGGCTGTTGTTGGTGCCTTCGCAAAACGCCTGCTGCGAACGCAGCACCCCGGAAAACACACGCATGGCCGGCAAAATGGAAAAGTAGGCGATGGTGAGAGGATTCACCACCTGCTCGGTCAGGCCGGTCTTATCGCGGTACAGGCTGCAGAAACCGGAATCGTCCAGGCCGATCAGCACCGGCGGCTGCACGGCTTCCACCCATTTCGCCCAGCCCAGGTCCTCGCGCGGGTCGCCGATGTGCACGAATTCGAAGTCGACGGCCATCAGCGCGCCATCGGTATCCAGAACCTGGTTGGAGGGCTGGAATTCACCATGCACCAGAGCGAACGGCGCCGGCGGCGGACGGTTGGCGTCGAGCCAGGCCGCCATGTAACGCAGCAGCGGATAAGAGTCCTTCAGCTGCCGCTCGACGTCTCGCCAGGATGCGATGAGACCATCCAGATATGCGTTCCAGTCCTGCGGGTGGTCGAGAGCCGGGCCGATGCGATCGATATCCACGCTGTGGAAGCGGGCGGCCAGATCGCACAGCTCGCGGGCGAACGCCGGGTGCTGTTCCACGGCCGCGGCGCGGATCTTGTTGAGGAACGAGCCGCCGGCGGCGTACTCGATGATCAGCGTCTTGGCGCCGAGTTCCGACCCATCCTCGTCCGCGAACAAGGCCCTGGGCATCGGTACCGTGCCGAGCGCGGTCAGCGCCGACAGGACACGCCACTCCCGCACGCGATCCGTGTCCAGCACCGCCAGGCCGGCCGGCCCGTCGGAACGCGCCACCAGTTGCCGCGCCTCGCCGTCGACGGTGGCGGTGAAGCGGGTCATCAGGCAACTGTAGCCGCCGGTCATCGGTACGCAGTCGGCGACGCTGACGGAACTGGCATTGGGCAGACGCGAGGCCAGGAAAGCTTCGAGCTTCCTGGCCGTTGCCTCGGGATCGAACATCGGTTGAGATCTCTAAAAATGGCGGGCCGGCGACGAGCCGGTTGGCAAAGGGGAGAAGGCTGCTTGCACATAGGCCGCCGCGCCGGATCCACTCCGGCGTGGCGGCCCTGGTGTCACTTCGGCAACTGGATGAGGAACGGCACCGGCTGCTGCGCTTCCGCGTCCGCCGGGATCTTCAGCCTGCCGTCGGGCGTGACTGAGATGGCTTTGGCGCTGTTGACCGCGATCGGCGTGTCCGAGGTGGCGCACATACGGTCGGTGCCGGTGCCGCAGATGTTGTTCATCAGGTACGAGCGCTCCTGGATCGCCTTCGGCCAGTCCTTGGAGAACTCGCCCAGCGGGTACATCGGCACGTTGTAGATGAAGAAGAAGATCAGCTGGATCGCGGCGATCATCGCGAACATGCGCAGGACCGCCTTGCGTCCCGGGCTGGCCACCACCTTGTCCAGGCCGCGCTCGACCAGGGTCTGCCCTTTGTCGTCGGTGTAGTAGCGCAGCGCGACGATCGAGGTGGACAGCCAGCCGGTGCCCAGGGCTTCGATCATCGGGAACTGCTGGATGGTGCCCTTGTGGATCATCGGCAGGACGCCGCCGTAGGTGTAGCTGTAGAAGCCCAGCGGGATCCAGAAGCCGACCTCGATGACCATGTCTAGCAGGGCGCAGGCGACGAACACCGCGAAGAACAGCACCGGGGTCGACAGCGTCGGCCAGCGTTCGCGGAAGCGGCGCATGATGGCCATGCCCAGGAAGGTCATCGCCAGGAAGAAATAGGCATAGCCCGGCCCCATCATCAGGATCGGCTCGCCCGGCGTCTGCCCGGGTTGTGCGAACGTCGCCCAGCCCGGAATCTCCGGGAACCACGAGCCCATGTTGAACACGTGGGCGTTGTAGGTGAACCAGTAGCCACCGCCCATCATGGTGATCTGGTCCTGGAAGAACATGGTGAAGAAAGCGATGAACATGGCGCCGTCCGTGGTCATGCGTTTCTCCCGCAGCCACGGCTTGAGCAGCAGCTTGTAGCCGGCGACGACGATGGCGACGCCCATGATCGCCTGGAAGGCCACCTGGGCGGGCCCCTGCCATTCCGGCTGCGGCGTCGGCCCAGGCAAGGTCGGCGTGAAATACGGCCCCGTCACCCAGCGGAACATAATCCAGGCCCAGAAGGCCATGATCATCATACCCAGAACCGCCCAGTACACCACCGGCTGCGCGGCCCTTGCGGCTTCCGCCTCCAGCACCCGCCCCCGGGCGGCCTGTGAAGCAGCCGCATTTGAAATCGTTGTCGACATGACTCCTCCTCTGTTGTAACAGTCGAGTACCGGGCATTTCGGTCCCGGGGCCAAGCTGCGCGGCGGAGCGCCGGCGGCCGCAAAGTAGTGTCCTGCGATACTACATTGCGGCGGCTACGCCCCATCAAGCAATTCATCGCCAAGGGGAGCCGACGCTCGCGAAGCCTTCCGGGACTACGCCGTCCCGGAAATAGTATCTCAGGATACTAGTTTACGCAATCTTGCGGACGCCCGCCGCGGTCAGTTCGCGGACGCCATCAGCCGTGCTCCGCCGCCCTCGGCGGCTAGGGCCGTACCGGGAAGGCTTGCGCGGATGAAGTGCACGACCAGGACGGCAAGCAGCATGGTGACGACCGCCGCCGCCCAGATCGCGGCCGCGGCAGCGCCGCTGTTCATCAGCAGGTGCGTCGGCCAGCTGGCCGCGCCGTAGACGCCCGTGTAAGCGAGCGGGGGCAACAGCGCGAACAGCAGGCGGCGGGCGCCGCGCAATGTCGGCTCGAGGCGGTACATCAGCCAGCCTGCGGCCATCGGCCCCGCTGCGTTGATCGGCGCCACCCAGGCCGGCCAGCCGTCATGCACGAGCTGGAACGGCTGTGGACCGTAGTAGTAGAAAACATGAGCCGAGGTCGCGCCGCCCTCGAACAACAGGTCCATCACCATGATGGCGACGAAAGTCGGCCACAGCATGCGCCCGCCCGGATCGCGTCGCAGGCCCAGGTAGGTGGCATAGGCGCCGAGCCCGATGAAGCCGGGGTAGATCAGGTGGATGTACAGCGGCTGCGGCGTGCCCATGCCTTCGAACAGGATCCAGGGCGAATCGTAGGGGTACCAGAGCTGGATAATGTGATCGATCCACGATTCCTCGAGCGAGGCGATCGCGCCGCCGAGCAGGGCCAGCCAGGCCAGGGCGTTGCGATGCCGCAACGACTCGCGCAACGCCCACGCAGCGGAGGCCAGGAAGAACGCTGCGCCCACCGCCATGAAGGTCCAGGCGGCGCCGGGGTCGGCGTGGAATTCAATCGGATGCGGGATCATGCGGGCTCCGGTGTCACAGGTAGGCTTCGACGACAGGCAGGATTTCGTCGCGCAGCGCCGCGTCGTCGGTCAAGGGCCCGACGATGGCGGCGATCGCGGCCTGGCGTGGCGGTAGCCCCGCCGCGATCAAGCGGCCGGCGTCGATCAGCAGGCGCGTCGAGGGCGCTTCGCGCAGGCCGGCATCCTTGACCCGGCGCAGCGCCTGGCCGAGGCGGACCAGGTCGTCGGCCAGCGCCTCCGTGGTGCCGCTCTCCTGCAGCACGATGCGGCGCTCGATCTCGGCCTGCGGATAGTCGAGCTCGATCGACACCATGCGCTGGCGCGTCGACATCTTCAGGTCCTTGAGGATGCTCTGGTAGCCGGGGTTGAACGACACCACCAGGCAGAAGCCCGGCGCCGCGGCCAGGCGCACGCCGCCGAGGCGTTCGATGAACAGTTCGCGGCGGTGGTCGGTCAGCGAGTGGATGGCCACAGTCACGTCCTGGCGCGCCTCGACGATCTCGTCGAGGTAGCAGATGCCGCCTTCGCGCACGGCGCGGGTCAGCGGCCCGTCGATCCAGACGGTTTCGGATCCGGCCAGGACGTGCTTGCCGATCAGGTCCGCCGCGGTGATGTCCTCGTGGCAGGACACGGTGAACAAGGGGACGCGGAAACGCTCCGCCATCTGTTCGACCAGCCGCGTCTTGCCGCAACCGGTCGGTCCTTTGAGCATCACCGCCAGCCGGCTGTTGTAAGCGGCCTCGAACACCTGCACCTCGTTGCCGGCCGCGATGTACGATGCCGCGCCGAACCCGGCGCCTGCGACGTTTCCGTCTTCCACGCTGTCCTCCTGTCCTTTGGCGATAGGACGCCGCTGCCGCGCGACGTCACCGCATCTGTAACCAACCTGAAGCCGACCGGCGCATGGCGCTGCCATGCGAGCGCCCGATCGCCGATCGCAGCGCGGTGCGGAACAAATTCACCACCTGCGGCCCGAGTGCCCCGGCGTGCGGCAACCAGGCATGGGCCGAAGCTCCCCAGTTGCGGTGTCCGGCGTCCGCGTCGACGGCGCCGATGCTCAGGCAGACGCAGCCGACACCGCCGAGTTCCGCCTCCTGCAACGCCTTGCGCACGTCCTCGTCGGCGTAGCGCGCCTCGTAACCGTCTTCGTAGGCGATGCCGTCCGAAATCAGAACCAGCAGCATTTGGCGGGTGCCGGCACCGGCGATGATCCGGCACTGTGCGTGACGGATGGCAGCGCCGAGGCGGGTGAAGCCGGCGGGCTTCAAGGCGCCGAGGCGAGCCCTGGCGGGACCGTCGAAGCGCCCGTCGAAATCCTTCAGGCGCAGGAA
>ERZ1034409.272-NODE-272-length-12351-cov-43.787817_pt1 | contig 12351 bp, 4 predicted proteins | sample MGYA00520610_ERZ1034409 | MGnify/ENA primary metagenome ERZ1034409 (study PRJEB33736, sample SAMEA104288480) | Azolla microphylla | place: Ecuador | collected 1982 | study: EMG produced TPA metagenomics assembly of the PRJEB19522 data set (Is there foul play in... | reverse complement strand
GGAAGTAGACAAAAGTGCAACAACTTGTATCCAATTATGGAAATCAATCCAAAATGGGTCGTGAACGCAGCCGAATCGACCGACCCGAACTTATGGCATGGCTGACTCAACCATATGTCGCAAGCTAGACTGAACTAGCTAATGGCGGCCGGCTACATCCCGAAACTTCAAAATAAGATGGACTTCTGCAAGCATTGTCGATATGAGATGGTACGACAATTCCTAGAGCTCATGCACACAATATATTACAAAATGTAGTTTTTATCATTTTATAACAATAGTTATCTTAATAGTTGTTTTTTCTATTATGTATTACAAGGTCCTAGGTTCAAGTCTGGGTGACACCATGATGTTCTTGTGTTCATGATAATATGTTGCAGGCTGACATACCCCACAATGACACGTTCTTAGGTGAAGTGATGCACCTAGATGTGGTTTTTCCAAGCGTGGATGATATATATTGTTGAGATTATCACAATATATTCCACCTTTGTGCTCAATAATGCAATGATTGGCTGCTTCTTGTTGCTCCATGATATGGCCCCACTACCTAGGGAGAAGACAAACCTTGAAATCGAGAGTCGATTGGCTTTGTAGGCGGTCCAGTCGACATTTGTGTACCCTCTGAGTCGAATCGGCATTGCCAAATTGTAGAGAATGTCATAATCCATCATGCCACTCACGTATCGTAACATTCGCTTAGCACAATCTAGATGAGTATCATGTGGTGTTTGCACAATTTCTTAAGGAGGTCGACCCTAAAGTTGAGGTAAGGTCTGTTGATAGTGAGGTTGATTAGGCTCCCTACCTAGTTGTCAATAGTGTGTCAACTCACACTCCGTGGGGCTAGAGTCAACATTTAGTTTAAGATTTTGATTGAGAAGGGTAGTGAAAACCTTGCATGTTATCATCCTAATCATTTGAAATCATCAAGTCATTGAAATATATAGTAATGAAGATCTGACCATTTGAGTTGCTTCGGATGAAAAGGGAATTGTCATCAACATATATAATAATGAAGCCCTCGGTGGTCCTGCTCAAGTAGCACATGTACGTTGTCGCGAAGTTTCACGAGTACGTGTAGGATCTTAGGCGGGACCGGGGGCTCTTGAACTAGGGAGTAGAGGAAGAATGGAAGCCTAGCTCAAGAGGAGATGAGAAGGAATATGACATTAAGATTGAACGAGAAGATAATGGAGGCAAGATGCTCAACAAGTTATATTAAAACTAAATGAATGATTACAACAATGGTGGCCGCATAGGCCGCACCAAACGACTATGAGAAAACCCTAACCGAAGATGAATAAGGAAACCCTAAACGAAACCCTAACCCTAAAACTATGTGGTATACCTCTCTCTCACTCAAAATTAGGCAACCCCCACAAACGTGACCCCTCACTCCCTTTTATAGATGTAAGGGGTGAGGCTCAATACAAAGGGAGATCAAATCCCCATTCTTTCAATGGGAATATTTGACCTTGATTTTAGGAGGAGAGATTGATGGGCTTTAACTCCCTCTCCTAGCCGTCCTACTCTAGCCTCATGTACACCTCCCTAGTCTACTAGTGCACATCACCTTTACACCCCACGAATTCCGTGGTGCCCCTTTGGCACCTTAGCTTATTACCCTTCCCATTACATTCCATTTATATTATTCTTTTTACACAAATATACAAGTGTGTGTGCACACGTTGCACACCACCGACTTGCTCATTCTTCCCGGTTTCCACCTATGGACGGAATACTTCACGACATCCGCCCCCACCAAACCGCACATCCACCGGTATGTGCCAAGAGAGAAAATGTGAGAGATTCCGTCCACGGTGATCATCCGGGTCCTCCGCCATCCCGGCATCCGACCGCCTTGCCGGCTCCTTACCGGCCCGATCCGTCCTCTCCATCCGACCTTCCATATCCGTCGTTTGCCTCCGATCCGTCGGTGCCATCCGATCCGCCACGTCCACCGCGTGTCCCTTAAACACCGACCCCATCCGATCCGCCATATGCGCCGCGCGCGCCTTCTTCTTCGACCGGTCCTCTTGAACGCCGTTACCGATCCGGTCACTCTTCTTTTGTCCACCACGCATCTCCTCCGGATGCGCTCCCGATCTCTCCGGCCGCATGCCGGATTCCGCCCTTTGCATGCCGCGTATGCCCCTCCGTTGGCTTTACCATTTCCACATGTCGAACACTTCGGCGTGCCGACTTTCTTTGCCTCGTGCTTGCCTTCCGTAGGCCCGTCCCATGTGTCGATGTTGTCCTCCGAACACGCGCCCATTCGTTGGTCCTTAGGTGACCCCATCACGCGCTCCTCGCTTCTCCTTCGCTTGCCGTGCTCTCTCGCCGTAGAGCATACCGTCACCCCGACCTCCGTGTCGGTGTCCTCTTGGCCCGCTTGGCCTCGCATGTCATCCGGGAAGCCACGCTTTCTCTTCCCGGCCCGTAGCCCGTTGTTCTCCGTGCACCGTCTTCCGCTCTCGCCGTTCGTCCGTCGACCCCGGCTCTTCACCGTTCCGCCCTCGTGAACCGTCGGCTTCGGCTCTTCCTCACGCTTGCTTCTCCGTAGGCTCGTTCGACCCGTTGATGGGTCCTTCGCCGTTCCGTCCTCCGTCTCGTACTTGCCTCCCAAAGGCTTAACCGGTCCGTCGATGCCGGTCACCTGTTGCCGCTTTTCCGGGTGCATGCCCGTTCTTTGGCCCTCCGTCGACCGAAATGCATGCTCCGTTTTACGTCGTGGCACGTACTCCGTATTACGTGCTTCTCCCTCCGTAGACCCGACCTCCGCGTCGGTCTTTTCCTCCTTTGTTGCCGTAGCCCGTTCCGACTCGGGCTCGCCGTCTTGGACCCACCCGTCCACCATCTCGTACCGGATATCCGTTCCGGTAACCTCGTACGCTCCGGCCTCCGACTCCTCGCCGCCACCCGCCGTCTCTCCGGTCTTATGTTGATCCGCAACCGCCGTAGTCTCTAGAGTGGGTATGGAGGGTCTTGTTCGTTTCCGTTCTTCCCCCGAACCGTGGTCGTCGTGCCCGGTTAGCCTCCATCTCGCGCTTACCGGCTCCCATCGTAACCGTAACCGTAACCGTAACCGGCTAATCGGTCTTGCCGGCTTCCTTCGGTTTGGGCCCGGTTCGCCGGCCCTTGCTCTCTTCTTCTTCCGTGCCGTCTTCCGGTCGGGTCGGTTCCCGACTCTCTCCTCGTTTCCGCTCCGGTCCTCTCCGTCGGACCCACCGTATACGCCCATTCCGGGCCCCGCATCCCCTTCTTCGCATGTGCTCTCTCCGGGCCACTCATCCTCACGGCCACCGCCCATCTCTCCGGTCTTATGTCCGTGCTCGGACGCGACCGCCGAAGTCTCCGGCCCCGGTGTCGAGGGATCTCGTCTCCGTCCGCTACGAACCTCCTCTTCGCCATTTCGGTTGCCCGCCTTGCCGCCGCCACCGTCCGTCTCTCTAGGTTTTGCACCGGCTCTCGGGCCGGTTGCCGTAGTCTCTAGGACCGGTGTGTGAAAGGCCGCGGCACCGCCGCTCGTTTCCTCTTCGTCCTCGATTTCGCAAGCCTCGAGTATGCTCGCGAAGTTCTCATAGAACGATTCGGGCAACCGCGTCCCGAATCCGTAATTACCGGCCTCATCCATGGCCGTTCTCGTTCCGCAAGATGAGAAGGTCGCTTGCTCCGCACCTTCTCTCGTGTCGACGCCGTGGTCGCCCGCCTTGCCACCGCCACCGCCTTTCACCATAGGTCTTACGCGGGCACTCGGGCCGGCCGCCGTGATCTCTAGGAATGACGCGTGTAAGGTCGCGGGACCGCCGCTCGTCGATGTAATGTCCGTAGCCACCTCCGCTCGGACGTCGTTGTCCGTGGCTACCCCGCCTCCGTATATGCAAGCATCGGATATGCTTGCCGCCGCCTCTTCTTCGCCGGTCTCCTTACCGTTGTCTCGGTTGCCCGCCTTGCCGCCGCCACCGTTCTTCTCCCTCGGTCTCACGCGGGCGCTCGGGCCGGCCGCCGGGGTCTCTTGAACCGGTGTGTGGAAGGTCGCGGCACCGCCGCTCGTCTCCTCCTCGTTCGATGATTCGGGCCGCCATGTCCCGAATCCGTAGTTACCGGCCTCATCCATGGCCGTTCTTTCTCCGCACGTCGAGATGGTGGCTCGCTCCGCACCCTCTCCCGTGGTACCGATGTACCATTCTCTATCGGCCTCCGCATAGGCCCCGTCCTCGATGTGTAAGGAGGCTCCTTCCTCCGCGTCCTCCGATCCGCTTGGGCCCGTCTCCATAGTGGACCCTTCTTCGGCTTCGATTTGGGCCTTCACGATCTCGTATGCTTCTCGTACCAAGGCTTCGATGTCGAGCTCCACCGAACCGGTTTGCGTTGAGCTCTCTTGCGGCGGTAGTGTGTAGCCGCTCGCCGCTCTCTCTTCTCCGCCGCTCGTGGGCCGTGATGTTGCCGACCGCCACGCATCATGTTGGTGGCACACCCACTCCACTTCGTACCAATCCTCGGTAAGGCCATACGCCCCTTCATCGTCTTCGAGGTCGGGGAAAATAGCCATTCTCCCCCTTTCATTAATCGACTTCAAGAATAGTGGGACCTTGTCCGCCCCCACCAATTCTTGATCCCGGTCCGAGAGTTGAGAAAACCGGTAATCGAACTCCCGGAATGCCTCCATTGCGCTTCGAGGAGCCTTTACCGATGACACCCATAGATCGAACTCGCTTCGATCATACTCGTACGCTTTGCCCGGTCTTTCTCTTTGCCTCGCGAAATCGCTCACCATCCGTGCCATCACTTCCGTGATGTCTTCCTCTTCCATCCGCTTTCTCCCTTGCCGCCTCTTCACGTCGGGTTCACCAAAGATGTCGAGGTATTCCTCGCGGATGCGTAGAAGTCGGGCGGGACCACGGGGGTCTCGAACCAAGGAAACCGAAGAGTGAGGAGGAATGAGTCCTAGCGACTAAATCTAACAAATAGGAAAGAACAAAGGAGTCGCGCACAGGGCTCACGCCAGCTAGGACGCCGGGAATAAGTTCGTTAGAGAGATAGAGGGTCTCTGCCGACACCCCGACGCTCGTTGCAACGGGGAAAGCTAGCAACGATAGAGAGCAGGGAGACACGCGTGATTTGATTCACAGGAGACGGCACAGAGACGACACAGAGACGACACAGATCACACGAAAACGGGTGGAGAGAGATCTTATTACAATCACGGCGCGCAGTGGCGCAAGAGGTCACAGCCGGATCAGAGCCGGCGATGGAGCTCAGGGCTGAGCGGTGAACGAGGCGCAGGGATACGGCTAGGCGCTGAAGGTCGATCTCCTAGGTCGGGAGCACTCGGGCGTCTGACGCGAACAGAGGGGAAGCGCCTTCTCCTCCTATTCGTTCTCCCTTTCTCTCTGTATGTACTACTCTCAAAAATGGCATCCCTAAGACAATCGAAGGCTGCTCCTTTTATAGTATAAGGAGCGGCCGTTACAAGCATTAAAGACCTACCCTATCAATCCTCCTAGATTCTCTCCCTTTGTCCTGATTATTCTCCTTACAATCCTCCTTACACATGTGGCGCCTTTAATCCCTTAACTACTTGACGGTCCTTTCATGTGATCCCCTCGTGGCGCGCACTTGTGCAGGTCGGAGTTCCTATGCGCTTACCCACGTTTCCGCTTATGGCCTGGAATTTTCACGACATCCACCCCCACTAATCCGCACATCCTCCGGTATGTGCCAAGTTACGATTTTAGTGAGGGATTCCAGGCCACAAGCTACTCGTCTTCCCGGTCGGAGCCGGCGCTATCGGGTCCCAGGTTCGGTTCTGCTTCGTTCCGCCTCTTAAACGCTTTTATCCGCTTCCCGGCCACCGGAGTCGTTATCCGCGTCCCATCAAGCTCTGCGAGGTGGTACGTTGCATTGTTGTTGACGCTTCTTACGATGTATGGCCCAAACCATCGTCTTGCAAACTTTCTCGTGGACCTATGCTGATTGTCGAGGCTGCTGTCGTAGACTAGCACCCAGTCGCCTTCCTCAATCTTCCTGGGCCGGAGTCGGTGTGTCCGGTCGAACCGGGCTTTATTTCGGATCCTTGCTTCTCTCATCCTGGCCGCGGCCCGTTCCACGTCCTCCGGCCTGCGCTCGAGTTGACGGATTCGCGCTGCTAGCAGCTCTTCTCTGCTCATCTCGTTCGACCAGTCGATTGCCGTCCAGGACGCGATCGTTTTTTCTATCGGCATAATGGGTTTCTGGCCGTACATTAGCTCCACCGGCATGTACCCAGTCACCGAGCTGTGAGTGGTCCGGTCCGCCCATAGCGCGTACGGGAGCAACCTCGGCCAGTCGCCGATTCGTCCTTCGCATGCTCGTACAAGGGCCTTCACGATCGGGCCGTGTCCCCGTTCTATCTTCCCGTTTGCCTCAGGGTTGTATGCCGTTGTCAGGGACAGTTTCACGCCTAATCGGTCAAATAGTTCCTCGGCCTCTTCCGCGTCGAGCTCCCCTCGGTCGGCCACGATTTTCCCGACGCACCCATATCGGCATATCACCTCCTCGATCAAGAATCTGCACACTGCCGCTGTGGTTTTGTTCGTCAATGCTCGTCCTTCTACCTGATTGGTCAGGTCTTCCCTTGCCAGTACCAGATACCTCTTCTGTCCTTCACCTATCGGCATCGTGACCAGGTCGACCATCCATTTGAAGTGCACGGTCGGAGGGTATGTTGGGTGTAGTTCGTCGCGGTGTCGGATCATCGAGTGCATCTGACAGCTTTCGCACGTAGACACGAAGTCGTACACGCTTCTGTACAAGCCTGGCCACCAATATTTCCCCTTTAATTTTTCGAAAGTAGCCCACGTACCTCGATGTCCAGACCAAGGGCTCTCGTGGAACTCCGATACTAGCTTCTGTTGGTCTTCAATGCTCCCTATTACTCGGAGCGGCGCGTCATCTTTCCTTTTCGGGAGCCTCCAGATTTCCCCGCCCCGTAGAAAGTATCGGTACGCCTTCTTTCGGAGCCGTCCGGCCTCTTCTTTTGTCATCGCAACATCCGTTGTCATCGTCTTCAGAAATCTTCCGATCAGGAGCCACTCCCCACTGTAGCCTTCTTCGTTGAAATCATTCACGGGTGGAGCGCTTTGTCTTTCTGTTATCAGCCTTGCCGATTTGAAGAAGTTCGTGCCGACTTCCTCTTCTTCTGACACCATGCCGTCCTCGTCCTCGTATCTTGCCCTGGAGAGCATATCGGCCATGGTGTTGTCTTTACCCGAGATGTGTCGTATGTCCGGGTTCAGGGATTTGATGTATGCTATCCACCTGAGCATAGCCAGGTCGGGAGTCGCACATCCGGAGACCATGCCGAGGATTGGCAGGCAGTCCGTCTCTATGATCACTTCTGCCCCGATAAGGTAATCTTTGTCGGCCTTTACCGCCGAGACGATACCCCACAGTTCGCGCTTGACTTGGGCGTATCCTCGTTGTCGCTCGCTTAGTACCTTTGCTCCGAATCGGATCGGGAAGCGTGTGCCGTCCTTACCCTCTTGGTTTACGACCCATCCGATCCCGGTGGGGCTCGTATCCACCGTGATGTAGACCGGAGTCCTTGGTGCGTACTCCGCTTTGCGCAAAGCCGGTGCCGTTGAGAGCGCTCGCTTCAGCTTCCGGATTGCCTCCGTATGTTCTTCTACCCACTCGAACTTTCGGTTCCTCTTCAGTAGGCCGTATAGCGGGTCGGCGATATGCGCGTAGTGAGGGATCCAGATGTGGTAGAAGGCGCATGCCCCTAAGAAGCGCCGAACTTCCGTGACAGAGACGCATTCTTCCTTCATCGCTGCGATGGCCTCTACTTTGGGCGGAGACGGTCTCCGGCCGTACGATCCGCACAGGTGGCCTACAACTAATATTTCCGGCTGACCAAAGGCTGACTTTTCCCCCGAGAAGGTAAGACGCGCGCTCTCGAGCCTCCGCAGTATCTTTTCGCAGTCGGCGATGTGGTCCGTGACAAACTTTCGGCAACCCTCCGCGTCGATCGACTCATCCTTGGCGTCCGCCGGACACCCCTTTATAGGGATGTCGTCCAGGAAAGGCATGGTGATCTCCGGAATGCAGTCTCGCAGCACTTTGTTCATTGCGTTCACCATGTGCGCCACCGAGTTGGTTCCTCCCTGCGGCAAGGTACACATCCGGACCAGACCGAGGGGGGTTCGCATCGTGGTGATGTCCCTGCTTTCTCTGGCCAGTTGGAACTGGTCGTACCCCGAGTAAAGGTCCCCGACCGAGTATATGGATCTCCCGGCGAAGGCTTCCGCGAACTCATCGATCGAGGGTCCGACGCCTGTGTTGCGGATGGTCACCTTGTTGACCGGTTGTAAGTCCTGGATGAAACGCAGCGTACCGTTCTTCTTTGGCACCGTGAACCATCGGTTGGAATAAGGGGCACTCGATGGTTCGAGGATGCCCAACTCCACCTTCTGTTTGAGGAGTTTCATCAGCATTGGCATGTGGGCCCTTGGTACTTGGATCGGCTTGAGGCTCCATGGTACGTGCGGCACAGTAAAGATTACCATAGGTTCGACGATGGCGGGGTCGACGCACCCGATCTCTTCCGGCGTGAATGCGAACGCCTTGCCGTGCCTTTCGAGCATTCTTCTGAACCGGTCTTCTTCTGCTGGTAGTAGGAAGCCACCCCCACCGATCTTTAGCTCTCGTAGCGTCTTGTCGGTGAAGCGGTGACCTATGCCGGCCGGATCTCGCAAGCTGGGGTCGGTAGCGACCCCCTTCATTCGTTCCCAGCTGCCCTCCGGCAAGGGAGTCGCGACGGGCTTCACCTTCCGGTCCACAGTCTTGTATTTGGTGTCCACGCGGGCGATCTGACGCGCCCGAGCTCCTTTCTCGAAGTCCGAAATGGCTTCGTACATGTCGATTGAGCTGACCGGTATGACTCGGTCTTCGCTTAGACCTCCTTCGACCACGCTCCTGATTTCTCCGAGAGTGTCGTCAAATGAGACTGCCTCCACGACTTCCCTAATTTCTTCATCGTGGCTCAAGGCCCCGCACGCCCGTAAGCGTTCCTCGGCCCTTCTTCGTTCTCGGCCGCTGATGCCGAATAAAGTACATCCTCCGTTCTCGGAGAGCAAAACTTTCCCATCTATTTTACAAGTGTGGGGGGTTTTCCAGACATCCGGACTATCGCGGCCCCACGCCGTGATAGCCCACTTCAAAAATCCAGTTTGCCATCATCACCGAGGGTGCCTCGGTTCCGTTCATGGTTCTTCCGAACGGTCAGAAACTGGACGGAATGCCGGCCGTCCTGACTCTTCACCCTCGCGTAAGCCGAACCGTCGTCCAACACCTTCGTCTCCATTCGGGCCGCCGTGATGTACGGCTCTCCGAGGATGACTGGGTGGGATGACGTTTCCTGCACAAAAAAGTGTTGGTCTATGTCGACATCCCCAATCCTTACGCTGACATTCGGGCAGGCCCCATGCAGCTCTTCCGTGGCTCTTGTAGCCGCGCGGATCTTCCACCCATGCTTAGTGTTGATCGGCCAATTCCCCTTTTTGTAAAAGTCCATCGACATTAGGTTAATCTCTGACCCATGGTCGATCAATGCCACTACCGGGTCCTTGACATCCCCGATACGAACCGGGGTTTCTGTGGTGGCTCTTGCCCAGTGCGGTTTAGCGTAGTGGCTTTCCGCGAGCTCGTCTTCCACGACCATCTCGTCCAGGAGCGCCGCCCTTACCTCAGCTGGCTTCTCGGGCTCTGGTTCCGTTGCGAGGCGCTTCCTTTTTACGAGATCTACGATGCTGTCGTGGAATTCTCGTCTTGCTATGCCGAGCACTTCCCGGAGCGTGAGTTCAATGCGGCTGTCAAGGACTCGCTCTTCTAGAACCTTCCGTAGGTTCGTCGCTTTCTCTATTTCCGAGCTTAGACGGAAGCTCGGAATCTTGCCCTTTTCCCCTTTGTGAGATTCGGTCGGAGCGCCATCGTGCTTTTTAATCGCGCTTCGCGTGTCGTGCCTCCCTGTTGGGCCCGTACCTCCGTTTTTTCCGACCCGCCTCTCGTCTATCAGGGCTTCGTAGTTTTTACACGCGGCTTCCACGAAGCCAGTATTCTCTTCAACAGGGTCGCTCCACCCGGTGGCTTCGCGCACGCGTTCGTCTGCATGCTCGGCTTCTTCTCTCTGCAGCCTTCCTCCGGATATGGTATCGAGAATGACCGGCCAGAACCCCGGCTTGGAGTCGGATTTGGCCGGCTTCTCCCCGGCGCGTATACCCGCCGACGCCGAATAATGGATGGCCTCTACGTGTCGGGCTGCGGCTTCCTCCATCAACCTCTTCATGCCGCCTCGACCGAAATTCGTGTCGAGCGACCTTCGCGTGTCGCTCGCATGCACCCTTCCGTTCGAAAGGTAAACCACGTTACTCCGGAGCGCTTCACCAAAGTCCGCGCAATCCCTTCGGGCGTGTCCGATGGCATCACACCATACGCACCTTTGCCCGGCCGGCGGTCGCCGGTCACGAGGCGGACCCTCGTCGCTCCGTCGGGCTTGGGCGATTTGAAGGTCGCGCACCATCCTGGTTAGTTCTTCTAGCCCAGCGCCGCCTGCGGGTCTCGCAGCGACGTTCGCCGGTGGTGGGCCTAGCTCGGACCACCTCCTTGCTTCTTCCCCCCTTGTCGGTATTGGTTCAGCCCGGATTCCGACAACCGGTCCTGCCGGCGAGGACCCCTTCTCCTTCCAATCCCGGCGCTTGTCGATCCTGCTACATACTTCCTTAACGGTGGCCCAGTCCGTCGTAAGGCCTCGGTTGGTTTCCAGAAGAAGACCCACACTCTCCCGAACGCTGGAGTCGAACGAAGTGACGAAGAATAAGACCTTGCTTGTCTCGAGCACAGTTCGGTCCAGCCTGGAGAGCCGCGCGAACCTAGACTCGAAGTCTTGAAGGAGCGCAGAAGCATTCTGACCCTTGTCGGGGCTGTTAACCCAGTCCATAAAGTCCTTCCTCGATAACCGGAGCGAGTCATCATAGCTGTACTTCTCGAGAACCTCCTCCGAAAACTCCGCCCAATCGCGGCAGCCCGCTTGTATCTCAACCACTTCGGCGTGGATGTGTGGTGTTACGACCCGGGGAAACCCCGCCAGCCGCCTGTCTTCGGGTATGTCCCTCATCTGCATCTCCGATTTGTAGGCTTCCAGGTAACTCGTTGCGTCCTTTCCGCCGAACCGGCCGATTTTGCCCACCGTAGCCTCTATGGCCCGGTCGAGAGCGCTTGCCCCCTCGCGCGCGCTAACTAGGCGGTCGACCGCCACCGCCATGGCTTCTGCTAGTTCGCTTCCTCTCATCTCCAGGTTCCTTTGCCGCCCCTTTTCACGTCGGGTTCACCAAAGATGTCGAGGTATTCCTCGCGGATGCGTGGAAGTAGGGCGGGACCACGGGGGTCTCGAACCAAGGAAACCGAAGAGGGAGGAGGAGATGGGTACTAGCGACCGAATCCGCAAAACAAGAGAGAACAAGTGGTTGCCCACAGGGTTTGCACCAGCTAGGGCACCGGGAATCAACTCGTTAGAGAGAGAGCAATGACAGAGGACGGAGAGACACGCGTGAAGCGGCTTTCAGGAGACGCACAGAGACGACGCAGAAACCACACAGAGACGACGCAGAAACGTAGAACAGATATAGAGAGATCTCATTCCAGTCTTGGCGCGCAGAGGCGCGGGAAATTACAGCCGGATCAGAGCCGGCGATGGAGCTCAGGGCTGATTGGTGAACGAGGCGCAGGTATGCGGCTAGGCGCGAAGGTCGATCTCCTCGGTCGGGAGCACTCGGGCGTCAGACGCGAACCGAGGGGAAGCGCCTTTACCTCCTATTCGTTCCCTGTCTCTCTCTCCCTCCACTACTCTAAAAAATGGCATCCCTAAAGCAATCGAAGGCGGCTCCTTTTATAGTACCAGGAGCGGCCGTTACAACATTAAAGTCCTATCCTATCACTACTCCTAGGTCCCCCCCCTTTTTCCCCGACTATTCTCCTTACAGATTCTCTTACACAAGCGGCACCTTTAATTCCTTAACTTCTCGACGGCCAATTATGTGTTCCTCCTCGTGGCGCGCACTCGTGCAGGTCGGAGTTCCTACGTGTTTCCCACGTTTCCGCTTGTGGCCCGGAATCTTCACGACATCCACCCCCACTAATCCGCACATCCTCCGGTATGTGCCAAGTTAGGATTTTAGTGAGGGATTCCAGGTCACAAGCTATTCGTCTTCCCGGTCGGAGCCGGCGCTATCGGGTCCCAGGTCCGGTTCTGCTTTGTTCCGCCTCTTAAACGCTTTTATCCGCTTCCCGGCCACCGGAGTCGTTATCCGC
>ERZ1034409.269-NODE-269-length-12378-cov-2.856447_pt1 | contig 12378 bp, 11 predicted proteins | sample MGYA00520610_ERZ1034409 | MGnify/ENA primary metagenome ERZ1034409 (study PRJEB33736, sample SAMEA104288480) | Azolla microphylla | place: Ecuador | collected 1982 | study: EMG produced TPA metagenomics assembly of the PRJEB19522 data set (Is there foul play in... | reverse complement strand
CAGCAGCTTTTCCAGGCCCTTGAGCTGGATGCGCACGATGTCGTGCATATGCGCCCGGTCGAGGCGATGGAACAGGATCATCTCGTCGATCCGGTTGAGGAATTCCGGCCGGAAATGCTTGCGCACCGCATTCAGCACCAGCGGACGCACGACCTCGATATCGCCATCCGGCTCCATATTGACCAGCACGTCCGAACCGAGGTTAGACGTCATGACGATCAGGGTGTTGCGGAAATCGACCACACGCCCCTGTCCGTCGGTCAGGCGGCCGTCATCCAGCACCTGCAACAGGATGTTGAACACGTCCGGATGTGCCTTTTCGACCTCGTCGAACAGCACGACCTGATAGGGCCGACGGCGCACAGCTTCGGTCAGCGCCCCGCCTTCGTCATAACCGACATAGCCCGGAGGCGCGCCGATCATGCGCGAGACGGAGTGCTTCTCCATATATTCCGACATGTCGAGCCGCGTAATCGCCGTCTCGTCATCGAACAGGAATTCCGCCAAGGCCTTGTTCAGCTCGGTCTTACCAACGCCTGTGGGGCCCAGGAAGAGGAAAGACCCGATCGGACGGTTCGGGTCTTTCAGACCCGCCCGCGCCCGGCGCACCGCATCGGCCACGGCGGTCAGGGCTTCATCCTGGCCAACCACGCGGCCACGCAACACATCTTCCATGCGCAGCAGCTTGTCGCGCTCGCCTTCCATCAGCTTGGAGACGGGGATGCCGGTCCAGCGCGAGACGATGTCGGCGATCTCTTCCTCGCCGACGCTGGTGCGCAGCAGCTCGAACTTGGCCTGCACCGTCTCGGAGGCGGTGGCCAGCTTCTTCTCCAGCTCGGGAATCTTGCCGTACTGCAGCTCGGCCATGCGCGCGAGGTCGCCGGCGCGGCGCGCGGCATCCATCTCGGTGCGCACGCGGTCCAGCTCTTCCTTCACGCCGGCGCTGCCGGCCACGGTGCTCTTCTCCGCCTTCCACTTCTCTTCCAGGTCGGAGTACTCGCGCTCCAGCTTGCCGATCTCTTCCTCCAGCGCGGCGAGCGAGCGGCGCGCGCCCTCGTCCTCCTCCTTCTTCAGCGCCTCGCGCTCGATCTTGAGCTGGATCAGGCGCCGGTCGAGGCGGTCCAGCGCCTCCGGCTTGGAGTCGATCTCGATGCGGATGCGCGATGCGGCCTCGTCGACCAGGTCGATGGCCTTGTCGGGCAGGTTGCGGTCGGTGATGTAGCGGTGCGACAGCTTGGCCGCGGCAATGATGGCGCCGTCGGTGATGTCCACGCCATGGTGCACCTCGTAGCGCTCCTTCAGGCCGCGCAGGATGGCGATGGTGTCCTCCACGCTGGGCTCGCCCACCAGCACCTTCTGGAAGCGGCGCTCCAGCGCGGCATCCTTCTCGATGTACTTGCGGTACTCGTCAAGCGTGGTGGCGCCGATGCAGCGCAGCTCGCCGCGCGCCAGCGCCGGCTTGAGCATGTTGCCGGCGTCCATGGCGCCTTCGGCCTTGCCGGCGCCGACCAGGGTATGGATCTCGTCGATGAACAGGATCACCGCCCCGGCGGTCTTGCCCAGGTCGGTGAGCACGGCCTTGAGGCGCTCCTCGAACTCGCCGCGGAACTTGGCGCCGGCGATCAGCGCGCCCAGGTCGAGCGACAGCAGGCGCTTGCCCTTGAGGCCTTCCGGCACTTCGGCGTTGACGATGCGCTGCGCCAGGCCCTCGACGATGGCGGTCTTGCCCACGCCGGGCTCGCCGATCAGGGCCGGGTTGTTCTTGGTGCGGCGGGAGAGCACCTGGATCAGGCGGCGGATCTCCTCGTCGCGGCCGATCACCGGGTCGATCTTGCCGGAGCGGGCGCGCTCGGTCAGGTCGATGGTGTAGCGCTCCAGCGCCTGGCGCTGGTCCTCGGCGCCGGCGGAATCCACCTTCTGGCCGCCGCGCACGGATTCGATGGCCTTGTCCAGCAGCTCCTTGCGGGCGCCGGCCTCGCGCAGGATCTTGCCCACCGCGCCCTTGTCGTCGGCGGCGGCGAGCACGAACAGCTCGGAGGAAATGAACTGGTCCTTCTTCTGCTGCGCCAGCTTGTCGGTGAGATTGAGCAGGCGGCTCAGGTCCTGGCCCACCTGCACCTCGCCGGTGGCGTCCTTCAGTCGCGGCAGGCCGTCGAGGTGCGCGTCGAGCTTGCTGCGCAGCACGTCGAGGTTGATGCCGGCCTGGTTGAGCAGGGGCGCGGTCGAGCCGCCCTCCTGGTCGAGCAGCGCCTGCAATACGTGGCCCGGCTCCAGCTGCGGGTTGTCGCGCCCCACCGCCAGGCTTTGCGCCTCGGCCAGGGCCTGCTGGAAACGGCTGGTCAGCTTGTCCATGCGCATGGTGCGCACCTCATCCTAAGAAGTTCGTTGCGTTGAAAACGGATGCCTTCTAGATAGGGCCCGGGCTCCTGCTTTCAAGCGCATATGCGCCACTCCCTGGCGGGAAAAACAAAACCCCTCTGCCTTGCGGGAGAGGGGTTCGGTGTGCGGCGGCCGGCCTTCAGGACGTTCTGCCCTTGCCGGGCAGATCGTCGTCGAACAGGTGGTCGAAGTCTTCGCCGATCAGCTTCTTCAACTCGCGCACCTCGCGGTAGCGTTCCACGTCGCGCCAGTCGCGGGAGCGGGAGCCGGATACGGGGGTGCCCTTGGCGTCCACGGCGGGCACGTCGTCGTCGCCATCCTCGGTCTCTTCGCCGAACTCGTCGAAGGCGGGTTTCGCGGGCTGTGCCTGCGGCTTCTTCCCGGGTCTTCCGGCCATGTGCTGCTGGTCTCCGTGGCGTGAAAATGAAACTAATTTGCGCGCCTTTTAACAGGCTTTTCGACCGAGGGGAAGCCCCCCGCGGGCCGCCCTTCGGCAAAAGCCCGCGGCGCCGGCCCGGCGGCCGGAAAAGGCCGCCAAGTGCGCGCCCGCATTGAATAAAATTTACCCATCCCGGCGCGTGCGAACCGCCGCGGAGACCTGTATTTATGCGCGGGAAGCCTGCTAGAATAGCGGACCAACGACTTTGGGGCGGTAGCTCAGCTGGGAGAGCGTCGCGTTCGCAATGGAAATTGCAAGCGTTTGATCCAGCCCGATGTAGTCGTTACGCTCATTCGACGCCCAGGCGGCTATGCAAGGCGGAATCTGCGGTAAATTTTCCGGGTGAATTTGAGTCGGAAAATGATGTAAGTCATTGTTTTTGGGGACGTAGCTCAGCTGGGAGAGCGCCGCGTTCGCAATGCGGAGGTCGAGGGTTCGAACCCCTTCGTCTCCACCATTCCAGGCCTATGAACCGCACAAGGCGGGGCGGTCTGGAGGTGGTCCCCAAGCGGAAAAACATCGAACTAGGACAGTGGTTGCAATTTTGGTTGCAAGTGCTGTCCGGCACGGCCGGACGTTGGAGGCCGCATGCCGATTCATAAACGCCAGCGCGACAATGCCGTCCATTACACCGCCGTCGTGCGCGTGGTGGGGCAGCCCGTCAAATCCAAGACCTTCCGCTCCCACAAGGACGCGAAGCGCTGGCTTGACCACGAGAAGGGCGAGCTTGCCAAGGGCAAGAAAATCCTGGAGTCCAAGGCCCGCGAGACCACACTTGGCCAGATGCTGCCGCTGTACGCCGAGAAGGTCGTGGCGAAGCGGGGGCGCACCAGCACCAGCAGCCGCAACAGCGAGCTTTCGCACGTCCTGCAGCTCGCAGGGACGTTCCTGGCCGAGCGCAAGGTGTCGGAGATCGATGCCGAGGACATCGAGGCCTGGCTGGCCCAGAGAAGGGCTTGTACGAAGAAGAACGGCGAGGCTTACGCCGACTCCACTCACGGCCGCGCACTTTCCGTTCTGGCCAGTGCCCTGAACTTCTCCGCGCGCGAGCTTGGCATCCGCAGCTACCGGCGGATCAACCCCTGCTACGGCCTCGACAAGGGGGTGCGGCCGGCCCAATCAGCCGTGCGACAACGGAACCTGCGCGAGGGTGAATACGCCGAGTTCGAGCGGCAACTGGCCCTTTATCAGGAGGGGAGATTCACGGATGCCTACAACTTCTCCATCCGGTGCGGTCTTCGCCGCGGCGAATTGGTCCTGCTGAACAAGGCTTGGATCAACTGGGAGGACGGGCTGGTCATTTACCCCATCACGAAAACCGGGCGGAACGAGCGTCGGCCGCTCACGCCTTCCGCCTTGGCCATTCTGCGCCGCATCGTCCCCGTGCCCGATGGCCGCTTCTTCCCGTTTCCGCCTGATCGAATCACTTCAGTGACTCGCCTACTGTCGGAACGGGCTTCGATCATGCTGGTCGCCAGAAGGTACGAGGGTGGAAAGTTTGCCACTGCGATCCAGCTTTACCTCCTTGTACCGCAATTGAAGGTCGAAGAACTGGCGGCGCTCCGATTTGATCGCATCGACTGGGTCGAAGGAGTGCTGAAATTTGACAACCCGCGGTCTTCTACCTTGAGGCGACGTGAAGTACAGGCGGACGTAATGGCGTACGTCCGCGGGCTGGCCCCCGCGAACGAAAAATATTACTTTGTGCACACTGAGACCGACTTAAAGCACGCACTGGAGTATTGCACCCGACAAGCAGGGGCCATTGGCACCTTCTGCCACCATGTCATTCGCGCGGCAGTAACCACGAGCATGGTGAAGCAGAACATTTCCGGCCCGATCATCGGGCAGTTCACCGGGCATAGAGACGAGCGATCCCGGCAGCGATACACACGGCTGGACCCAGTAGACGTTGCACGGCGATTTGGTGCGCTAGCGGATTCGTCTCTGGCGGAACTAGCCGCGGAGTCCCGGCCAAGTCGGACACCGCCGATCGGTTCCGCTTTGGAAGAGGGGTCGAAACCCGGCTCGGACCTCAGCAATCGCGAGACAGCAAATGGGGCAGTTCCTCCGTGAGTGTCCGGATACCAGACATTGCAGTGCTCCAACCGGAAGATATCGTGCGTTATGTAAATCCTTCTCGGGGTGAAATGAACGCGAGATTTGTCATCCTTGAGGTCCATTTCGATGTTCCAATCCCTCGTGACTTGGTCCGCCTGCTGGATAGCGAGCTACCGATCGAACCGGAAGAGCTTCGTCCCGCAGCTGAGTACGAGCTTTTGCCGCCGCAATAGGACTGTGGTCTCTCGCGCCACGTCTCGGGAAGCAGTGAACCCGCCAGGGTCAATTTTCACCGGCACTGCCATCCGGTACTATTGAGAATCGACTGCTAGCGTGAATCTGGCGCGCGCCCGGGAATCATCCTGCCGTGTAGTTCCGCCTGCTGAACCAAACCGCGTCCCGGCCATGTGGGTCATTTTTCCCGCTGCGCCGAAATCACTGCATCTGAATGGAATGATCAGGGTGCAAATACAGGCGGCAGTCCGGCCACAGCCAGGCCAAAAGAAGATGGGTTACGACCCTTGATGGCGGCGGCGAACCCGCTTTGCGTCATGGCCATTCCCTGAAGAAACCGCTGGGCTGGTAGAGCAGGGGAACTGGAAATTTGGGGACCCAGGGCCACAGCGCGCGCAGGCTGAGCCCGCTCCTGAAACTAGCCATAGTTTCAGGGGCTCAAGAATCGCTGCGCGTCCAAATCAGTCGCGGCGCCGACGTCAATGCTGTCGATGACAGCGGCCGATCCCCCCTGATTATCGCGGCCACACGGGGTGACGCTGCGCCTGTGCGATCCTGCTCGAGGCTGGCGCTCAGAGGTAAGCTACGCACTCGGGTACGCCAGGGCCGGCGGCCACAATCACGTTATCGAGCTGCTAGCGCCGCTGCCGTCGCCGCAGGCCATGTCGGAGTCAGAAGCCGATTCAGTGGGAGAAGCTGTCACCGAATCTGCTGACGAGCAAGACGATCTCGATTTCGTTGCCTGGGAGGTTGAAGATGATGTTGTCCTGCCCGAAGTTGACGCCGGTGCAACCGACGCTGCTGCCGAGATACTAGGGGGGATCGCCGCGCACGAACCAGTTGACGATTATGCCGATTGGGATGACGTTGATGTCGATTTGCCCGAGAAGTTGCGGAACACCCGGCGGCGACGAGATGATCTCACGGGTTCCGATCTCGCCGAGGTGAGGCATTAACTCCAGGAAGGCCTCGAAACTGGCCGCATCAAGCTTGACCCCGCTCATAGACAGTATCTATGGCAACGACGAGGAGTCTGCGGGCGACATGCTCCGGCGACTCGAGCGATCTATGGGAGCCATTTCCCGCCGAGTGAAGGCGTCGAAGACGAGAACGGCTTGATGCGCAAAAGTGCCCTCGTCCCGTCAGGATACGAAGTAGATCGCGACAGCGCCAAGCACGATCGCCGCATAGAAGGCCATCAGCAGCCCCGCCCTGCTCGGGCGATCCTGTATCGCATAGCTCATCCGCTTGAGCGGGGACTTCGGCGCGGGCGCCTGTCGTTCGACCGGCGGGTCCTCGTGGTAGGCGTGGAAGAACATTTGGATCAGGGTCGCACCGACGAACAGCCCACCCAAAAAGGCGATCGGTTCCGATCCCTGCGCGAGCAGGAAGGCGGCCACGCCGACCGCGATAATGAAGAGAACCATATCGCTCTTAGCCGTGGCATAAGCGCGCCCAGCATAGGCCTTATCGACCGCCGCCCTCCGCATTTCATAAGGAAGCAGAAAGAAGAAGGCGAACTTGAGCAGGGAATAGGCGCTGAGCAGCAGAACGAGAACGATGGCTATAGAGTGAAGCGTGTGGGACATGGCCTATATCACCCGATCTATTACGATGCATATATATATCGCAACAGGACGTAGACAGCCAGAAGATTCCCGCATGGCCGGTCGGCCGAGAAGTGCAAGGGTCGATGACGCCCTGCTCACGGCAGCTCTTTCGGCCTTTGTCGATGAAAGCTTTGCGGGCATGACGATGGAGGATATTGCCAGCCGCGCAGGTGTCAGCCGGGCGGCGCTCTACCGTCGCTGGTCGAATGTAGAGGAGGTGCTTCTCACTGCCCTGAAGGCTTGGCACGGTCAGTATGACGACACAGGGGATTGGCCCTCCGCCCTTCCTGGCATGATCGAAGCGATGACCGAACGTGCAGCGCTCGCGCTCAGCAATTCATCGGCCCGCTCGTTGATCCGCCGTCTGCTGACGATCGGACAGGAAGGCACCGGCATATTGCATGTCTATCTCGCTGACATCGCAAGGCTGACCCAAACGAGGCTGGTCCGCGCGATCGCGGCGGCGCAGCAGGGAGTTGGCATGTTGACCCAGCGATCAAGCCTGAAATGGCGCTCGACGCCGTCGCAGGCGCGCTGGCCTTGAAATTCCTGTCAGGCGGTGCGGAAGACCCGACTTTCGATGCCCGCCGATATATCGCCGGTCTGTTCCTCATGGTCGGACTGGGATGAGCGCTCGATCCGCCTCAAAAAGACCAGTCGCGGAGCCCCGCTCAGATCATTGACCTAGATGTCATTTGAGCCGACGACGACATGGTTCCGAATCTGACATTCTGCTCTGCATCGGCGTCTGCATCGGCGTCTGCGTCTGCGTCGGCATTCCCATCGTTACCTCTTGGTGACGCGAACCGTATCGAGACTCCACACGCATGGCGGTCTCTTATCGAGAAACCGTCTTCGAATTCGTCCAGCGGAACCTTTGCCGCCGCGAAATATCGGCCGGCAATGTCGATGTCCACCTCGATCGTGAAACTGACGAAAAATGGCATCGCAGGCGCGGTTGCGTTCGGCACCATCTCATCGAGATTCTCGGGCGCGACCACGACGACGCGCGAGCGGCCGAAATCGATGAGATACGTATTGCCCACCGGTCTCGCAGCGGAGTCCGCGAGCGAAGCGTAACGCGCTGCGACGACGTCCGACGCTTGGGCTCAGATTACAACCGCCGTGATGCCGCGCGCGCCGCCGGGTGGTCCATGTAACGGGGCTGCAAACCCAATTCAGGCGTATCGTGCTGGGCGACTTGAACGAGCGCTTCCGTCATCAGGCCGAATGGAAAGGAAATGCTCCGCGCCCGCATCGTGCGAACACCATCGGCGGTGTCAACCGGGCGTTGGAAGGGTCGAATTGGCGATGGGCCAAGCCTCTGCCGGTCGAAACAATCCCTCGCCCGTTCAAGGTCGTCCGAACCGAAATGCAAGATGTGCAGACCCTCATAACGGTGGAGCGCGCGATCGATGTCGAACGGACCGCGCTGTTCGGGCGCGATCGACGCCCAGCGCGCGCAATCAACGACGCCCAGAAACTCAGGGTAATTGTCCCGGAAGATGGCGCATCGGTTTCCGACACCAAGCGGTTCGGGGGCGCCACCGGGGCTCAGGGGAATGCGAGGAACAAACAGCGGCGTCAGGTGAAATCCGAGACGCTCATAACTCGCAGTCAATGCCTGAATGTCATTCGCGACGATGCCAAGATGATGGATGGTATTGACGTCTGCGCTCATCATGCCATCTTCCGATTGCATAACAGGCCGCCAAAATCATTGAAGGCCATTGTGCGTTGAACCCAAGTTCGTAAATGCCTCGCCATCGGCAAGCAGCCCCAAATCAAGCCACGCGAGATCGTCGGGCGTGGCGATCGCGTGCAAATGTGCGATCCGGCCCTCTGCGAAACGGGGGATCAGCGCGAGAAGCAGCCGCTCGGCCGGCGCGACAATGATTCCAACATTGCCGTCGATGAGCGCAACGCGCGATGCGGCCGCGCGCCCGGCGAAGAATCGCGCTACCTGATCGGCGCCCGACAAGCTCCTGCCAGAACCCATGTCTGCCGCTCGTTCATCGGCTGTGAGAACAATCTTCGGATCGAGGATCTTGAGCAGGGCGGCCATATCACCGCCCCTCGCGGCGCTAAGGAAGGCTTCCGCCAGCTCACGATGGAGAGCGATCGTCTTGCCATCGCGTTCGACGTTGCCGCGCACGCGCCGGCGGGCCCTGCTGGCGAGCTGACGGGTGGCCTCCCGGGAGCGACCGATCAGGCTGGCGATCTCGTCGAACGGCAGGGCGAGCACATCGTGCAACACGAACGCCACGCGCTCCAGCGGACCGAGGCGCTCCAAGATTACCAGGAGAGCGACGCCAATCGAGTCGGCCATGAGCGCTATGCGCTCGGGATCTTCGTCGCCGACCAACTGGGCGATCTCACTCGCCGTCGCGGGGTCATCGAGCGCAACGGCATGCTTGGCGGCGCACCGGCGTCGATGGCGTAGTTGATCGAGGCATACCCGCGTTGTGATTGTGGTTAGCCGCCCACCTAGCGATCTTTGATGATCTTGATCAGTTCCTTAGCCGACACTAGGTGCGTGCCGCACAGGCTTTGATCCTGACTTTGCCTGGGCCCGAAGCGGCACAGCCACAGGAACAGGATGAACAGGACGAGGCCGGCGCACTGGGCCGACTGGCCCATCGAGTGCAGCCAGACGCCTAGCAGGTTGCTGGCGTTGTCCTTCAGGCCGCGGTGGTCGACCAGGCCCTGGATGGTGCTGTTGCGATGAAACCTGTCAGGACCGGTGCGCCAGATATGAAGAATGTGTAGGTTAAGGCAGCGGACCTTGCCTGGACCGGGGGGCCGGGGACCAGGCCGCCACCGGCTTGTAGTGGCTTGAGAAAATAGCAGGGCCTCGCGCCGTGCAGATGTTCCTGGGCGGCAAGATCCGCGGCACTCTGTTTTCAGGGCGATACCTCATCGGTCTGACAGATCAGGAGCCGGGCCGGGTACTGATTTGCGAACTGCTGCAGGTGCTGCAGCAGGGCCAGACCATTCCGCTGTGCGATTTCTTGAGCTACTACGCGCACGGCAAACGCTGGTCCCTAGGAATGGTCATTCACCAGGGCACTCTGTGGATGTCTGGGCCGGCGTCGGCTTGGACCCGCAACTGGATGGCGAGCAATGATTCCGTACCGAGCCGAAGATTCTAAACAAAGCGAATTCCGCAGGAGAAAATCATGAATCATCATCAGAGCGTCGTAAAAATCTGATTGTTGTAAGGGAGCGAGCCGGTGCCGGGCCGGATCCGCAGTTGCACAGGGTGCAATGATTTTGCACCGGCGGAGCTGCACGTCATGCAGTCGGTGAGGGTTATCGGTTCAACCGGGAGGCGTGTGGCGTACGCCCGCGCCAGCGCTTGAACGCGCTGATGAAGTTGCTGGTCTGGGCATAGCCCAGCCGCTCGGCGATTTGCTCGATCGACAGCCGCGGACCGGCGAGAAATTCGTCCGCCAAGGCCATCCGCACCTCGTCGCGCAGCTCAGCGAAGGTGGTGCCTTCCTCGGTCAGGCGCCGCCGCAGCGTGCGCACTGTCATGCACAGGTCGCTGGCCACCGACTCCATCGTCAGCATCTGCGTCGGCGACATCACCAGCCGGTTGCGGACCGTCGAAGCGAGCCCGGTGCGGACCCGGCGGCGCTCCAGCAGCGTACGGCACTGATCCACGGCTGCGCTAAGGGTAAGCTCGTTGGCCTGCGGCAGGGGGCGCTCGATCAGGTCTCGATCCAACGCCACGACGTTGGATTGCGCACCGAAAATCGGCTTCAGGCCGAGGAGCCTTTCGTAGGGCTCGACATCAGCCGGGGCGGGGAAACGAAAGCTTATGCTGCGCAACATCGACTGCACCACATAGAGGTCACGCGCCACGGTGACCAAGTTGGCGATATCGCGCTCCACGGCGAAGCGAACCACCGCCTCCGGGATGCCAGAATCGTCGACTTGGACCCGAGTCTCCACCGCCGTGTCCGCGGCGGTGAAGGAGGTGAAAGCGAAGGTCAGGTGGAAATACTGCAGCGCCACGTCCAAGGCGCTGCGTGCGTTGCGGCTGCTGGCGAAGGCGAAGCCCAGCGCGCCGAAGGCGGTGAAATGGTACCGGGAGCCAGCCTGGATACCCAGGCCAGAGATATGGCCCAGACGCTGCATCAGGTTCTCGATCATACGCATTTCCTGATGCGCGGTGACCACCAGCGTCGCGTCCGACAGCTGCGCCTCGCGGATCTTGGTCCCGGCCAGGCTCTCACTCATCGGCATTCCGTGGTCCGCAGCTAACTCCGCCATCAGGCGCATGCTGGTAACGCTGCGGCCGAACCAGGAATGGGGCAAGAACGACCTCCGGAATGCTTGTCCTCTTTTCCGTATATTTTGTCCTCGCTCCAGCTAAAAATCCACCGGGCGGATGCTTACGATGCTGGGTCGTCGATTTCAGCGTCACCCCAATAACGACCGCCACCGGCTCACCCGCTGGCAGCAAGGTCTGGAGGACATTCGCATGACCCAGTTTCCGGCGCCATCGGCACCGTACGACTTCGATTTTCTTGTGGTCGGTTCCGGCTTCGGCGGCAGCGTCTCGGCCTGCCGGCTGACCGAAAAAGGCTACTCGGTGGCGGTGATGGAAATGGGCCGGCGCTGGAAGCCGGAGGACTTCCCCAAGACCAGCTGGAACACCCGCCGCTGGGTCTGGCGGCCTGGACTCAAGCTTTTCGGCTTTTTCAACATGCGCATGTTCCGGCACGTCATGATCATCTGCGGCAATGCGGTGGGCGGGGGCTCGATCACCTACGCCAATACGCTACTAGTGCCGCCGGACCACGTCTGGGACGAAGGCTCCTGGGCGGGCGCCGCCGACTGGAAGCGCGATATGCCGATCCACTACGCTCACGCGCAACGCATGCTTGGCGTAACCGACAACAAGCTGATGGGCCGGGCCGACATCATGCTCCGCAATATGGCAGACGCCGCTGGCGTCGGACACACCTTCAAGCCGACCCGCGTCGCGGCATTCTTCCCGCCGGAGGGCGAGCCGGGTGGCAAGACCTACCCCGATCCGTACTTCGGCGGCGAAGGGCCGGACCGCTCCACCTGCATCGGCTGCGGCGGGTGCATGATGGGCTGCAAGCACAACGCCAAGAACTCCCTCGACAAGAACTACCTGTACTTCGCCGAGAAGCGGGGGGCGCAGGTGTTCGAGGAAACCCAGGTGGTCGACGTGCGGCCGCTGGGCGGCAAGAGCGACGGCGCCGACGGCTACGAAGTGACGACGGTGCGCTCGACCACTTGGTTCCGGCGGCAGCGGCGAACGTTCCGGGTGCGCAACGTAGTGTTTTCAGGCTCCTCCCTCGGCACCCAGGAGCTGCTGTTCCGGCTGAAGCAAGGCGGCTCCCTGCCAAACATCTCCGACGACCTCGGCAACCGGGTCCGCACCAACGCCGAGTCGATCCTCGGCGTCCGCTTCCCCGGACAGGACATGTCCGGCGGCGTCGCCATCGGCTCGAGCATCTACATCGACCAGCACACCCATATCGAAGCCACCCGTTATCCTAAAGGCTCGGACGCCATGGGGCTGATGACCACTTTGCTGGTCGGCGGCAAGCCGGGCTGGACCCGCATCTTGCTCTGGCTGGGCGTGGCGCTGCGGCACCCGGTGCAGTTCCTGCG
>ERZ1034409.268-NODE-268-length-12382-cov-3.145615_pt1 | contig 12382 bp, 7 predicted proteins | sample MGYA00520610_ERZ1034409 | MGnify/ENA primary metagenome ERZ1034409 (study PRJEB33736, sample SAMEA104288480) | Azolla microphylla | place: Ecuador | collected 1982 | study: EMG produced TPA metagenomics assembly of the PRJEB19522 data set (Is there foul play in the... | reverse complement strand
TAAAAAACAACAGGAGGCGGCTGCTGTTTCTCTTCTTCGTCACCTTCGACGGAATCGTCCTGGCAACGAGCATACTTACCCAAGTGCTTGACGTCTCCCGGGCCTGGCGAGTAGCGTATGTCGACCGCGACGCAGCGCCGCGGTGCATCTCACCTTGCCACCACGGGGGCATGGGCGGTAACGCGGGGCAGTAGTTTTGCCTCGTACATCTCGGAGACGCATCAAATCGCTGTGCCGCCTTCGGTGACGCCAGGCGCGAGCTTGGTAAGCGGAAGGGGGATGCGCATGGTGACCTTCAATAAGTCCCTTGGCACCTCGGGCCCAACCATTGTTGCGGCCGAGAACGAACAGATAGGCGCGAGCCCTCGGCCGCCTCTGCCAAGAGGATTTTTCCATGTCCAGTTTCAAAGCTGAAGAGCACGTTCTGCCGCGTCCTGTCGAGCGGCTGCCTGAGTACGCCCACGCCACGGCCCGCAAGAGCCTGGCCGAGAAGCTCATCGATACCTTCGCTTTGCCGGAAACCGCGGCCACGGCCATCGCCAACGCCGTCGTCGACCCGGCGGCGGTGCGCAAGGCAATCGGTGACCCCACTGACCCCGAGGTCGAGCGCATCCCGGTGCCGGGCGGCACCTTGCTGGGCCTGCGCACCCAGGTGTGGTCGCGCAAGGTGCTGCCCGACGCCCGTAACCCTCGCACGCTGCCCAACCGCCGCCATCCTTTCGCCGTCGATCCGGGCACCGGGGCCGAGGATTCCAAGTTCCGCCCCGTGCCTGAGCCCCGGCCGCTGGTCAAGGACAACCCGCAGCTCGGCGCTCTCGAAGTCGAGATCGAAAGCCGGCATCAGCTGAACTGGGCGGCCCAGCAGGCCGCGACCTTCATCCTGTCGGGAAATGACTGGCGCCAGTCCATCGCCAACCAAGGCGTGATGGAGGCGGTGTGGCTGGTCGCGACCACCTACACGCCGCAGGACGGCACCGAGGCCGGCACCGCGCTGACCTCTGCGGAAGGGTCTTCGCGCCTGACGGCAGTGCACAACCTGCTGGGCGTCCGCAGCGCCGACGTTCCCTTCGAAACCAACGAACCGAACCTGCGCGGCACCATCCGCAAGGCGAACCAGCTGTTCGACATCGGCGAAGGCGCGGACTTGATCAGCATGCGCTGCGAGCGTGTGCCCGCGCTGATTCTGGTGGGCTTCAAGCCGCATGCGGGGGCTACCACCGAGTTCCCCACCGCGGTGAAGTCGCTGGTGGCGCTGCGCCACGTCGATCCGCCCACGCCGTGGGGTGAAGGCCCGGAAAACGAGTCCCTGGCCGACGAGGTGCTGGACGAGATGTACCGGCGCGACCTCATCTCCATCACGGAGCGCAGCTACTACGCAGGCTCCTGCACCCGCACTGAAGCCGCCGCTGCGCACCTGTCGGTTGACCCGGCCATCCGCGCGGCGAAGATCGTCCGGCTGCTTTCCAATCCGGATGGGCGCTTCGTCGAGGCCATCCGCATGGCCGTTACCAGCCAGTCCACGCGCAAGCGCATCACGCCGAAGCTGCTGAATGAGCTCGCTACCGCCCTGGTGCTGCGTGCGGTCGCGGAGGATCCTGCCAAGACCGACCAGGTGCGGCGCTACCTCCGCCACGCCTTCGGCAAGTCCGTGCACCGCGAGACGTGGATGGGCACCGATCGCGACGCCGATCAGCTGGTCAAGGAAGCCTTGGCCGAGGTGGCGCAGGCGGTGGGCAGCGAGAATACCGACGAGCCCGGGCCGGCATCGCTGGAGTTGGCTGTGCGCGCGGCCTATCCCCTGGTGGTGTCCGGGCGCCTCAACGCGGACCGCGGCTCGGTCAACAACGACCAGCCCGACCGTCGCACGCCGAGCGAAGTGCTCAACACCATGCGGCAGACCCGCCAAGGCGTCCACCAGCTCGGCCAGGCTCTGCGTGACTTTGCGGCCGACCAGCCGATCCGCGCTGTCGGCGAGGAAGGCCAAACGTTGCAGCTGGAAGATGGGTCTGGGGTGCGGACCGTCAACGACGTCTTCCTGCGCAGCGAGTACCCGCCGCCAGGCAAGGCCAAGTCCAACCGGCCTGGCGACACGCCCCTCGATCACTTCGAGAACCGCATCAGCGACTTCAGCCGCGCCATGGAGGCGGTGGAGAAAGCGTTCCGCGCAATCGGGGAAGTCAACGGTGACGATGGCCGCCCGTTGGTGGATACCCGTGGTGTCGATCATCGTTCCGCCGATCACTGGCGAGCGCTGATCCGCGCCATGGACGAGGACTTGCTGGTCTGGAGCCGAGCCTTCAAGCGCGCCTTCGGCAACGGCGCCAAGTCCGGCATGGCCAACTTCACCGACGGTGATGAGGGCAGCTCCGTTTCCGACCTTGAGGCGCAGTGGGACCGCGCTGCTGAGTCCGGAACCTAAGCGGAAAGCCCCTGTGGGACTTCCGTCCTGCAGGGGCTCCTTCCAAGGAAATCAATTGTATCTTCGCCGCAGCCCCATGCGGGCTACGGCGTGCAGAATGAAGGAGAAGAATCATGCGTCTCAAGAAAGCTCGCGTCACCAACTACCGCAGCGTCATCGATACCGGCTGGTTCGAGATCGAGAAGCACAAGACCACGATGGTCGGTCCGAATGAAGCGGGCAAAACGGCCGTGCTCCAGGCCCTCCAGCAGATCAACCCGCCGGCAGATGTGCCCAGGTTCGACGCCCTGCGCGACTACCCCCGTTCCAAGTACAACGACATCACTACGGGTCGCGTCGATCCGAAGACCGTTACGGTGACTGAAGTTGAGTTCGAACTGGATGACGACGACAAGGCCGCAATCCCCGAATCGATGCGCCAGGCGCGCTATGCCGTCGGCCGCAAGCTGGATAACTCGGGCTGGCACAACTTGCGTGGGGCGCCTGAAAACCCGACCTATGGCGCGATCTCCAAAGAACTGACGCGGCTCTGTGCGCATGTCGACCCGCGAGCTGCAGCCACCACGCCGCCGACTCCGGCGCCGAGCACCGGTCTGGCCGCGATCACGAACGGGTGGAACAGTCTTGGCCAGATCAGCGTCGAGCGAGCCGTGGAGCTCAAAGCTTGGCTGGAAAAGACACTGCCGTTTGTCGAGGAAGGCAACGAAGCTGAAGAGAAGCGTTACGATGGCCTGCTAGCCAGCATGGCTATTCCCGGCGAGCGCGCCGCGGCGCTGAGTATCCTGGAAGCGCGCACACCCGTCTTCGTGCTGTTCAACAACTACTTCCGGGTGAAGCCGCTGATCCAGCTCGATCATCTGGCGACGCGGCTCGAGACCAACGTCCTGGACGACAAACAGTACGACTACGGCAACGTCTGCTTGTTGAAGCTGCTGGGCTTCACCGCCCGCCAGCTGTCCGACCTGGGCAAGGCGACTCCGCCGGCACCCAACGATGAAGCTGGGTTGAAGAGCTACCGCGACAAACTGGATCAGCGCGGGTACCAGCTCAACGCCGCCAGCGTGAAGCTGACCGGCGAGATCCGCTCGGTCTGGAGGCCGCGCGAGGGTCGAGCTGAAGCTGACAAGCTCCACATCCGCGCGGACGGCCAGTACCTCAAGGTGGTGGTGGAAGACGACCTCGGCGTCGAGATCGAGTTGCACCAGCGCTCCGAGGGCTTCCAGTGGCTGGTGTCGTTCTTCGTCGTGTTCTTCGCCGAGGCGGCGGGAAAACACAAGAACGCGATCCTGCTGCTGGACGAGCCTGGGTTGTCGCTGCACGGTCTCAAGCAGCGCGAATTCCGCTCCACCATCACCCGCCTGGCCGAAAACAACCAGACCGTCTACACCACGCATTCCCCGTTCCTTGTCGGGCCGGATGAGCTGGATCTTGTGCGTGTGGTGGAGATGACCGACCGCACCGTCGGAACCAAGGTGCACTCCAAGGTCACCTCGGGCGATCCTGCCGCGCTGCTGCCATTGCAGGAGGCCCTTGGCTATGACCTGGCGCAGAGCCTGTTCAGCCAGGAGCGCAACCTGGTCCTGGAAGGGCTGACGGACTACTGGTACGTGGAAGCCACTGCCGCGCTGCTCCGCGCCGCCGGCGCCGTGAACCTAAACGAGAAGATCGCCCTGGTGCCGGCCGCCAGCGCCGGCAAGGTGGTGTACTTCGCCACCATCTTGTACGCACAGCACCTTAAGGTGGCGGCGCTGCTCGATTCGGATGCCGCCGGCGATCAGGCAGCCCAGCAGGACACCCTGGTGCACACCCTGGGCAACAAGGCCATCCTGCGCACCAAGGATGCCTACACCGGCGCTGTCACCAATCCGGAGATCGAGGACCTTTTGCGCGAAACGCTGGTGAGGATCGCCAAGGACCAGCTGGGCATCGACGTCACGGCAGAAGCCGCGGCGCAGCCGGCCCGTCCGATCGTCGATCTTCTGGCGACCCAGAGCGGCTTTTCCAAGTACAAGCTGGCTAAGGCGTACCTGCGCTGGTCGCGGGACCACACCGCCGCCGATCTCTCTTCCAGTGAGCAGGCGCAGTTCACGCAGCTGATCGACAAGATCAACAAGGTGCTGAAGTAAGCAGAGCTGACTGGAGCTTTCAAATTCTGCGGCCGTACCGCGAAAGGGAAGGTGCGGTACGGTTGCCAGAAAACGCGACCGCTGCAACACGTCCAGCCTGTCGGGTCCAGCATTAGATGGTACGCAATCTGTCGGCAAAAAATTCCGGTGAACGGGGGGGCTGAAGGATCTGCCTAGGCAAGCCAATTTGATGTAGCCTGAAGGCCTAAGTGCAATTTTGCCTCGGGGCCATTGCTGCCACCCACTACCGGAGAGCATGCGCTGTGACCGGACCTGTCTCTATTTCGGAAGCCCCAACCGCAGGCATCGGCAAGATGCTCATGGAAAGCCGTTTCATGGTGCCCAACCATCAGCGCGACTATTCCTGGGACGATGATCGCGTCGGACAGTTCTTAGATGATCTGCTGGACGCGATGGCACGAGGCGACAGCTTTTACTTCGTAGGTCTCATGGTGTTCATGTCGTCGCAGGACGGGCGGCTGACCGTTCTTGACGGCCAGCAGCGATTAGCAACCGCCGTTATTATCATCGCGGCTATGCGCGCGTGGTTTGGCAGCATCGCAAAATACGCCAAGAACGCGAATCGGCTTCAGGAAGACTTTATTGGCAGGGCGGAGCTTGGCGAACAGGAAATCCAGCCAAAGCTGACATTGAATTACTACAACAACACATCCTTTCAGGAACTCGTTGTGGCCGGCGCGCCGCTCGACGAAGTGGAGCGGCGACTAGCTGCACTGAAGCGAAGCGACCCGAACCGCGCACTCCTGGCTGCCATTTCCAATTGCCATCGGCGCGTGGCCGATATTGCCGGCAAAGCCGGGGACACCGATGCCGCCGCCAAGTTTTTTATCAAGCTTGCGGTCTATCTCCGGGACAATGTACTCGCAGTACGTCTCACGGTGCCCTCGGAAGCGAATGCCTTCCGAGTCTTTGAAACCCTGAACGACCGAGGGCAAGAGCTCTCGTCAATGGACCTTGTAAAGAACCACCTGTTCGGCCTGGCGCTGTCGCACTCCCAGCAGCGCCTCAGCGAACTTGAGCAGAGGTGGGCGCAGATGATGGCTACCCTCTCAAGTTCCAAAGCTGACGACTTCTTGAAGGTGTTTTGGACTTCAAGGCACGGTCGCGTACAAAGCGCGGACCTGTTCCAAGAAGTTAAGAAGAAGTGCCAGGACCACGCTCAGGCTACGGCCTTGTCGCAAGACTTGCTGGAGGCGGCAGACCACTACGCGGCCTTGGAGCAGGCGGATGATCCTGTGTGGGCGCCATATACTCCGGCGGTCCGGAATTCCATTCGGACCCTGAAGCTCATCGGCTCCAAGCAGGTCCGGCCGATCATCCTTTCGGCCATCAAGAACTTTGCACCCGCAGAACTGGAGCGCTTGCTGTGGCTCCTAGAGGTGATCCTGGTCCGCTATCAGCTCGTTGGCGGCGAGCGCACCGGCATCCTAGAGATCAGTTGCGCCAAGCTTGCCAAGGCCATTTTCGATGGAACCATAACGACCGCCACCCAGGCGCACCAGCAAACATCTGAGATCTATCCTAAGGACGAACAGTTCAAGGCCAGTTTTGCCGTGAAGCAAGAGCTTACTAACAACAAGGCGCAGTACCTACTGAGGTATTTGGAACAGGAGCGCAGGCGTTTAGATCTAGGCGCCAAGGCCGGTGAAGAAGGCGTGGGCGAAACCTTGAGCGTAGAGCACATCCTTCCCCGCACACCCAGTGCCGAATGGAATTCTGTTGTAGATGCCGATAAGTCCATTGCCGAAGACTGCGCGGACCGGTTGGGCAACCTTTGCCTTCTAACAGACAAGCTGAACCGGGATGTGGGTCGGGCCAATTTTGATGATAAGAAGAAGGTTTACGGGGCCAGCGACCTGATTACTACGGCTAATCTGAGCAAACTTTCGCAATGGGATCGCAAGGCAATTGAACATCGGCAAGCCGAAATGGCGAAGAGAGCGGCTGCGATTTGGCGCTTCCAGTAACTGATCATTGGTGACTGGCCTGGGGGTAGTCTTCGGGCTCCCCCGGGCCACGATCCCCAAACAAAAACATCGGAGTGTCACCGTGACGCCATGGCATCATGACGCCACGACGCCATTCGGAATGTGCTACGTAGAACATTGGTTCATGAATTAGCGAGTTTCACGTGAAACTCCCTTGCCACGCAGGTTGCGGAAGGAAGTTGGCTGGGCGGGGCACTAGCTTCCGAAAATGCAGCGCCCGAGCGACTTTCGGCAACGCATATTTGCCCCCCCCCATGGGCAATACGGTGCTTGTACCAGGGCATGCGCAACAGATGAGCAAAGTCGCAGGCGCAAAGGCGCAGGCTATTCCCGGGGGGTGAGATATGCGCGAGTAACCACCGCCCCAGTCTGGTCTATTCGACAAATTGGATGTCGCCATAGCCAATCGTCTGCAGGGCTGAAAACTACCAAGCGCGCAGAGGACGGCCGTACGATCGGAGAGATCCCGTCAATCCCGCATGGCCGCCCAATGAAGACTTTGAAGAGTGTTGTCCTCGCTGCCCTGGCCCTGCTGCCCATTGCAGGCTTTGCGGATTCAGGTCCGGCGGGATCCTCAGATGTAGCTGAGTTTTACACCATCAACGACAACGACAAGTCTGCTCAGCTGCTCGAGGGCCTCATTGGCCCAGCCTTCAACGAAGTGACCGGCTTCGAAGGTACAACCCCAGTTCAGGACGTCTCAAATAACCAGACCGACGGTGGCCTATTGGGTGTGTTCTCCGAGGTGTTAACCCGCGCCTGCCTGGTTCTGACCGTCATCATCATGGGTTGGGGTTGGTTCACCGGCACAGCTGCGGCCGCCTACGAGGGTAGGACCGCGCACCGTCGGTACAACACGTTGTGGGTCCCGCTGCGCTCAGTCACAGCGTTCGGGATGTTGGTGCCATGGGCTGGCGGCTACTGCGCAGTCCAGGTGGTGATCATGAAGCTGGCGCTCCTGGGCATCGGTGTTGCCGATGCCGGGTATCAAGGGGTCCTGCGCTACGTCAACTCCGCCAACCCGATCGGCTTCTACAACGTCCCGAGGACCGACGAGCTTGCCAGCAACCTTCTTGCGTCAGAAATCTGCCGATACAGCTTCAACCAAGCCAACACCTTCAGTTCTGGGACCAGCGTTGTTCCCGTTGACCTGGAATCGGGTTCGCCGAGCTTGTCGGCGACAGTGGTCTCCGGTCCCTCGCCAAGCCTCGGCTCTCTCGTTGCCAACCCCGGGGTCAACACCACCTACCGGGACTGGACCAATGCGCTGAATCCCTGGACCTCTACTGACAAGGACGCATTTGGCCTTACCTACGCCTCGGCGCAGGGCTCTGGTGTCCCGACTGGCTATTGCGGGGTCTACACCGCTACCCAGACACGGGAAGATGACACAGCGCTGGGGAGTGCCTCCCTGGACATTTTTAAAGCCAAGGCTGCGGCCTTCAACTCCCTGCGGGCGACCATGGACGGCATCGCTGCCGAGCTCGTTCCGATGGCTCAGCCGGGGAGTGCGGTCGACGGTCCTGCTCTCGAGTCCGCCTTCTCCAATTTCCGCGCCCGCTACAACGCCGGCATCAAGGCCTACCAGTCCACAGTGATGTCGGCTGCATCGACCGCCTATTCGTCGTCGACCACCGAACTGGCTGGATCCGGCGTCCCTGCGGGGGCCTCGACCAGCGTCTCGAACGCAGGTTGGATCATGGCGGGGGGCATCTACTGGAACTTGGCAGCTACAAGTCACAAGCTGGCCGCGGCCGTGGGTGAGGCCCCCGATGGTGTTGGTCCAGACATCGAGCTCTTTTACTCCGGGAATCAGTTCGCCAGCACAAACAACGAGGTCTACCGCAACTCGCTCAACCTGGCAAATTCCCTGTTCAAGCAGCTCGCCACTGGCAACGCGGACACCATGTCCCCCACGCCCGAGCTGGATGAATACGCGAGACATGCAGGTCAGGCTGACATCACGGGGATCGGTGCGAAGGTCCGAAAGTACCTCGAGTACGTTGGACTGCCTCCCCTGGACTGGTTCGTCGATTCAATGGTGGGGAACGGCGACTTCGTTACCAACATGCAGTCTGTCGGGCAGACCCTCTTTTCAGTTGGCACGACGACCATCGTCGTTGGTGCCGTTGCCAATCAGCTGAGCGAGGGAGCCGGCGGAGACAGCGGCCGCGGCGTCGGTCTGCTCGGGAGCATCGGGGGCATCGCAACCAAGATACCGGGCGCCGGCATGATGGCCGGGATCGCCGGCCAGGTCGCTCATGCACTCTGGGTGATTGCGCCCCTCCTGATCATCGTCGGCTTCGTCCTGGGCTTCTACCTGCCGTTCGTGCCACTGTTCATGTGGATCGTAAACGTCATCGGTTGGATGACCCAGGTGCTCAAAGCGCTCGTAGCCGCTCCGGTTTGGGCCGCCGCGCACAGCATTCCGGAAGGGGAGGGAATAGCTGGGCAGCACGCGCGCGAAGGCTACATGCTCGTTCTGAGCCTGGTGCTAAGGCCCTTGCTGCTCGTCATCGGTCTGTTCCTTGGCATGCTCGTGCTGGAGGTCTCAGGTAAGGTTTGTGCGTTGCTGTTCCCGATCATGGTTCGCTCTGTGTCGGTGAACTCGACGGTGGGCATCTTCAGTTCCATAGCCTTTATGGGTATGTTTGCCGGCCTTCTCGTCACGCTTGCGCACAAGTCGTTCGCGCTCTCTCATGAGGTGGCGGACGAAATCCTGCGCTGGATCGGTGGCGGCGTGCACAACCTGGGTGATGCGGAAGCCGCCGGGAGCGTCAGAACGGTCCTGGCAGGTCAGATCGGTGGGCGCGTTGAGCGCGGCGCACAGGTCTTGCAACGCCATATCGCTCAGAGCAGCGGCGGCCAAGCCCAGACCGGCAAGGGGAACCGTCCAACGGATGATCCTTCGACGCACATCAATACTAGATAAGGAAGATGTGTTACCGGAACTTCGCTGACAGGTTGAAGCTCATTCCTTCCGGGATTTTCGGGGGAAGAGAAAGCCGGCACCTAGCTCCTGCAGCAGCTTCACCCAGAACTCCAGGAGCCTCCCTGAGGCGGCGATCTGCGATAGGTTTGGGCCAACACGATCCTTGCTGCTGGCCACCATCCACTCGTAGGTGTCAGTGGTTTCCGCCTTTTCGCGACGGAGCGGATCGCTCTCGGTAGTTCGAATAAGACGGTGAATCTTAGAGGCGATCTCGGCCGGATGGGGAGGCGGATCAGGTTCTTCATCCACATTCGCGGGGATGTAGTATTTCGTTTCCAAGGGAGCCCAAATTGTGACCCCGAAGCCGTCAACGACCTCATACACCAGGCTGTAGTCCAGTTCGATACCCTGGAGCGCTCCCAATTCGTTTCTCGCCGGGGCTTTGCCCAAGGAGACTCGGCCGCCCCTAAAAACGTCAGGCACGGCTGAATCGGGGCAAATTCGATAGCGCAGCTCGAATCGAGTGTCAGGGCTTTCGCGCCTTAGGCGCCTGACCGCGGCGCGCAGTTCCGCTAGATATGGCTCCGCGCAGTTTTGGAGCTGGAGGTCGCAGTCGGACGCCCGGAGGAGAGCGGCAAACATGTCTCGAAGGTCAGTGGGTTCGTGGGGCATTGTCAGGCGCCTCTGCTGACTGTGGCGGGAACCAGGTGATGGATGGATGTGGAGCCGTGGCAGGCCGCACTATCGGCGTATTTGCCTCGCTCAAGCGGGGGCGAGCACTCGCACCTGGCTGGTTGACGGACAACTCCATTTGATATGCGTCTCGTCGGCAATCTGCCGCCTCCTGGAGCATCAACCTGCGTTGCTGTTCCACGGACCGTTCCTCCCTGTGCTGTAGCTGCTGCACTTCCTGCGCGCGCCGGGTGGCGTCGGGGAGCAACTGTTTCCGCAGAGCCTGCAGTTCCTGGGCGCGCGCTCGAGCCGCTGTGGCTTCTGCCTTTATTTCAGCGATCGTCTTCAATCCCAAAACCCTTCGTATTGCGTCGATGATCTTGATCACGATGTCGGTGAGGCCCTTTGCCAGCGCTGACAGCTGCTCCCCAAGTTGACGCGCCAGCGCAACTGCCGCGTCAACGCTCCGGCGTCTCACTTCAGGCGGGAGATAGTCCTCGGGGTCAGTGCTGCCTAAAGTGCGCGGCGCGAGCTGCTGGGCCCTTTGCTCCAGGTCGGACGCCCGCCGGCGGAGGTCCTGAATTTCTTCCTCAAGCTCGAGGCGACGCTTTCGCCTTGAGAAGTCAAATTGTGGGTCAGACACGGGGCCTACACCCACTTTTCGCGAGGGAATATGTTGGGGGAGGTCGTCACGCGGCTCGGTGAACTCCCGAGTTTCAGAAGGTAAGTCGTGGCGTGTTGGCGCCGCTGGAAATGATCGGGGTGGTTCGGCGGAATCCGTGGGTGCCAGGAGTGGCAACCGACGTGAGGGACCGACGGAAATATCGGCTTCGGCAGCGACCGCTAGATCGTTTGGCGTCTCGGCCGACAGCGAATTGCTGACGACGAGGATCTGGTCCTCGGTTCGTTCAAGGAGTCCCCGCAGAGACAGTAGCTCGGAGTTGTCCTGCTTGGTTGCATCATTGAAGGTGCGCACGTCGCACGGAAGGTTTTTTTGCACGCGACGTGTGGCGGCAGGGCCCTCGTGGATCTCGGGGGTCAGTCTTGCACCGGGCTGCGACCAGGTGGCATGTTCAAATTCGCGCTGCGCCGTCTGGCACAGCTCTAACCAACACGCCTTTTGAGTAGTGAGCCAAGCCTCCGAGTTCCAGGCTCGCTCCTTTTTTGCCGAGATGCCGTCGGTTCCGATCCGCCTTGTTGTTAGCAGCAAGTGCGCATGGAAATTCCGCTGATCTCCGCGTCGGTCGGGTGCGTGAACATCCCATTGCACGCCCATGCCCTGATCAACCAGCGACCGCACGAATCGCCGAACCAGCTCCATGTTGTCGTCGACGGAAAGGCGGTGGTCGAGGGCAAGAATGAGTTCTCGCGCGAGCTGCGCGTCCTTCCTCTTCTCGGCACGCTCGACCGCGTGCCACAGTTCCTCGCGCGACCAGCGGGGCGCCTCGAGCGGTAGCTCGACACCACCTCCAAGACGGCCACGCTTCATCGTGTAGTCGTGGACCAGCCCGGTCAGGGCATCTACTAGGCGCGTGCAGGCCCTGTACGCGGCTGCCGCAATGCTGGAGCGGCCAGTCGACCGAGAGATCAGCGATGCTCGCAGGAACGCGGACTCCAAGTGCCCTCCGGCAGGTGCGGGGAGGCGGCGCCTCCCGTGTGCTTTTCACAGGTGCAGGGTGTCACCCTGCCGAGGGTCCAGGGGCGAGCAGCCCCGGCGCAAACATCGCGCAGCGATGTATATTGCGCCCTTCGTGGCGCAGCGCGCCCTCGGTTTGCCTCACCCCTCTACCGTACTTCGCCGGGAATCCCAGCCGGTAATTTCCGCGCGTCCGCACTTCGACCGCTCGTCAGAAACTCCTCCAGAAACTACCAGCTGGCTCTGCCGCGCCAATACGGTCAGCAGAGGAATCCACGGAGTGAGCAGCAATGTCTGAAAAGGCGAGGGAGCAACTTGCGAAGCTTGAGGAGCGCCGCTCCCAGCTTCGCGCCCGAATCGCGGCGGCCGAGGCGCGCGACCGCGTGCTCGAGCGAAAGGCGAGGACGCACAACCTGATTTTGGTGGGCGTCTGGCTTGAGCGGAACGACCCGGAGCTGTTCCAGCGAGCCCAGGCGGCGATCGCACTTCAGGAATCCCACAAAGCCAAGAAGCGCGGGGTGCCGCCGGCGCCCCAACCAAACGGAGTGCACAACACATGAACAAATTGATGACATCTTGTTGCGCCGC
>ERZ1034409.267-NODE-267-length-12385-cov-32.424331_pt1 | contig 12385 bp, 12 predicted proteins | sample MGYA00520610_ERZ1034409 | MGnify/ENA primary metagenome ERZ1034409 (study PRJEB33736, sample SAMEA104288480) | Azolla microphylla | place: Ecuador | collected 1982 | study: EMG produced TPA metagenomics assembly of the PRJEB19522 data set (Is there foul play in... | reverse complement strand
GACCAATGTGATCTCGCCTTGACGTTGGCGGTCCGGCTTATGGAGAAGAGACCAACTGTGGTGTGGCCTTCTCCAACCAAGAGTCACACCAAAATGAAAATATTGCACTTGTGCCCGTTAGTTGACCGCGTTTCCAGCTAACGTTCCTTGTCATTGCGAACGACACCCTATTCATTCATTCATTCATTCATTCATTCGTTCGATCGGGGAATAAATCGCCCGCCCTTCATGCTGAATCCGCGTGTCTGCGTGTGGAAATCGCAGCGGCCTAATCGTTCGTACGGTTCTTCGAGGAAGAAATAAATCTATCCCTGCATCCCAACTACGAATAAGAATCAATCAGAGTTCTTTCGATTTTCTTTACGGAAACGCGGAAAGCCCATCGCCGCTTTGTTTGCGGTCGACGAGACAAAGCGAAGGCCTTCATTGCATTGCTGCGACTTGTTGAAGAACCAACCTTTAACTCCCATGCATATGGAGGAGAGAGAAAAAGGGAAAAAACCGAACAGACTTAGAAGTCGTTGAAAGGAATATTTGAGCATGATTCTTTCGCGCTTCTTCTAGAGATCTTTCCTGTTAACGCAACTATTATTTTGCCCATTCATGGAGTTTTGTTTAGTACTTTCAAATAATATGATTATCTACTGCTAGTATGTAACGTGGGTTGGCTCGGTTTACCTAGTGTTATGTGCCTAGGAAGGCACGTTCTGGGATGCGGGGGTTGAAAGCCATCGCTCGGATGGACTCCCTAACTGGCAGGGATCGGACTGCTGCCAAAAACCATAGCATGGGGACTATCCGCTCGCCGCAGGGCTAGTCGTACGCAACAGGAGCAAGGTAACTCCCCCAGTTTGTAGAATGTTCCGGGAGGCACTTGAGTCCGAACGCTATTATTCATGTGCGACCAACCCTCCGAGAGTAACTGTAATAAGCAGGTTCTGTGTACGCAGTACCAAACGGCGAGTCAACTACCAGACGCGCAACCTAGGGATCACCCGAATGGACTCTATAAAGATTGACTTCAATATAAGTAGAGCATAGCCGCCCAATCCTTAAAGATCGAGGCTTTGCTGGCCCGTACGGGTGAAAGATCCTGTCGTAATGTACTCCGGAAATTACACCAGGCAACCCAAGTCGAGCATGCGACAATGCCCCCATGAAGAGCTCCGAGGAAAGGGAGGTAGATGATAGTGTGATATTCTGTAAACGGACACGCAGAAGCGTCCCCGACAGGTGTACTACACCTAGCGAAAAAGAAAGAAATCGTACGTGGTGGGATAAGCGAATTAGGAGAATGCAGTTGACAGACTGGGAAATTTCCCGACCGAATCTCATATGAGACAACTGGAGTAAGCTGCTTGCTGCTTTGGGGCTGGCTACTTCTACAGCCGAGGAACCGGCGGACGATGGAACCTTAGCAAATGGAATGGGCGAAATGGAGATACCTACTCCTGTGAGTCATAGAGAATATACGCTCCGGAACTTGCTCTCCGACCTATACAGTGGTGGTAAGTAGGTCACTCTTGTAGTCAGACTAGCAAGTCGAGCCGCTCGCAAACAAAACTTCTCCAGCCAAGCCAGGATTGTCCTAAACGTAAGCCCTGGACACACAACAATAGACATTCTATACTTCCCCCAACAAGAAAGAAGTGGATAGCTACGCTTGACTCGCTGAGCAAGATGCATTGCGACTGGATTCCCCCCTGACGAGCCTCACTATAAGTCCTAGAGTAGTGCGGTATGGTAAAGCAACACGGCTAGCCTTCCAGAGACCCGAACTCGCTGAAAGCCAAATGGAGCCAGCGGGACTTCCGTAGTCAAATAATCGTCCAACCAGGGAATCTTTGGTTCAAAATACGGACCTTCGGCCTTCTTTCGTAGAGTGAAGGGCGTGGGTGAAACTTTTGCTGAATGAAGGACACAAGCAAGGTCGGTTGGTAATTTTGAAGCGAACTCGCGTCTAGACATAGTAAATAGAACTTGAATTCAGGCAACTAAGCCACGTACTCTGAACACATAAACCAGTGTTCGATTTGAAAGGTTCGCTTGTTCCCGTAAATCTCCAGCAGAAGTCATCACAAACGAGCCACATGCGGGGAAACTTGCACGTGTGGTTCTGACCAGAGAGGGAAGACCTACCCCATCGGTTTCTAATAACCATCGTACCGGTCGCCGCTGGCGCACCCATAACGTTTGCTAATCTACCATATAATAATGGTATGAAAGACAATTCGACATATTTTCGCGAAATATTGCCACTATTAAGTACGGCTAGTACTATTGTTACGTGTTTGGATTATTTTAAACGGGAGAGGTTGAATGCTTCTGAATCCATTGTATTAACTTTACCTTCCACTCGCAGTATGCCTTTCATGGTCTTGGCCTGCGATTCAATTGCCATGTATTTAGCTATCGAGCCTTAAAGTTCATGTTTTCATGTGATCGCAGCCTTGAAGAGAGACTCTGAATTTTTCATGGAAGCCGGCCTAAAATATTCTATTTCAGGTGCATTCTCCTCCGGAATATTATTGTTTGGGTACGACTGGCCAACTACCGATATAGGCAGCGATGGCGACGAGCTATGCCTTAATTTCCGATGTGCGACATCTCACTGGTTGGGATAGAGATTCTCCTGGTCTCATTCCATGGCGGCGGAAAGAGTCCTCGGCGTAAAGTTAAGATTAGAAGAAGTAGAGCGAAAGAAATATACTTGGAGGAGGGTCCCGAGAGAGAGTGTAACCCAGCAAGGACAACGGGAGGGTGCGAAGAAGCCCAATACTTCAACTAAAGGAGCGACCTTAGTTGGTTCACTAAACCCCAACCCAGCGCTACATGTTCTCCTGGGTCCCGCCGAGGATCCCTCAAGTGCCCTTGTCCCGACTTCTCCCGGGATAGGCGTTATCGAAGACAAGCCAGGAATGGCCGAAGTAAGTGGACACCCACCTTACCGGTTAGAGAGGCCCTCTTTAAGACATTCACCAAAATGTTCACAGGGGCTAGGAACACTCGATCGTAGGAACTTCCGTACACCACTTACGGATCGCTCCGGGGTACGCAACAACCTTGACCAAATCTACCAAACGAATCAGGCCTTCGGCCCCGATCACGTGCACTATCAGCTTTATCCAATACATGGTCTTGGATAAAGATTTGCTGTTTACTGCTTACGGAAACGATGATCACACCCCACCCCTGCCACGGGAAATTATTCAGAACTTCAATCTTCCGAGAAGAGAGAGAAAGATTCGTAAAACTTTTCAGTCAAACAAGATATTCGATCCACTTATATAGATATATCTATGTACATATGAATATGTACGTATTCTTTGCTCTCTATTTTGTAGAACCTTCGTTCTTCAAACCAACCTTGCGGCGGGCCGGGCCGGGCCGGGCCGGGCCGGGCCGGCGGCGTTCTCCTATTAAATCATTCCCACGATACGGGCAATATGATACTGGCATTATCAATGTGTTAAGCGAGGAAAAACTGAAGATGGATTGGCTCTCAGCCAGCCAGCAGCAGAGTTACAGAGAGCGCCGCCCGCCCGCGGACCTTCTGATGGCCTACCTCGCCCCTAGACGAAAGGGCAACCATCTACACCTGAAATACTGTCGACAGTATTTGCGGCGGAACAACAAAAAAGAGTGCAGTCTCCCGCTTAACCGGAATTTGATAAGGTTTCGCAAGACACTTCAACATATACCTGACGTTAGCAAGGGGGAACCAAACCAAGGTTTCTGCCTCGGTTCCCCCGGCAGGCAGGCATTCTCGGAACGCCCGCATGATGAAAACCGCTTCTTCGGCCGATGAAGCCGCTTAATGAACGATGCCCGGATGAAGCGGTGGGTGCGCAGGACCAGTGGAAATCCATCGTGTCCGCAGCGAAGGCGCCGCAGAGCGACCCGATTATTAGATACTTATAGGTTATAAACCGTAAGCCTTCAGCCTTATGCAAATACCATCATGAACAAGTGGTCCTTAGAACAAGGTGAGAATGGGGGGAGAGCTACTAGAGGCGTTCCTTCTGCCGGCCTTCCCTTCAGTTGAGTGGCTGAAGCCCCGCCCCTGGCTGGTAAGCGCTATGCGCCATTCCTTTAACGTAATGAACGTTGAGGGCGCGCGCGCCCCCGATGCCCGCAGTTTTATTTCCAAAATGAAGATCGAGGTGGAAGGCCTCATAATGAGATAGGTTCAATAGTGTCCGTGCAAGCCGTATGCAGTGAAAGTCGCACGTACGGTTACGAGGGGGTTCGCGTCTATACGTGGAGTGTGGATGGGAGCCTATGTCGCCCTATTTGTTCTATGATCTATGGGTCTACTGGAATCACTAACTTTGAAGAATCAGCCAAGACTTTCACTGGATATGAAATCACTTTGCTCAGTGCTCAATCTAGTGGTATCTTTATGGGGATCCCATTCATTGCTGTAGGTTTCTTATCCAAGATTACTGCAGTTTCTTTTCGAGCGGCCGTAAGACGGCCTGTGGGTACCGGCAGATTGCGGCCAATCTCAGTACTATCGGGGCGCCTTATGTTATGCTGCTGGAGCGTGGAACCCATCACTACCTCGTAAGAGCGTGAGACTATAGCATGTTACAAAAGCGCGGTTGGGGGCTAGGAGGTGAAGGGCACCGCGCGAACTCTTCTATAGTGTCACACGAGAGAAGCCCGCCCGCCTGGCGAATCGAAGTTCCAGTCAACTGGCCACCTGGTTAACCTGTGCCACAAGCAAGCACAGTGGAAACGCGCGGGCGGCGTTGGTGTGCTTCCTGCCTGTCGAGATTAAGCAGCGACAAGGTCTAGATTGGAGGAGCTGGAAACAGCTGCATGAAAGCCGATTACTCAACTCAACCCCTTGCTTGGCTTGGGGACAATTAACGAAACGATATCCCGAGACACCAAAACCATAGGCTGTATCGGCGAGATCCAACGGTGAGCTAGATCCCCGGCTGGAAGTCATAGGACCTTTAGTACCCACTGCCGCATTCCGTGCGTGCCACTTCGGCCTTTATGTTACAAGCCAACCAGGCAAGAAGAGCGGCTCGAAAACCTGCCTGAAGGCGGGGAAGTGGGGCACAGCAAACGCTCCTTCACCTCATTCCGTTCAGGAAAGGGATAACCAGGAGCGCGCGGGTCTTTGACCCCGAACAAAGCCTTTGGCCTTTGCTCGCGGAGCGAACTAACAAATTTCATTCTTTCAAGGAAACCTGCCGGATGGTAGTACGCCATCTTCACCTGCGGCGGAGAAAACCAAAGAAAGCGCCTTGTTCTCTTCTCGGCCTGAGAAAGCACTGGCAACAACGGAAAGGAAGGGGTCTATCTATCTAATACCTGCTTTTACTGAGCAGGTTTTATCCGTCCAAAATCCACTGCCGAATTAATTCCCGGTGACCTTATCCGACAGCGTGTGGAATGGCTGAAAGCGGCGGCGGACTCTCGGGTATATCTAATCCAAGTGTTGTAGGGTTAGAGAGCCGTATGATGGGCGACTATCACGTACGGTTCGGGGAGCACTGTAGTAGGTCATTCGGGAATTCTCTGAACTCTTCGCTAGGCAAACAGCGAGTGAACGACAGCTTTCTTTGCTGCACGGCTCGGTTAATGATTTACTTTCGACCCTATATGTGTGGGCACCTGATGTATACGAGGGTTTACCTACTCTGGTTACAGCATTTTTTCCCATTGCACCTAAAATATCTATTCCTGCCAATATGTTATGTGTTTCTCCCTATAGTTTCCACGATCTAACATGGTAACAACTCTTCCTTTTCTGCAGCATCGCTTTCATGATCCTAGGAGCACTGGCCGCTATGGCCTAAAAAGAAGTAAAAAGACTTTCAGCTTATAGCTCTATTGGACATGTAGGTTATCTTTCAATCGGTTTTTCACGTGGAATCACAGAAGGAATTTAATCACCACTAATTGGTATCTCTATTCATATATCAATGATCATTAATGTATTCGCTACAGTTTTAGCATTACGTTAAACCTGTGTCAAATATATAGCGGATTCAGGCGCTTTAGCCAAAACTAATCTTATTTCAGCTATTACTCCGTCCGTTACTATGTTTCTATACGCAGGAATACTCCCGTTAGCCGGCTTTCGTAGCAAATTCCATTTGTTCTTTGCCGCCCTGAGCTGTGGGGCTTATTTACTAGCTTTAATAGGGGTAGTTACTAGTGTCATCAGTCGTTGGGCGGCCGGAAGGGGTTGCCTAGAGTCAGTGTAAGAGACCTGCAGGCAGGCAGGCAGGCAGGCAGGCAGGGTCGTGCACCGGACGCGTAGCTTACCAAAACGTCGCAGGACAGATGGAGAGAACGCATCTACGAAAGGGCAAGTGAGGGGGTGCCGCTAGGATCTCATGAACCTACCCAAGATCCTTGTATGAGTCCGCCGCTATCACTACACGAGATGAACCTAAGTTGCCGTAAATCAAAGTATCCTTCAGTGTGATGAGACTCCCAGCCAGTTACAGCGCGCGATTGCTGAAGTGCCCCCTGCCGGTGATCAGAACAACGCAAGCCGGACGAAGACAGACGGAGCAGATTACCCATATCACTGCTGCTGGGGACAGGGAACAAATCGGCATCTCGATATGATAATACAGCCCTTAGGGAATAACGGCGAAGTCCATCCAAGAGGAACAATTCGTCTTAGAAAGCGGCGAAGCGCAGAAAAGGCGTTCATCATGAAGGCCTTCATGATGAACCGGCGCGCGCGCGCGCGCGCCTTCATGCATGATGATGAAAACCGCTTCGCGCCCGCCCTACAGGCCTTATTCGTTCGTTGGCCAAGTTAATCAAGTTCGAGAGAAGAAGTGAAGCTGGCCAAGCGACAGTGTTTTCTGGCAGGTCTCCGGGAGTGCTTGCAAGGAAGAGTGCGCAAAGAAAAGATTGAAAGCGGCGTTGCTATATATAGGTAGATAGATATAGATACATCCATCTATCTATACGTATCTGTTTCTTTTTCTACCAATTGTATAGAAATGTTCCTCTCCTGATTATTTACTGCGCTCTTCCCATAGCGGGCTCTGCGATGGACGGCAGAAGGTCCATAGTACCCGCCTACCTAAAAGGAACCCCTTTGTCTTGGTTTCATTTAGGGGAAAGCACTGAGTGATCCGGTAGCCGGGAAGGGGCCTAAATAGCTGCTAAAAGCCGAATTAGACTCTACGTATTCACTCTGCTTAACCCCCTTTTGTTGGATCCATTGGATGCGTCTGACAGAGTTCAGACAGGGGATTCGATCCTTGTGAATCTTTGGATGCATAGCTTTTTGAACAGGGCCGCAGGTGGTCTGAAGGAGATCAAACAGGGGAGGATAAGCAGGCTCGCCCCTTCCCTCGGTATCCCTCCCGCTCCCCCCGAATGAAAGGGGAGAGCCGAAGACCCTGCGGATGGGGGAGGAAAATAAGTCCTCGAGAATAAGGACCAATCTGCTGTTGAAGTGGGCATCGCTGGCTGAGAAAGCGCTATAGCTTTCTTGCTCCGCTCCTTCGTTCGTAAAGCCAACGGCGGTTCATGCGTGCGGAGTTATCTGAACCTGAACGATTCAGAACTAACATCCGAAGCAAGTTGAGTGGGTGAGCCGTATGATGGGCGACTGTCTCCCGCGGTTCTAGGGGGACTAGGTACCCTGGGACACTGGGGGTCACTCCATTTTATTATATACGCCTGGTGAAAATAATGTATTTCGATACGCCTAAAAGATGGATTCTATATAAACCAATGGATCCTGAGAAATCGTTGCTACTAGCTATTAGTTTCTCGTCGATTAGTTTCCTCTTCTTATACCTTTCTCTGCTTTTCCTAGTCACTCATGAAATGGCACGTTGTCTATGTATTCGAGTGGTCTCATTGAATCTCTTCACTTCGGGGTGGGGGTCCGCCCCCTTTTTTCCCGCCTGCTGCTTTTCGCTTTAGTTGCGGTTGTATGCCGTGGACACACGGATAGATTCATTCCCTAATATCCCCGGCTCGGACGCCCGCCCTTTCTGGGTCCTCCTATCCCACGAATATGTTTGCAGGGTTAATCGGGTCGGACAGAGGGGTGTATTCACTATACCGAAAGACGACCAAAGTTGCTTGCCCAAAAGCAAGCAAGCAAGCAAGCAAGCAAGCAGCCCTCCGAACCGAACGCCCTCCTTAGGAAAGTTGGTTTGAGGGATAAAATGGTTGGTGGAAAGGTCAATTCGTTTCATTTCCATGGAAGAGGAGGGTACGAGCGGAGTTCTCTAGCCTAGGCAAAGCATCAGATATACGTTTCGCTATCCATTAACAACAGTGAAAGCGTAAATCTTTTTCAGACCTAACCTATTGGGTGGGAGAGGCAGGATTTGAACCTGCGTAGAAAACCTTCAACAGATTTACAGTCTGTCGCTTTTAACCACTCGGCCACTCTCCCCGTTCAAAGTAAGCTTTGACTGACTTTCTGAGCGATTGGGAAGAGAGAAATCGATTAATCTACACGTCCTAACCCCTTCCAATAGACTAATCGAACAAGTAGAGGTTCAAGGAATCAAACAAATAGAGGCCATGTTGAATGCCGTCGGTACACCTATGCTCGGAGCTTCTAAGAAATGTCATGGCGAAATAGCAAGCAGCTTAACACTCGCTCGAAGTCTTTGAAATAATTGCCTCGAGAGCAAGGCTTCGGTCCTTCTCGATAGAATCGTCACGAAGCGAAAGGTGACTTCTCGTTCGTTCTCCCTATTATTATTGTGGGCGAGGAGGGATTTGAACCCCCGACACCGTGGTTCGTAGCCACGTGCTCTAATCCTCTGAGCTACAGGCCCTGTCCCCACTGGATTTGTTCTAGGAACCCCCACCTTTTCTTTCCTTACCCATTTCGGGCGGGTTAGAAAGATGCGCTTAGGATCCTCTCTCAGAATATGCCGACACAGAAAAGACGCCACACTGCGAACAAAGACACTTTAGAAAGAAGGAAAAAGGCGTAAAGAAGGTGGTATCGTATCTGTTACGAGGCATAACATACATGTATTCTCGATCATTGAGTTCGGGTATACTTATTGAAGGGAAGTTCATATAATTGAACTGGACTCGGAAGCAGGTTAATTGATTAAAGTAAACTAAACCGCCCGCGAATTCTCCTTCAAATCAATGAAAAAGCCGAACAGAGCACAAAGCAATGTAAATTGATTGGCCGTTACTATCCTATGTTACCATTCGCGAGCTGTGGTTCGGGGGATCCCTGAGAAATGGCGGACCGTTGTTGTTCTCGAGAGAGACACTTGGTCAACAATCCCATTGAGAATCTTCGTCCGTCGGGCATCTTTGTCGTCGTCTCGTAGGTGCCATGCCCAGATCCTTGTGGTATCGATAAGGTCATCACGTCTTATAAAAGCACCAATACCCGGCTCATGCGGAACGGAAGAAGCGGAGCAAGCAACTCTTCGTCGTTTCTTCGGCTGGCTTTTCACCAATACCTGCCATTCAATCTACTTACCATTTATCCTATATGACTGGCTTTTTTTGATTATCGCCGGTTCATGCGGGCCTATTTAAAAGCTCTAGTCGATCAATTCTCATGTTTGTTTCAGTTACTTTCTCCGGATGCAAGACTCGAACTTGCGACCCATGGATTAACAGTCCACTGCTCTACCGACTGAGCTAATCCGAAACGAGAACGGGTGTATTATTGACCCGAATGAAGCCAGCCCTGCAACCCCCTTTTTTCCCTATCTCTATAAGAGGGTGATGGAGTTGTGAAGAGTTCAAAGTGAATAGAGACTGGAAGCTGGCTAAACGAATGGCGCGTCTATATACGGCAATTTCCTTACCAGACTATACTATAGGGGGCCAGTACCGAAATCTTTCTGTCTGTAGCCGGCGGAAGAAGCGCCTCTCACCAACCAAATAACATGGCGCCCGCCGCTTTCCCAGCAAGCACGAGTAGGAGCGGAAGCTGAGAAAGAGCTTTGCGCTTTATCCCAGCATCTATCTCAGCAGAAAATATGTATCTAATCAAGCGTAGCGGTCAAGGTCATTACATGACCGATATATCGATCTTTTTCACACCATCTATGGTGAAGCGGGCTTCGGTTTGCGACTGAAGGGACGAGCGCCGATCTCTTTCTGAAAGGTTAACTCGATGAAAGCGGATCTGCATTCCTTTTCGAGGGTTTATCTTGCCTTTTTTTCTCCTCAAGAGAAGAGATTGGCGGGTCGACCGGCGATGAGGATTTTGATATGCTGTGGGGAACCGATGAAGCGGGTCTGATATAATGAACCGGCTTCTAGGCGGTAAGCCTGGGCGCTCCATGTGAAGTCTCCCCTCTCGTCCCTTACAAGTCCTAGGTTTGCTTGCTCGTCAGAGTTTGATTCGCTCTCATCAGTCGAAGGGGGATCTCCGGCACGCACCTTCGCTACTCCTCCAGTGACTCTTCCGGCGCACTTGTCTCGTTGACATGAGCTTTCGGTCACAAGAGTTAGATTGTGCACAAAATAAAAACTACTTTTCGCGAATTGACCGCCCGCCGTTGAGTGACGAATTTGTTCATCCGGCCGGATGAAAAGGCTCGCGCGCCGCGCGCGCGGGGAAGGGGAATGCCGCGGTGCATATGGTCTCGTTCGTTCGTTGGCCCATCGTTGGTTGTTGAGAACGTCAGTCAGCCGGCAAGCAAAATTTCAACTGAACCCCCCAATCGCTCAAGACTTCGATCAACGAACAGATTGTCTTGTCGTCGGCAATTCAGAAAGTGTTAAGACACCCACATGAGACGATGCGGTGGGTTCAGCGGGGGATGTTTACATTCTGAACCACGAGAAACCAGCCCTCACTCATCGTGGGGACTACGGGACCTTGGGGTCCTGTGGACCTCTTGCTCAACCCTCTAACGAAGAGGCTAGGGACCTTTTGCTAGCCTCCCCAAGCAAGCAAGCAAGCAAGCAAGCAAGCAAGCAAGAAAGTTATCCCTTACGGGAATCGAACCCGTTTCTTCGACATGAAAAGACGATGTCCTAACCACTAGACGAAAGGGACTTGGCTTTGAAAACCTGATGAAGACGTGCTTGAATCAACTCTACACCCAGCCAGATGCTTATGGCAAGAGGTTAAAGCACTACGATCTGTAGTACCTCCTCTCAATCCTAGGACCTTCGGGTTAACCATTTCCTACTATCTATAGGAGGCATAGTCTTCACAACTCTATATACGAAATTTCCGGGTTTCAAAATGCCTAGATGACTCAGAAGGTCATGTCTTCAGAGAAGTTTCAGGCAGGCAGGCAGGCAGGTTACAATGCTTGTTTGATCCGTGGACAGAGTTATGCCACAAGAAGCCGCAAGAAGCGCAGAGAAAGACGTGGAAAAAGGACGGAGCGAAAGGTTACCCGCCCAGTACACGGCAATAATCGAGGTGACAGGATTCGAACCTATGGCCCTCTGTACCCAAAACAGATGCGCTACCAGACTGCGCTACACCTCGTGCTTGCTTGCTTGCTTGCTTGCTTGCTTGCTGCGTGGGCCATCCCCAGCAGTAATGGTTGAGGGCCGGCGTAAGCTATCGATTAGCGCCTAAGCCGCTTGGTTGGCACCCGATCTCTCATCACTCAATCTCGGGAAGGGAAAAGGGCCGATCTGTGGGTGGTCTCTAAAAAAGTGACGAGGGAAAAAGTAGTCGACGAGGGGATTTATTCACTTTCGCAACAATTGGTATTAGAGCCAAGGTTCTAGTTGAGAATGCTATGTGGTCGCAACTTTGTTTGATCTTCCACATCAACAAAGAATTAATTGGGTCATTATAAAACCTAGGGTTGTTGATAGTAGTAATATTGAATATTATTTATCAAGCTTGTAACGACATCAAGAGGTGAAAAAGCAAAGAATATTCCACCAAGAACATTGGGCTTGTCGTCATCATGGTCAAGGTTCCCGATGTCCAATTCGAAATTGGCGGTAGAAATATTTGATGGTACCGTTCATTTTGCCATGTGCCAAGGAGAAGTCTTTAGACTCTCTTTTTCAGTAGGGACTTGATATTGTTATTGAAGAAGATAGACTAGAAGAGGTAGAAAATAAGACTTGGAGCATCATTAATCGGTTGGCCTGTGGAACAATTCAATTGTGCCTGTCTAGAGAGACAATTCGATCGTGCTGTCTAGATAGTAGAAGTATGAGGCGTCTAAACGAAAATTGTTCAAGGCATTAGAAGGCAACATAGGAGTATTGATGATGTTGAAAGCCGCAATAAAGTCTCGGGGACACTGGCAATGACAACTTCAAGTACCAGAAAGACACTAAAACAATGAAGTTGTGGCATACGCGGTTGGGACATACCCGTGAAAAGTTGCAACGTAGGGATTGTCAAAATGCACAAAGACTTGCAAACTTGATTTTTGTGAGCATTGTGGTCTAGGAAACCAACGGA
>ERZ1034409.265-NODE-265-length-12524-cov-3.023258_pt1 | contig 12524 bp, 12 predicted proteins | sample MGYA00520610_ERZ1034409 | MGnify/ENA primary metagenome ERZ1034409 (study PRJEB33736, sample SAMEA104288480) | Azolla microphylla | place: Ecuador | collected 1982 | study: EMG produced TPA metagenomics assembly of the PRJEB19522 data set (Is there foul play in... | reverse complement strand
TCCCTGGCCGTGAAACGCGGCATCGACCAGCGTCAGCTTCGGCTCGAAATGTTCGGACCTGCGGAAGTACGGCAGCACGTCGGCGTACGACCACCCCTCGCAACCCAGCCGTGCCCACTCGTCATAGTCCCGGGCGTGCCCGCGGATATAGACCTGCGCGTTCATGCCGCTGGAACCGCCGAGCATCTTGCCCCGCGGCTGGAACAGCGAGCGGTCGTACATGTGCTGCTGCGGTTCGGTATTGAACTGCCAGTTGTACCGACGGCTGAACATCAGCTGCAGGAAGCCCAGCGGCGTATTTACGAATGGGTTACGGCGGCTCTCCGGACCGGCTTCGAGCAACAGCACCGAATGGCGGCCGCTCTCGGACAGGCGGTTGGCGACGGCGCATCCGGCCGAGCCCGCGCCGACCACCACGTAATCGAACTGTTCGGACGACATCCGGTTAAACTGCGCCTGAACTTTTCGCCGTCAACTTGACCATCAACTTGGAATAACCCCGCACGAAGTTGGACTGAACGAGTTCCGGCTCGCCTATCACTTCAATATTGCCGAAGCGCTTAAGCAATTCTTCCCACAAAATGCGCAGCTGCATTTCGGCCAAGCGGTTACCCATACAACGATGGATGCCGTAACCAAACGAAATATGGTTTCGCGCATCCTTGCGATCAATGATGAGTTGATCAGGATTTTCGAACTTTCGCTCGTCCCGATTGCCTGATGCATACCACATCAATACGCGGTCACCTTTCTTGATGGTCTGGCCGCGAAGCTCAACGTCCTGAGTAGCAACCCTGCGCATGTTCGCCAGAGGGGTTTGCCAACGGATGATTTCCGAGACCATATTCGGAATCAGCTCCGGGTTTGCTTTCAGTTTGTCGAATTCCTCGGGGAACTGATTCAGAGCCAGCACGCCACCGCTCATAGAATTGCGTGTTGTGTCATTTCCACCAACTATTAGCAGCGCCAGATTCCCGATAAACTCCAATGGACGATTGATCAAATTCTTGGTGTCTTCGTTGTTCTGCAACATGCTGATCAAATCGAAACCGGCTGCTTCACCCGCTGCAAGGCGAGTTTCCTTGTCACGCCATAGCTTTGAGAAAGCCTTCGCCATGTCTGCGGCGTCGTCCCAGAACACATCTTCATTGGTGAACTCGCCGCCGGTTGCCGATGATGCACCAGACAAACGATCCGACCACTCAACTAATTTGTTGCGTTCCTCATATGGGAAATCCAGCAGTGTTGCCAGCATCCTTCCCGTTAGTTCCTTCGACACTGCGGGCACCCAGTTGAAGGGCTTATCCAAGGGCAGGTTATCGAGCACTTCGGCTGCGCGAGTGCGGATCAACCCCTCCATTTCCTTCAGGTTTTTCGGCGCCACCACGCCCTGGACAGCCTGTCGTTGCACGTCATGCTTGGGCGGATCCATGGCGATGAACATTTCCACCGACAGGCCCTCCGGGGGATCACCCAGAATAATCTGCGGCTCGGACGAAAAAAGCTGGTGATTCTTGTCTACAAACAAAATGTCTTCATAGCGCGTCACCGACCAGTATGGCCCAAAGGGGCTGTTCTTCTGGTAGTGAACCGGAGCCTCATCACGCAGCCGCTTGAAGTAGGCGCGCCATTGGTCCTGCCGATACAGAAAAGGGTTACTGGGGTCGATGTCTTCGATTGCCAGGGTGCTAACGTCGGGTAAAGTTTCTTCGACGAAGTTGACCTGAGGTCGCTTTGTGCCGATGAGCTTCTTCTTGGCCTTCATCAGCGCCTTCATCGCCTTGATTTGCGAGTGCATGGGCACCACTTTGGACGTGGTGTTGATTACTTTTTTCTGGATAGCCTCTGCTGTGCTTTTGTGTTTTGACATGGTCTGCTCCGCGCTACATCTGGAATTCGGGCAAATGCACGGTCATGCCGTCCATGGCCTCGGAAGTCTTGACCTGACAACCCAGCCGCGAGGTTTCAGCTCGCTCCGGGGTCATGGAAAGCATCTGCTCTTCATGATCACCAGGTGCGCCGATCTTCTTAAACCACGCCTCCTGCAGGATGACGTGGCAGGTACCGCAAGCGCACTCCCCGCCACAGTCTCCGTCGATACCGGGAACGCCGTTTTCGACGGCAACTTGCATCAGCGTAGTCCCCGCCTCGAACTCCGCAACATGTTCGGTGCTGTCGTTTTTAATAAAAGTAATCTTGCCCAATTCGCTTCTCCTGTCAGCTGGCTATGCGCCGTGAATCTGACTGTCTGACAGCATGTCGGCGAGGACAATTATTGACATTATGGAGACATATTGAGACATTTAGAGGGAGCTACCTTGGATGCAGACTATGACAACAGCACAACAACGGGAGGTCGATGCAACTTCCGAGGCCAACATTCCGACGAATTATGCAAAGCTGATGGCCCGCGAGCTTGGCCTAACGGCGCGGCAACTTCCCAGACTGCTGCGTGGCACCGGGATCGGCACCAGACAATTCCTGAATGATGACAGCCTGCTCACACCAGCCCAGCAAATCCGAATGCTGCACAATGCGTTGGCGCTGTCCGGTCAGCCGGAGTTTGGTTTGCGGCTGGGCGAACGTCTGACGCCTGCCACCCACGGTGCAATGGGCTTTGCCGCCTGTAGTAGCCCCGACCTTCTCACTGCGCTACAGGCGTTTCACAAATTCGTGCCAACGCGCGCAAGTTTTATTCAATTGCATTTGCAGCAAGTTGAGAAACGCATGGAGTGCCGCGTGGATTTCCAGATGCCGTTGGATGAGGACATCGCACGTTGCCTGGCAGACACCGTAGCCAAGGCATTATTCGAAATTGGCGAATTCATTGTTGGCCGTCCCTTGTACGAGGCCGAGATTTGTTTCGCACATTCAGCGCCCTCCTATCAGGCTGTCTACCCGGATTACATCCCAGGAGAATTTCGATTTGACTGTGACGAGCTTAAACTCAAGGTGCCGATAACGCTGTGCCAGATGCCGAACGTTTCTGCCAATAGTGAAAACTATTGCCTGGCTTTAAAACAGTGCGAATCTATGCTTTCCCGACTGCAGACTCATGAACAGAATTATCAGACCCGGCTCAAGAAAATGATGCTATCCCACCCGCCGGGAACGCTCTGTGAAGAAGAGGCGGCAGCCGCCCTGTTCATGAGCAAACGAACCCTGGCGCGCAAGCTTAAACAGGAAAATAGCGGTTTTCGACAGATTCGTGACAATATTCTCTCCGGACAGGCGGCGCAATATGTGTGTGACAATCAACTGTCAATTGAGGCCATCGCATCCCTGCTAAATTATCACGACAGCGCGAGTTTCAGGCGCGCCTTCAAACGCTGGTTTGGATCCTCGCCCGAGCAATACAGACAACGCGTCGATTGACGGACGACGACAATGTTGACGATGCTGCCCGGCGTCTCGTCGCGTACGCAGCGCCGCCTTCTGGGACTGCCTGCCGGCGTTGTTGACCAGCACGTCGAGTCCGCCGAAGCGCTCCCATAGCGTTTCCATCATCGCGCTGACGGCCTCCGGCTCGCGGATGCCCAGCGGGTGCACCGCGATCTCCGGGCTGCCCAGACGGCGCAGCCAGTCCGCGGTGGATTCCAGCGTCGCGACCTTGCGGCCGCAGATGACTAGCTTCGCGCCCAGCCGCGCGCTCAGGAACGCGGTGCCCTTGCAGATGCCGGCGCCGGAGAGCAGCACGCGTGGCCGGCAAAAAACGCCGAGCGCGTAGACCGTTGGCAGCGCCGCCAGATCGGCGTCGGTGAATTCGAATTTGGGCGCAGACTCGTGAGCGCTTTCGAAGTCATGTAGGACTGTTCTGTCTCAGCTGCCTTTCCATTGCGCCTTTCGCTTCTCGGCGAATGCTTTGGGACCTTCGTTCGCATCCTCGCTGGCGTAGACGTGGTCGTAATGCGCCCAGGCCGCCTTGAGGCCGTGCTGGCAGCCGAGGGTGGCGGCATCCTTTAGTACCTTCTTGCCGGCCATGACCGACAGCGGAGCAGCATCGGCGATCTTGCGCGCCAGTTCGCACGCGCGTGCCTGCACGGCCTCGTCGGTGACTTTCAGGTAGTTGAGGAAGCCGATCTCGTAGAGCCGCTCCGCCGGCAGCATCTCGCCGGTGAGCACGGTTTCCATCAGATGCGCCTGCGGCATCATCCACAGCAGCGGCACGGCCCACGGCGAGCCGCGCCCGACCTTGACCCGGCACATCCACCTGCTTCGATGATTCGCCTCAAACAGGAATCGCCGGCACAATCCATTCGACGCTCGGGCCTTCTTCGACTAGCGCTTTGGCCCGACCCGTGCCTGCGGTGCAGGCTTGGTTGCGGGTTCGAACAAGCCGTCCGACAGTATGCTTACCATCTTCCGGACGACATCGCTCAGCGTCCCTTGGCTTGGATCAAACCATTCCACCGTCCAGTTGACCGTCCCCAGCACGATCAAGCGCGCCAAGTGCAGGTCAGCTCCTGTCCGTATTTCGCTACCCGACTGCGCTTCGGCGAGGAGCCGGTCCCAGAGGGCGCTGTATTCACGCCTGCGTGCTTGGTTAGAACGCCGAAGATCCGCTGGCAATTGGCCATAAACCCGGATGCTGGCTGACGTATATTCGCCGTGCTGAAGCAATCCCGTTAGATGCCCTTCCAAGGCGGCAGCAAATCTCTCTCGACCTGATGCATCTTCGGGCAAGGCATTGAGCCGATCGAGTACTGCCTGATGAACCAGATCGATCCCCAGATCCAGAATCTCGGCAAGAATCTTGTCCTTCGACTCGAAGTGATAGTAGACACTGCCAGCCCGGATTCCGGCGTCATCTGCAATCTGCCGGAGCGTGGTCGCCGCATAACCTTGTCGCCTGAAGTGGCTAGCTGCTGCTTTCAGTACCTGATCCCTTCTCAACTCCGCGGGTGAATCACGGCCCCGGCGTATGGCACTTTTTTCTTGTCACAGTTGCCCACTGGTAGTAGCAAACAAATGATTTTTCAGTCTACACGAATGGCACGAAAGTCGACAGCTGAACTAGGATGGTCCGTGGTCTAACTATCATTAGATAGATTATGCGAAGGGGGGCCATGAATCAACTTCTCGGGGGCGCTTCCGCGCGCTATCCGACGCCGAAGCCAGTGACGGACGGCTACCGTTTTGCGTGTTGGGGAAGTTTACCCCCAGAAGGCAAGTTCCTCGTGTGGTCATGACAGGCACTTGGGCATCTGCGCCAGCGGGAAGCCGTCGAAAGGCTGCGAGCGGTTGGTGGGGACCGGCTCCCAGGTGTGGCGCGCATTGGGCACGCCGCCGTCGACTCGGATGAAGCCACCGGTAATGAAGGCGGCGCCCGGTGACAGCAGGAAGGTGATGGCTGCGGCGACCTCGGCCTCGTTGCCGAAGCGGCCCAGAGGCACCTTGTTCTTGTAGCCGCGCAGTTGGGCCTGCATGGACGCGTCGTAGGTGTCGAACCCGCTGGATGCAATCCAGCCAGGCGCGACCGCATTGACGCGCACGTTGGACTGGCCCCATTCGCAGGCTGCGCTCTCGGTGAAGTTGAGCATGCCGGCGCGGGCTGCGCCGGAGTGGCCCATGCCGGGCATGCCGCCCCACATATCGGCCAGCATGTTGACGATGGCGCCGCCGCTCTTGCGCATGGCCTGGTTGAACACCTCGCGCGCCATCAGGAAGCCGCCGGTGAGGTTGTTGGCCACCACCGCCTCCCAGCCCTTCTTGCTGATCGCCATCAGCGGCGCCGGGAACTGGCCGCCGGCATTGTTGACCAGGCCGTGAATGGCGCCGCGCGCGGCGACGATGCCCTTCACCGCCTGCTTCACCGCCTCCTCGTCGCGGATGTCGAAGGCGCTGAGCGAGCAGTCGCCGCCGTCCTCGCGGATTTCGGCCGCCACCGACTCCAGCTTCTCCAGCTTGCGGCCGGTCAACACCACGTGCGCGCCGAGCGCGGCCAGCTCGTGCGCGGTGCAGCGGCCGATGCCGGAGCCGCCGCCGGTGACGACGACGGTCTGGCCGGCGAACAGGCCGGGATGGAAGATCGAGCGGTAATGCATAGTTCCTGCCTCCATAAACAAACAAGCCCGGTTTCCCGGGCTTGTTTACGTCGCTTAGATAATGCTTTCCATCACAGCTTGGACGTCAGCTCCGGCACCGCCTGGAACAGGTCGGCGACCAGGCCGAAGTCGGCCACTTCGAAGATCGGCGCCTCGGCGTCCTTGTTGATGGCGACGATGGTGCGCGCGTCCTTGATGCCGGCCAGGTGCTGGATGGCGCCAGAGATGCCGATGGCGAAGTACAGCTCCGGCGCGATGATCTTGCCGGTCTGGCCCACCTGCATGTCGTTCGGCACGTAGCCGGAGTCGACCGCGGCGCGCGAGGCGCCGACGCCGGCGCCGATCTTGTCGGCGAAGTCGTAGATGACCTTGAAGTTCTCCGAGCTGCCCAGGGCGCGGCCGCCGGAGACGACCTTGGCGGCGGACTGCAGGTCGGGGCGCTCGGACTTCTGCGCCTCCAGCTTGACGAAGCGGGTGTGGGTCGGAAGCGCGGCTTCGACCGTGGCCTTCTCCACCGCGGCGGAGCCGCTGCTGCCGACGGCGGTGAACGAGGCCAGGCGGATGGTGGCGACCACGGCCGGCGCGGCCGGGGCCTCGACGGTGACGATGGCGTTGCCGGCGTAGATCGGCCGGTCGAAGCTGGTCGGGCCGTGCACGGCCATCACGTCGGAGACCTGCTGCGCGCCGAGCTTGGCTGCGACGCGCGGCAGCAGGTCCTTGCCGAAGGTGTTGCCGGGAGCCAGCACGTGGCTGTAGCCCTTCTTGGCCAGCTCCACCACCTGCGGCGCGATGATGGCCGAGAGCGCGTGGTCGTTCTCGGCGCGGTCAATCTGCAGCACCTTGGTGACGCCGTCGAGCTTGGCGGCCTCGGCGGCGGCGGAAGCGCCGTCCTTGGCGAAGATGGCGACGTCGATCTCGCCGCCGATGGCCTTGGCGGCGGCGACGACCTTGGCGATGCCGGCGTTGAGCTTGCCGTCGGCCTGTTGGCCGATGATGAGAATCTTGGACATGGATCGTTACCCTTGAGTGTTAGAGGAGGCCCTTGCCCTTCAGCGCGGCAATCAGCTCGTCGGTGGTCTTCACCACCACGCCCTTGCTGCGCTTCGGCGGCGCCACGGTCTTGCTGGCCTTGAGGCCGGCGGCGGCGGTCACGCCCAGGTCGCCCAAGGTAACGGCCTCGATCGGCTTCTTCTTCGCCTTCATGATGTCCGGCAGCTTGAGGTAGCGCGGCTCGTTCAGGCGCAGGTCGGTGGTGACCACCGCCGGCAGGTCGACCTCGAGGGTCTCCAGGCCCGCGTCCACCTCACGGGTGACGGTGGCCTTGGCGGCTTCCAGCTCGATCTTGGAGGCGAAGGTCGCCTGCGGCAGGTCGAGCAGGGCGGCGACCATCTGGCCGGTCTGGTTGGCGTCGTCGTCGATGGCCTGCTTGCCCAGCAGGAACAGGCTGGCGCCTTCCTTCTTGAACACGGCGGCCAGGGCCTGGGCGGCGGTCAGCGGCTGCACCTCGCCCTCTTCCTTGACGTGCACGGCGCGGTCCGCGCCGAAGGCCAGCGCGGTGCGCAGGGTTTCCTCGGACTTGGCGCCGCCGATGGTGACGGCCACGATCTCGGTGACCTTGCCCTTTTCCTTCAGGCGCACCGCCTCTTCCATGGCGATCTCGTCGAACGGGTTGACGCTGAACTTCACGCCGTCCGTGACCACGCCGGAACCGTCCGGCTTCACCTGGATGCGGACGTTGTAGTCCACCACACGCTTCACGCTCACCAATGCTTTCATATTCTCACCGTTGAAAAATTCTATTGGGACATCCTGTCCAAGCCACCCGGCATCGATTCCAGGAGATAGTGAATTCTAGCGGCCGCCGACACCCTGCTCGCGGCGGCGCATGAACTCTGCCGCACTGCCGACGCAAAAGTCCAGATCGCGCACCCGGCCATCGCTCAGGCCGTAGACCCAGGCGTGCACCCACAGTGCCTGGCCGCGGTCCCAGGCGTCGCGCACCACGGTGGTCTCGCAGACGTTGAGCGCCTGCTCCAGGGCGTTGAGCTCGCACAGGCGGTTGACGCGCGCATCGCCCGCCGCCACCGCGGCCAGCTCGTTGCGATGCTGGAAGGCGACGTCGCGCACATGCTGCAGCCAGTTGTCGACCAGGCCGACGCGGCGGTCCTCCAGCGCGGCGCGCACGCCGCCGCAGCCGTAGTGGCCGACGACGATGACGTGCTTGACCTTCAGCACGTCCACCGCGTACTGCAGCACCGACAGGCAGTTGAGGTCGGAGCCCGTCACCACGTTGGCGACGTTGCGGTGCACGAACACCTCGCCGGGCGGCAGGTCGATGATCTCGTTGGCCGGCACGCGGCTGTCGGCGCAGCCGATCCACAGGTACTCCGGCGACTGCTGGCTGACCAGCGAGGCGAAAAAGCCGGGCTGCTCCAGCTCGATGCGCTGGGCCCAGTCGCGGTTCTTGTCCAGCAGGCGCTTGAGGTCGGGCACGGTAGGGATCGCCGCTGCTTACATGTTGGCGTAGTTGGGGCCGCCGGAGCCTTCCGGCGCCACCCAGGTGATGTTCTGCGCCGGATCCTTGATGTCGCAGGTCTTGCAGTGCACGCAGTTCTGCGCGTTGATCTGGAAGCGCTTGGCGCCGGCCTCGCCCACCACCTCGTAGACGCCGGCCGGGCAGTAGCGCTGCGCCGGCTCGTCGTACAGCGGCAGGTTCTTGGAAATCGGAATGCTCGGGTCGGCCAGCTTGAGGTGGACCGGCTGGTCCTCGGCGTGATTGGTACTGGAGATGAACACCGAGGACAGCTTGTCGAAGCTGATCACGCCGTCCGGCTTCGGGTACTGGATCTTGACGCTCTCGGCCGCCGGCTTGAGCGTGCTGTAGTCCGGGGTGTTGTCGTGCAGGGTCAGCGGCATCTTGCCGCGGAACCAGTTCTGGTCGACGTAGTTGAAGGCCGCGCCGAACAGCACGCCGAACTTGTGCATCGCCGGGCCGAAGTTGCGGTCGCGGTACAGCTCGTCGTAGAGCCAGCTGCTCTTGAAGCTCTCGGGGTAGGCGTTCAGCTCGTCGCCGCCCTCGGAGCCGGCCATCAGCGCGGCGGCGGCGGCATCGGCCGCCAGCATGCCGGACTTCATGGCGGTGTGGCTGCCCTTGATCTTGGAGAAGTTCAGGGTGCCGAGGTCGCAGCCGATCAGGGCGCCGCCCGGGAACACCATCTTCGGCAGGCAGTTGAGGCCGCCCTTGGTGATGGCGCGGGCGCCGTAGGAGACGCGCTTGCCGCCTTCGAGGTACTTCTTCAGCACCGGGTGGTGCTTGATGCGCTGCAGCTCGTCGAACGGCGACAGGTAGGGGTTGCTGTAGGCGAGGTCGACGATCAAGCCGACGTACACCTGGTTGTTTTCCAGGTGGTAGAGGAAGAAGCCGCCGGGGTTGGCGCTGTTCAGCGGCCAGCCGGTGCCGTGGATCACCAGGCCCTGCTCGTGCTTGGCCGGGTCGATGGTCCAGAGCTCCTTCAGGCCGATGCCGTAATGCTGGGAATCGACCTCGGTATCCAGCTTGTACTGCTTGAGCAGGCGCTTGCCGAGGTGGCCGCGGCAACCTTCCGCGAACAGGGTGTACTTGGCGCGCAGCTCGATGCCGGGGGTGTAGCTGTCGGTGGGCTTGCCGTCGTGGCCGATGCCCATGTCGCCGATCTGCACGCCGCGCACCACGTTGTGCTCATCGATGAGGATTTCCTGGGCGGCGAAGCCCGGGTAGATCTCCACGCCCAGGCTTTCGGCCTGCTGCGCCAGCCAGCGGCACAGGTTGCCGAGGGAGATGATGTAGTTGCCCTCGTTGTGCATGGTGTGCGGCACGAAGGCGCCGGGGGTCTTGATGCCCTTCTCCGGACCGGTGAAGAACCACACCTCGTCGCGCTTGACCGGGGTGTTGAGCGGCGCGCCCAGTTCCTTCCAGTTGGGGAACAGCTCGTTCAGCGCGCGCGGCTCGAACACCGCGCCGGAGAGGATGTGGGCGCCGACTTCGGAGCCCTTCTCCACCAGGCACACCGAGATTTCCTTGCCCGCTTCCGCGGCCTTCTGCTTGACGCGGATGGCGGCGGAGAGGCCGGCGGGGCCGCCGCCGACGACCAGGACGTCGTACTCCATTACATCGCGTTCAACGGTCATTTTTGTGCTCTTTCGCCGGCATCGCCGGGCGCTATTCGGACAATTTCTGGGCGGGTGGAGCCGCCTATTTTACCGTCTCGAAGGCCGTTGCGACTGGCCGGCGGGCACTATTTGGCCAACAAATCGGCCAAATCGGATGGAACCGGGATCGGATAGTCGAGCAGCATCTGGGCGAAAGCCTTGCCCTGCGGGTCGGTGCGCAGCGAGGCGGCGCCGCCGCTGCCGAGGGCGTTGTAAAGCAGGAAATTGAGGCTGAGCGAGGCCGGCAGCTCCCAGCGCTCGACCCGGCCCTGGGCGCCGCCGGCAAGCACGTGGGCGAACCAGTCGCGCACGTTCGCCGCGCTCAGCGCCGCCTTGATGTAGGGCAGGTACTCGGCCTTGCGCGCCGCCACGCCGATGTTGCTGTGGTCGCCCTTGTCGCCGGAGCGTGCCACCGCCAGCTTCACCAGCGGCACCGTCGCCCCGCCCCGCACCGCCGGCAGGTCCTCGGCCTCGGCCGGCGGCGGCACGAAGCCGCCCTGCAGTGGCACCTCGACGGCGAAGCGCCGCTCGCCCACCGCCACCTCGATCGGCACCCGCGACTTCGGCACCAGGGTGGAGAACAGCCGCGGGATCATGCTCGGTTCCGGCCGGCCGCCGCCGAAATAGCCGGTGAAGCCCGGCGACATGGCGGTGGCGGCCTGCACGATCTCCCGCGCGAACAGCTTCAGCGCCTTGGGATTGGGGTGATGCACGGCGATCTTCACCACCACCTCGCGCGTCGCCGCCGCGGCGGCGCGGGCATGCGGGCCGTAGCTCTCCTCGGCGCCGATGCAGTGGATGTCGACGCCGGTGAAATCGCCGAGCCTGGCCTCCAGCAACTGGCGCCGCACCTTCTCCACCACCGCCTGCGCCGAGGCGCGGCCCTTCTTCGCGGCGTCGATGCCGCCGATCATGAACAGCGCGGCGCAGCGCATGCCGGACGGGTAAGTGGCGCTGACCTTGTAGGAATCGGTCGGCGGCAGGCCGCGCGCGCCGGTGACCTTCACGCGGTTGTCGCCCGCCTGCTCCAGCTTCACGCCGGTGAAATCGCAGACCACGTCCGGCAACAGGTAGGCGCGCGGATCGCCGATCTCGTACAGCATCTGCTCCAGCACCGTATGCACCGACACCAGGCCGCCGGTGCCCTCGGGCTTGGTGACGGTGAAATCGCCGCCGGCCTCGACGTCGACGATGGGAAAGCCCATGTCGGCGAAGCCGTCCCGCACCAGCTCCCAGTCGGTGAAGTTGCCGCCGGTGCATTGCGCGCCGCACTCGATGATGTGGCCGGCGACCGAGCCGGCGGCGAGCTGGTCGTAGTCGTCGGCCTTCCAGCCGAACTCGTGCATCAGCGGCCCCAGCACCACCGCGGAATCGACACAGCGGCCGGTGATGACGATCTGCGCCCCGGCGTCGAGCGCGCGGGCGATGGGAATGGCGCCGAGGTAGGCGTTCATCGACACCAGGGTCGGCGGCAGCGGCTTGCCGCCATCCAGCTCCACCGCGTCGGCGAACTCCTTCTTGCGCGGCAGCAGGTCGTCGCCCAGCACCACGCCGACTTGGACCGTAACCCCGGCCTTGGCCGCGGCCTCTTCCAGCGCCTTCTTGCAGGCCAGCGGATTGACGCCGCCGGCGTTGGCCACCACCTTGATGCCGCGCGCCGCGATCTCGCCCAGCAGCGGCGCCATCACGTGCTCGACGAAATCGGTGGCGTAGCCGTCGTTGGGATCCTTCATGCGCTTCGCCGCCAGGATCGACATGGTGATCTCGGCGAGGTAATCGAAGACCAGGTAATTGATGTTACCTTTAAGCACAAGCTGGCCCGCGGCGGTGTTCGTGTCGCCCCAGAAGGCGGAAGCGCAGCCGATGCGCACGGTTTTCGGGGAAGTGGCCATATCCATCGCTTTCCTATGGAGTTACCAGCGCCGGTGGCGGCGTGGTCTGGCCCCTAGCATGCCCCAGGACGCTCCTGGGCACCAACAACAATGATCGTTACCGATGCGCCAGGATCAGGATTCCCGCGCCGAGCGGCACGGCGGCATAGACCGCCGCCAGCAGATCGTCGAGCATGATGCCCAGGCCGCCTTCGACGCGGCGGTCGAACCAGGCGATCGGCCAGGGCTTCCAGATGTCGAACAGGCGGAACAACAGGAAGGCCGCCAGCAGGCCCGACCATTGCTGTCCCGGTGCAAGCCAGCCCAGCGCCGGCAGCAGCGGGATGCCCGTGACGAGCAAGCCCACCACCTCGTCGAAGACGATGCCGCCGTAGTCGTGCACGCCGAGCTTGCGCGCGCT
>ERZ1034409.262-NODE-262-length-12574-cov-23.193146_pt1 | contig 12574 bp, 16 predicted proteins | sample MGYA00520610_ERZ1034409 | MGnify/ENA primary metagenome ERZ1034409 (study PRJEB33736, sample SAMEA104288480) | Azolla microphylla | place: Ecuador | collected 1982 | study: EMG produced TPA metagenomics assembly of the PRJEB19522 data set (Is there foul play in... | reverse complement strand
AGTTACAGGGTTATGTTTGAATTAGCCAGCCCAAAGAACACCAAAAATACATAAAGTCTAAAACTCTCTATCATACCACATAAACAATTTTGCAATAGGTCTATTACATTTTTCTAGATTGGCACCTTGAAATTGAGATTTTTGGAGATTGGCATTTTGAAGTGATGCACGATTGAGACTTGCCTGAGTCAAGTCTGTTTCTGCTAAGTTTACCCCAGTTAGATTTGCACTGTTGAGGTTGATTCTCTTCCAATTTACCTGATATATACTGGCATTGCTCAAATTGGCATTATTCAAGCTTGCTCGAATCAACCAAGCCAAGTTAAGGTCTGCCCAGCTTAGATTTATTGAATAACCTTCTATTAATTGCAAATCTGCTAATTGCAAATCTGCATTCTTTAGACAGGGTCTAGTAAGGACAACACTATTAAGTTTCGCTCCAATTAGGATGGCCTCACTTAAACCTGCTCCATTCAAATTTGAATGATATAGGTCTATCTCTTTTAGGTCTAAACTTTTAAGGTCTACTCCTCCCAAATTTACAGAATGAAACTTTCTTTGCCCTCCAACATATTTTTCCAGCAGTGTTTCAGCATCCATAACAGCATCATTAAATACACTTCGCTCAGTATAAAGCTATGCTTAATGCTAAATTACAAAACTCATAGCACAATTCTGTGAAGATGCTATGAATAAACTAGCTATTAAACTCCATATAGTCATTCATTAAAAATGAACATCTCTGACAGGTACATAAAATGATAGAAGTTTATGGAAAAACTGATCCGAGAGATATTCCTGCTTACACTATTAAAGATGCTCCTAAATATCTCCGTATTCCATCAGAAACAATTAGCTCTTGGGTAAAAGGTAGAAATTATCCTACTGCAAACGGGGTTAGTTTTTTTAAACCACTTATTCTCACTCAAGAATTAAAACCAACACTGCTTTCATTTACTAATTTAGTGGAAATTCATGTTGTAAGAGCAATTCGTAAAGACCATAAAATTCAACTAGATAACGTCAGAAAAGCTCTTGACTACATTTATGAGCAGTTTCACCTACCACACCCCTTAGCACGTGAAGAATTACGAACTGATGGCGTTGATTTATTTATAGAAAAATACGGTTCTTTGATTAATGCTTCTAAACCTGGGCAACCAGATTGAAAAGATGCTTTAAATACTCATCTTGAAAGAATTGAACCAGATCCTACTGGCTTAGCAATTAAACTTTATCCTTTCATTCGCTCTCACGAAGGAGATAATCCTCGTATTTTTGTTATTGATCCCCGCATTGCGTTTGGTCGCCTTGTAATTGCTGATATAGGAATTGCTATAAGTGTTTTGGCTGAACACCATCATGGAGGTGATTCAATTGATGATCTAGCTGATGATTACGAATGTGATCGCTCAATAATTGAAGAAGCTATCCGTTGTGAATACCTTCCTACTGCATGATCCAACCTCAATCAATTACCTTTTTCATAGATAGATGCTATAGATAGATGCTATAGATAGATGCTTAGGTGAAAAATCTATTCCAGACATACTACGCGCAGCAGGAATTAGTGTAGAAATTCACGATAACCATTTTGACAAACGAGCTTTGAATGTAGACTGGCTACCACAAGTAGGTGGAAAAGGCTGGATTGTGCTGACTAAAGATGACAAAATAAGCAAAAATCAATTAGAAAGAATTGCCGTAGCACGCGCTCAAATAAAAATGTTTGTGTTGGCCTCATAAAGGCTACCAGGAAAACATATGGCCGCAATCTTTCTGAAAGCAATAGTTCCAATACAAGAATTTGTTCGCCAACATCCTGCTCCATTTATCGCCAAAATCTATTGTTATCGCAAGATTAACCTCTGGAAAGACAGTAAAGAATTATCAGCAGAGTTAAAGAATTTTGATGAATGTATCTAATTTGAATTTTAACTAAGAACAATCCAAAATCCAAAATCCTCTACCCCAACCTGGGACGTATCCCATCATTCCTATACCGCCAATAATCCCGCAAAATCCGATCATGGTCAAAACATAAATTACTGGGAACACACCAAGGCTCAAAAATTCCCACAGCCTTAGCATCATCACCCGCTACAGGCTCGCCCGTTGCTATCGCTAAAAATACAAGGCTAATCGTATGTTGACGAGGATCACGACTGGGAGCAGAATAAACCAAAAACTGTTCAATTAACTCGATTTGTAAACCAATTTCTTCCTCAGCTTCCCTTCTTGCTGCCACCTCTACTGGTTCACCATAATCCACAAAACCACCAGGAATAGCCCATCCAAAAGGTTCATTATGTCGCTCAATCAATATAATCGGGCGATGGGGTCTATCAATTAATTCGATAATAATATCGACCGTAGGCGCAGGATTTCTGTAAGTCATACAATTTTAGATTTCGGATTTTGGATTTTGAGTTATGTCTCGAAAAGTTTCAATGATTCTTAATTATCTTGATTAATCTTCTCATTTGTTTACCATCATTCCTATATCTTTATGAAGAACAACGGTCAAACCTAACTATGCCATGATAAATTCGATGCATCTCTTATAGGCGATCACTTCCTTTTATATTTCAGGTTAATTATGCCTTTTCCTAGATCAAGCGGTATTTTGTTACATCCCAGTTCTTTTCCCAGTCGTTTTGGGATTGGTGATTTGGGTTTAGAAGCTTATGATTTTATTGATTTTCTCAAAAACAGTTACCAGCAATATTGGCAAGTTTTACCTCTAGGTCCAACTGGTTATGGTAATTCTCCTTATATGTGCTATTCAGCAATGGCAGGAAATTTCTTTTTAATTAGTCCTGAAAAGCTGGTAGATGAAGGTTTGTTGGTTTCAGAAGACTTTGCTAATTTACCAGAATTTCCGGCCGATAAGGCAGACTTTGAGCAAGTTATACCTATTAAAGTAAATCTACTCAAAAAAGCCAGCAATAATTTTAAAACTCACGCCACTGATCTCCAAAGAAAAGCATTTCACCATTTTTGTAACACTAAAGGCTATTGGCTCAATAATTATGCTTTATTTATGGCGATCAAAGATGCCCAAAATGGAGCAAGTTGGCATACTTGGGAATCAGAACTGGCAAAAAGAGAACCCGTAGCGTTAGCCCAGATAGAACAAGATTTAGCACAGGAAATATTTTATCACAAGTTTGTCGAATATGAATTTTTCCGTCAGTGGTCAGAATTGAAGAGTTATGCCAATCAAAACGGTATAGATATTATTGGTGACATCCCTATTTATGTAGCTCATGATAGTGCTGATGTTTGGGCTAATCCCGATAATTTTGCTTTAGATCAAGAAACAGGTACAGCGGCTTTAATGGCAGGTGTACCACCAGATTATTTTAGTGCCACTGGTCAACTGTGGGGCAATCCAGTCTACAACTGGGAAGAGTTACAAAAACAAGATTTTAAATGGTGGGTGCAACGTTTTGAGTCCATGCTAGATTATGTAGATATAATTCGGATTGACCACTTCCGAGGATTTGACACTTATTGGGCTGTACCCCAAGGTGAAGAAACTGCTATTAATGGTGAATGGATTGAAGCTCCAGGAGTAGCCCTGTTTGAGGTGATTAAACAAAAGTTGGGTAAGTTACCCATTTTGGCTGAAGATTTGGGAATTATTACAAAAGAGGTCGAAGGACTGCGAGATCAATTTGAGTTTCCTGGTATGAAGGTATTACATTTTGCTTTTGGTTCTGATCCCGGTAATCCGTTTTTACCTTTTAATTACCCACGTAACTCTGTAGTTTATACTGGCACTCATGATAATGACACGACTGTAGGTTGGTTTAATACTACGAATGATTACGAAAAGCAAAATTTGTTGTTGTATTTGGGATCTATAAGTCCTGATGGGATAAACTGGGATTTAATCAGATTAGCTTTAAGTTCCATCGCCAATCAAGCGATTATTCCTTTGCAAGACGTTTTAGGATTGGGAACCGAAGCAAGAATGAACTATCCCGGTAAGGCTGAGGGCAACTGGGACTGGCGCTATCAATCTGGTTGTTTGACTCAAGAGTTGAGTGATCGCTTAAAGATTATTACCAAACTTTATGGACGCGCTCCCAGAAATTCATGATCACCATATCATGAGCGCGTAGCACACATAAGACTCGCCTTTCATTACTCCAAACTCAATGGTTATGTAGGGATTAGCTGAACTTATGTTGGGGTCCAACTGTAACACAACTATTTTAGCGCTGTGTAATTAGTCACACTATAAGTTGACAGTAATCTTCTGTGTCCTGTTGCATCAAGAGTGATAAATTCTCTATTTTTAGTTAGCCTAATCCCTACTAAGTCAAAACCTTTCACGACCTAATTTTAGCGGCTGCAATCCTGATTTCTTCCGCCTTGCCTGGTTGTCCCATTTGTTTTGGTTGTTGTTGATTAACACTCATTAACACACCACCGGCATTATCTGTTTTCACGGTCAGTTCTTCAGTAGCTTTCCAACTGCGATGAGTTCCTTTTGGAAGAACCCCCTCAAATTCGGTTTTACCATCAGCAACAACACGAATCCAGGATGATGACTTCAACGTTACACCAATCTCTACTGCTTGAACTTCTGGAGTGCTACTACCAATTTGAATTTCCTCCATATTCTTGGCTTGGAGTTGATCTGTTGTTAGATCAGAGTTCTTTTGCACCTGCTGTAGATTTTGTCCATTATTTGCTTCTAAAGCGGCCTGATTCAATAACTGAGATAAGCCTTTGACAGAGCAGATAATTACAAAAACGTAAAGCAAGTACAGATGCACAGGACGTAATTCAGTAATCGGTTTAGGTTTCCATCTGTTTTGTAAACTCACAGGTTGAGAACCAACGGGAAAATTACTGGCAAATTCCGCTCCCTTTAGTCCCAGCGTATCAGCAAACTGCCTGATTAAACCCTGAATATAAATTGGTTCTGGTAAATCGTTTAAATCACCCACTTCAATTGCGTGCAGCAGTCGGCGAGGTATTCTAGTTAATCCGACAATTTCATCTAAGGATAAACTCTGTTTTTCACGCAGAATCCTCAATTCATTACCCAGTTGTGTTAATCTTTCCGCCTGTTCCTCCTCTATAGATGGTTTATTCAGCTTTTCATCTTTCCTTTTTAGCCATTTCATGATTTCGATTACACTCCGTAACTCAGCTTAATCGTTAATAGGTATCCGCTTTATCTGCTTTTTTAAAACAATTATCTCCTCTGGGGTAATATGACGATAGTCACCCCAGAGGAGAAATCCAGCTTTTGGGGTTTGTAATTGAATTGAACCTATGGCTGTGCGATGCAGTTGGATAACTGGATATCCTAACTGTTCAGCGACACGACGAATCTGGCGATTTCTTCCCTCTTGCAAAATAATTTCTAATTTGCTTTGGTGAGCCAAAGATTCAATTAATTGCACTTTAGCTGGCCGTGTTTTTCTTCCTTCCAGAAATACACCTTCACGCCACCTCCCTAGAACTACTTCTGGGGGATGTCCTTTAACGACAATATGATATGTCTTAGCAATATTATGACTAGGATGAGTTAGCGAAAATGTCAAGTCCCCATCATTTGTTAATATTAATGCCCCTGTAGAGTCTGCATCCAAGCGTCCAACTGGGTGAATACCTAAACCATGTCGCAATTTTTGTGGCAATAAATCTAAAACCGTAGGTCTGCCTTGGGGATCGTCACAGGTCGAAACAACTCCGGGTGGTTTATTTAGTAACAAATAAATTAAAGACGGACGCTGGCTTTGAGAGATAGGTTGACCATCAATAGAAATTGTGTCTATTTGGGGATCGACTTTTTGACCTAAATGTGCCAAAATCCCATTTATCTTCACTCGCGAGCGCTTAATCATCTCTTCAGCTTCACGACGTGAGGCAATACCCCATTGAGAAATTATTTTCTGTATCCGTGCCTCCATGTAAAAATTGATTCTTAGTTTATTGCAGTTATCAGTTGTCAATCTATGTGCTGTTAGCTGTTTTTAAATTGAATATCTAAAATCTCATCTTCCCATTTTGTAGCTAATAATCATAAGTCTTATATTTAAGAACAGGTTAAGATTACCGAATTTTTCAGGAAATATATCAAATCAAGTTGTGAAATGACCCCTAAAATTTCCCCAGTAACGAATGGTAAGAAAATACGATTTATTACTCAGGCTCTCACCACAGCCATCAAGTTTTGGCTAAGAACACAACTAACTCAAGTATCTAAGATTGAGGTAGAGATTGGCGCAAGCGATCGCCAACTCCTTTCTGGCTGTATTCCCTCTGTGTCTATTTTTGCTACTAATGCACTTTATCAGGGTGTTCATGTTACACGCATTCAAATGCTGGCAGAAAATATACAGATAAACATTGGAGGTATAATTAAGGGTCAATCCCTACGACTATCAGAAATTGTGCCAGTGGTGGCTGAACTGATAGTGGAAGAACAGCATCTTAATGACTCCCTTACATCCGAATTATTATCAACTGCCTTAAATGATGTACTGCTAAAACTATTACCAGAAGCATGGGAAAAATCCAAGCCTATTTCTTGGCAGGAAATTACACTTGACAATGAGCGCTTGATAATATCTGGGGCTTTATCACCCCAAAATCAACCTAAATTGCTTGAGCTTGCAGTGGGGTTAGAACTACTCAATGGGCAGGAATTACAACTATCTCAGATTCAAATAAAATACGATCAAGAAGTAGTTTTAGAAAATGCTGCTGGATATAATTTAGACCTGGGATCAGATGTTGAACTCCACGAAATAACTTTGAAATCTAAACAATTAGTATGCCGTGGACGAATTAATGTCAATCCCTAAATTCACTGATTAGTTATAAATTGTCAGTCATCAGTCTCCTTACTGTTAACTTTTTACTCTCATCTGCTATACCAGGAGCGTTACGAAATAGTAAACTAAAGGGGCTGTAAAAATATAACTATCAGTCCGGTCTAATATACCACCATGACCTGGTATCAATTGTCCTGAATCTTTCACACCTGCATCTCGCTTCAACATAGATTCAGTCAAGTCACCTAATAGACTAGCAATACCAATCAACAAACCCAAGGCTAAACCGGTGATTAAATAATTGGGCAAATCCAGAAAATAAGCCCCTGCTAAAGCTACTATAACGCTGGCTGTGATCCCAAACACAGCACCTTCTACAGTTTTTTTCGGGCTGATATCTGACAAACGAGTTTTACCAAAGAACTTACCAATAATGTAAGCACCAATATCAGCAGCCCAAATACATAAAAAAGTTAAAGTTGTGTATGTTAAACCTTGTGATAAGTTAGCTAAATTACCCTGTGTTAAAATGTCGTTCCAGTTGTTAGGCCAGTAACTACCTAAAGGGATATTACTGATGGCTACGCTGTCAAGATTTCGCAATCTAACCCAATAACTAGGCAAATAACCGACATAAAATAACCCCATAATGGAAGCGGAAATATCAGCAATGGTGGCAAATTGGGGTTGAAATAGCAGGTAGAAACAAATAAGCGTACCAGCTAGAGGCATAATAGCATCCGCTAAACTACTATCAAGAGTGCAAATTACTAATAGAGCTTGACTCACAAACATAGTAGTTTTGGCAGCAGGAGCTATGCCTCTAGCTCGCACCAAATTAAAATATTCCTGTTGACCTAAAAAGACAATGATCGCAATTGCTATGGTAAAGTACCAGCCCCCTAATAGGGTTGAAGACAAAGCAAGGGCGATCGCAATAACTCCACTAATAATTCGAGACCAAGGCATAATAGTATTTTGGATTTTAGTGAGGCAGCCCCCGTCTTGGCGGTTTCCGTCCATAGGGGACTGCCGTTCGCCTTTAGGCGTGCCGGAGGAATCATCCGAAGGGATTTTGGATTGAATCCAAAACCGAATACAGAACAGATTTAGTCTAATTTCTCACCACTGAGAATGAAAATGGGATCAGCCGCAACAAAGGTTTGTGAAAAGCCTCTTGTCTCTAAGCGGTTAACAGCAGACTGGACAACTTCGATATTTATAGCTCTTAACTGAGAAAAGCTTTGGGAAATAGCATACAGACTTTCTAGATTAGCAGCTGTAGCGACCACTCGCCCGGATGGTGGTAAATAATGCCATACTGCTTGCAAAATTGCCTGTATAGCTTTTCCTCCTTCAATACAGACGCGCTGTGGAGCTAGTTTAATTTTTTCTAAACACTCTGGGGCGCTACCTTCAATAACTTCCACATTTTTTAACTCAAACCGATCGCAGTTGCGTTTAATTAGGTTAGCCACTTCTTCATCTCTTTCTACAGCAATTACCCGTCCCTGTGGACACAGCAACCCCACCTCAACAGGAATTGTACCTGTCCCTGCACCAATATCCCATAATACTGAATTTGGTTGTAGTCGCAGTTGAGAAATTAACAATAACCTCAATTCTCGCTGACTCAGGGGAATACCTGGTAAATTTTCAAATAATTCATCGGGAATACCAGGGGTAATGTAAGGCCAAAGTTGGGAAGGCATAAGACTATACTGGGGAGATGAGGGATATGAGGGATATGAGGGATATGAGGGATATGAGGGATATGAGGGAGAGTATTTGTTTTTCTTCTGTCTCCTAACTTCTAAAATACTTAATGTCTGTCATAAGTTGAGAGAACCTTTTAAATTCTTTTTACAAGTAATCATAATCAATGGGTAAGTATTGGTAAATCGCTACGAAGTTCAACAGCAGTTGGCCAAAAAGTCAGGAAAACGAATTTTATTAGCGCGTGATTTATTAACTTATGACTTGGTAATTGTCAAGTTACTGCCATTGAGTAGTGAGTTTGAATGGGATGATGTCAAATTATTTGAGCGAGAAGCCCAAACCTTAAAATTTTTTTTTATGCCATCCTTGTATACTGCGCTATTTAGACTAGACCTCTTGCAGAATTAATTTTATGTTATAAAAGGGGGTTGTCTTTGTTCTAGCCAAAAGTTAGAGTTACAGGGTTATGTTTGAATTAGGGAGCCCAAAGAGCACCAAAAATACATAAAATCTAAATCTGTCTATCATACCACATAAACAATTTTGCAAGAGGTCTATTGCTCTGTGTTTAGGACTATCTTTAACCACAGTTGCTTTAAGTCTTTCCATAGCAATGGGAGCATTTGTATCAGGTTTAATAATTTCTGAGGTTGATTATGTAGATCAAACTTTAGCAAAACTTTTACCTTTGAGAGATAGTTTTGCTAGTTTATTCTTTGCTTCAGTTGGAATGCTAATTGACCCAGCAATTCTGATTAATGATTTGGGGATAATTCTCGGATCAGTAACTCTAGTCATGCTGGGTAAAGCAGTAATAGTTTTCCTAATTGTAATTAGATTTGGCTACTCACTAAAAACAGCTGTATTAGTCAGTTTTAGTCAGTTTTGGTATTAATCAAATTGGAGAATTTTCCGTTGTGTGAGCCTTGGTAGGTCTGAAGTCAGGACTAATATCCCAACAAATCTATTTTTTACTATTAGGAACAACTGCTATTACATTAGTCCTCACACCTTTATAGCTTAATGCCGCACCATAAATAGCGACTAGTTTGACCCAAATACCTTGGCTGGTAAAGCTTGTGCAAGGCTTTTCTAGATCACAAACGATATGTTTACCTGAAGAAATGAGTGGTCATGTAGTTGTAGCTGGTTACCGTAGAGTTGGCCAAGTAGTTGTCAAGATTTTACAAAGTCAAAGATATGCGGTCTTAGTAATTGAAAATAGCGAAGCCTCTGTACAAAGGTTGAGAATGCACAAAATTGCTTACATTCATTTTTGGTGATGCGGATTCTCAATTAGTCTTGCAAACACCACATATAGAAACGGCTAGAGCTTTAGCAATTGCTCTTCCCGACCCAGCAAGTACCAGGTTACTTTTAAAATATGCTCTTGCGCTCGCACACCTATAAAGAAATTGACCTATTCACTCAAATGGGAGCAAAGGAAGTAGTACAACGTGACTTTGAAGCAGCACTAGAGTTAGGAAGCCATGTACTAAAAACCTTGGGTGCAGAAAAGACTTATATTCAAACAGTCATCAATCAGATTCGTCAAGGTCAATATTTAAGTATTAGAACTGAACAGAGAACCCTGACTCCTGAATTCTTACATAACAGTTAACTGTTCAACTCTCAATTGTTCCACCAATTGATTTATATTACCCATATTGAGTCGATAGCTCAAAGGATGGACAATCAACCTAGCTGTACTTTGATACAAAGTAGCAATCTCAACTAAACCATTTTCACGCAAAGTCTTGCCAGTAGAAACGATATCAACAATCGCCTCAGACATCCCTGTAATTGGACCTAGTTCTACTGAACCATACAAAGGAACTATTTCCACAGGTAAATCCAAACCTTGGAAATAATCCCGTGCACAATTTACATACTTAGAAGCAACTCGACCATGAGCAGGTAAATCTAAAGGCGTTTTATAGGAACTAGAAGCTTTTACCGCTAGCGACATTCGGCAATAACCAAACTGCAAATCGACTAATTGTGCAACTTGTGGCTTTTTCTCTTGCAGCACATCGTAACCAACAATACCCAGTTGTGCCTGACCATATTCTACATAAACAGGTACATCTTGCGCCCGTACTAAAATAGCCTTCGCTTGTCCACTAGCATCAGGAATTTGCAGTTGGCGGTTTCCAGAATCTAAAAAACCACTAAAGTCTAATCCTACAGATTGCAGGAGGCGGATGCTATTTTTAAGTAATTCCCCTTTTGGTAGTGCAACAGTCAGCATTCTTTTTTTTAGTGTCTTGGTCTTTGTGGTTAATTATATGGCAATACGGTTCAGCCTCTTTCTTTTCCCCTGCGTCCCCTGCCTGCCTAAACAGATAATTGTCCTTAACTGAACCGTATTGAGTTATTATGATATCCCCCTAAGAGTAAAATTCAGTGGATGATCTTTAGCGATCGCAGCGAGAATTAGATTAAGCTAATTCTGTCCCCAGAATCTCAACGTCTTTAGACCTGAGAGTTTCAAATGCTTAGTACAAGCAGCATAAGAATTTTATTGGTTGATGATGAAGCTGAATTAACAGATCCCTTGAGTCGCGTATTGATTCGTGAGGGGTATATTGTAGATGCTGCTTATCATGGAATTAACGGCAGCCAACTGGCACAAATAGGTACTTATGACCTACTGATTTTAGATTGGATGTTGCCAGGAAAAACAGGATTAGAAATTTGCCAAGAATTACGTCGTCAAGCTAAAACTACCCCCGTTCTATTTCTCACGGCCAAAGATACTCTAGATGACCGCGTACAAGGTTTAGATGCTGGTGCAGATGATTATTTAATCAAACCTTTTGAACTGCGTGAATTGCTGGCAAGAGTCCGGGCTTTATTACGTCGTTCTAGTATTGAATCTTACAAGAGTACAACCGGACACTTAGTAGTAGCAGATTTAGAACTGGATGTGGAAAATCAGATTGCTTATCGTCAAGGGAGAATTATTGAGTTATCACAAAAAGAAAGTCAGCTACTACAATATTTTATGGAATACGCCGGACAATTACTTAGTCACAGCCAGATCATGCAACATTTGTGGCCAAATGGCCAACAGCCTGGGAGTAATGTAATTGCTGCACTAATTCGCTTATTGCGTCGTAAGATAGAAGCCGGTAATGAATCTGCCCTGATTCGCACAGTTTATGGGAAAGGTTATCGTTTTGGTTCTACGGTTATAGAATAATACAAATATTAACTACGATTGTGAATTTAAAAATTACTAAAGCCGATGTTATCCTGAGCAACAAATGATTCCAACCTCTGTTGAGGTTAACTCAAGTTACCACTGATTTACCAAGAAAAATAATAGCACAAGAAGATATTATTATTACTATAATAATAGTAATATTGCCGAACTAGACTCACTGACTCATAACTTTAAGTCTATGGTAGTAGCATTGCATCAAATGTTCCAAGAAATCGAAAATACAAATGAAAAACTTGAACAAGAGTGGAGACACGCACTCAAGAATTATCAATAATTAATGAAGAATTAGCACCTGAAGTTGTGCAGCGGCAAAAAGTTGAACGACTATGACGTGAAGGCGAAGAACGTTATGAGTTAGGGATTTCTGGGACGAACGATGGTATTTGGGACTGGAACTTAATTACTGAGGAAGTTTATTTTTCACTGGCTGGTAGGCACAATTACAGATATTACTGAGAAGAAACTAGCTGAAGAACAACTAAAATTTGCTAAAGAAGAGGCCGAAATTCCCAAGCAGATCCAGAGCGAATTTCTAGCAACTATGGGCCATTAAATTCGCACACCTTATGAATGCAGTCATCTGTATGATTGGCTTGTTATTATATACGGATCTGACCCCACAGCAATAAGACTTTGCAGAGATCATCCACAATAGCGGAGATTCTATGTTAACTCTAATTAACGATATCCTTGACTTCTCTAAAATTGAGTCGGGCAGATTGGAGATAGAGAAACGAATTTTTAATTTGAGAAGTTGTATTGAAAAAGAGTAAGGATTGAGGTGGTGGGGTATTGACAAGTGTGATAGGAGAGGCAGAATATA
>ERZ1034409.261-NODE-261-length-12624-cov-22.771660_pt1 | contig 12624 bp, 17 predicted proteins | sample MGYA00520610_ERZ1034409 | MGnify/ENA primary metagenome ERZ1034409 (study PRJEB33736, sample SAMEA104288480) | Azolla microphylla | place: Ecuador | collected 1982 | study: EMG produced TPA metagenomics assembly of the PRJEB19522 data set (Is there foul play in... | reverse complement strand
GTTACCCAAGTTCTTTTACTATTGAGATGACTCCAAAACCTTTTGCAAATAAGCAGGATGCTTATTTGCAATTAACTTGAGCCGAACTGGATGATTGCAACCAGCTTGCAATTATTCTTAGTCGGTTTGCAATTAATTCCAGCTGAACTGCAATCATCTTATTTGCAATTAATTTTAGCCACAAATTGTCCTGTTTGCAAGCCGGAGCATTTATTGTATGTTTGCGAGCCGCAACACATACCACCATTCTTCTCGCCACTGTCCAGGGGAAACCCAAGCATCAGGGGTAAGGGCTAAGGCGGAAATAATGCCAAAGTTGGGGGGTTTGAAAAAATGCTTATCACCTGTTTGGAAGACAAATTTCCTACCTATTGTGGTGGCTGCAGTTAAAGCCATGGTTGTCCAATGAATGAATGGTCAGCCCTTAGTAATAAACTGACTCCGAGAGAGGTAATTAAGGCGCTGCGGAGATTAAAGGACGGTGGTTGATCATTTGCGTGTTTGCTAATTACTCATGACAATATCTATTGGGTTGATAGACAAGTTGTGATCTCTATTAAAATTAATTCAGGCCGCAATGTCCAGTATCGTGTGCCAATCCCTAAAATCAGGAATAGACTCAGAAATAGAACTTGATAATCTCTAATATCTTTAAACATTACCCCTTGATGCGGGGATTTCCCCTAACTTTCCATCAATTTAGACGAGAGTAGGGCTAAATAATATTCTTGTTACAATTTTTGTTACGGATTTTGTTGCAAATATAGAAATACAGCAAGAAAAATGCCGTTAACCCAGCACCACCGTTGAGAATATCATTACCACCATAGCCATAGATGGTGTCTGGAACACTTATACCTGCAAGTATGGGGTAAAATATTAGAGATGAGTACCTTGAAAAGTACCGTTGTCATTGGAACTAGTACCCCCGTGAGTTCAAAATGCTTCTTTCAGAAGAGCTAAGCCAACAAAATTCAAAATTTATATGGTATAAGCTTTTCAGAGATTTGGAATGGTTGGTTTATTTACGCCGTACTGTACTAGTGCCATGAATAGTAGCCATTTGCTATCTTGTCAGCATTTTATCTTTTTCCCCAATTCTGGAGTTTTGCCCTTCAAGCCGATCATCAATTTGAGTGTAAATATTTTGAGCATGGGTACTCGCTCCATCAAGTATAAACCTAGGCGTCGTCCAATTACCACTGGGAAAAAATTATTAGAAAACACTCTATCTAACAAATCAGTAAAACCTAAAATTGTCAGGTTTTCTTTTTTTCGCCAACTTTCATATTTTTTGAGAATTTCAATTTTACCGATATCTTCACCAGCTTGGTTTGCTGTTTGGATAACTTCCGCTAACGCTGCTGCGTCACGAATCCCTAAATTCAAACCTTGTCCACCGACGGGATGACAGTTGTGTGCTGCGTCACCGACTAAAGCCAAACGGGGGAGAACATAGCGATCACTCTGCATCAACTGTACCTGAAAAATAAAGCGCTCGCCTAATAATTCCAATTTACCCATCTGATCACCATAATACTTGGTGAGTTCAGCTAAAAATTCCTCATCACTCAGAGCACACAGGGCTTTTGCTTCTTCATGGGGTGCAGTCCAAACAATGCGGCAACGATTCCCCGGTAAAGGTAAAATTGCAAAAGGTCCACTAGACCAAAATTTTTCGTAGGCTGTATAGTTATGTGATTTTTCTGGTTTCACAAAAGCCACAATACAAGACTGCCAATATTTCCAGCCTTTTGTTTTAATTCCCGCTGCTTGACGAATTGGCGACTTTGAACCATCAGCCGCTGCTAATAATTTACTCCGAATTGACCGATTCTCACCTTCAACTTTGATATTAATGGTAACTATATCTTGCTCATTCTGGGTACTTACTACTTCCGCAGGACATAGATAAGTTACATCTTTACAACCTGCCACAAATTCCTGTAAAGGTTGTAAAAGTGCATAATGTTCTCCCACATAACCTAATTCTTGTAACCCTAAATCAGAATCTTGAAATTTCACCACCTCAGAATAATCTGCGTCAGATAAACGCACCTGTCTATATTTAGCGATATTAGGCAGTATTTTATCCCAAATTCCAATTCCTTGAAAAATTCGGGCTGACAGCAGATGTACAGCATAAGTTTGGCCTTTAGCTACTGCGGCAGATGTCACCTTAGCTTCAATTAACAGTATACTTAAGCCAGAGTCTTTTAAAGCAGCAGCCAGAGTTAAACCAACAATCCCACCACCGACAATTACCAAATCATAATCATATCCCCGTTGGTTTGTGGGTGTGTGAGAAGAGGGAAGAATTTGAGTAAGCTGGGTAAGTGACATTGTTAAGATAGATCACGGCGTTTTACCTATTATTTTTACGCAAGTTCCCTAAGAGAGCAAGGGATCGCAGTCGGTTAACCGTGCAGAACACTAGGCCATTGCAGCCATTAAATTCTCAGCCATTTCAAAATTAGCCGTGACATTCTGCACATCATCTAACCCTTCTAAAGTATCAATTAATTTAAGAACAGATTTAGCCTGAGCAGGATCTGTGACTTCCACCTGATTCCCAGGAATCCAACGCAACTCTATATCTGTAACATTAAAACCCTTTGTTTTCAATGTGTGACTAAGTTTTTCTAAATTTACCACCTCAGTAAAAACCTCAGCCATGTCCTCAGCAATCATTTCATAGGACTCAGCATCACCTTCCAATGAAGCTTCTAAAAGCTGTTCTTCATTAACCCGACCCTCAACTATACACACCCCTTTTTGGGCAAACATCCAACTCACACAACCAGTTTCACCCAAATTTCCGCCATTTTTGCTAAAAGAAACCCGCAAATCTGCGGCTGTGCGATTACGATTATCTGTGAGGGCTTCAATTAAAATCGCCACACCACCAGGACCATAACCTTCATAGCGAATTTCTTCTAAACTGGAGTTATCGCCCCCAAAAGTACCGACACCCTTGGCAATCGCTCTTTCAATATTATCATTGGGAATTCCCGCCGCTTTCGCCTTATCAATCGCCGTCCGCAGTTGAAAATTTCCCGCCGGATCTGGTACACCATTTCTCGCAGCAACTATTATCGCCCGCGATAGCTGCGTAAAGACATTTCCCCTTTTTGCATCTACTATCGCCTTCTGACGCTTAATATTTGCCCATTTACTATGTCCTGCCATAAAGAAAGAAAAATATTAACAGTCTATTCAAACATAGAATATAACGTCATTGGTGATTGGTGATTGGTGATTTGTGGGCATTAGGAAAATCACTTCCCCATCTTCCCCATCTCCCTCATCTCCCCAGTCCTCATTCCCTGCTATAAGATGATTGATTGTGCAAGTTCTCAAGTTTTGATGATGAAACTGCTTAAATTTGTCAATCATGTGGATCAACTTTTAATTCCCCACAATTTCCGACGCAAATCCAAGAAAGTACAATATTAACTTAGTAGTTGACTGCTAGTGCTGTTTGTAGGTATCTTGGCTTTGGGTGGTTATCAAGCTATACATCCTTATAAAGGAACTCATATAAGTCTGTGGCATGGTGTAAATCCACCACCAAATCCGGATATTTTACAAAAACTGGCAGACAAATTTAATCAAACTCACTCAAATATCCAGCTAGAATCACTGTATGTGGGGCAACAAGATCAAGAAATGCCCAATTGACAGCAGTAGTAGGAAATACACCACCTGATTTATTGTGGTACAATCCCACAATTCTAGGATAATTAGTCGAACTGGGGGCAATCACAGCTTGAGATGACAAGTTAGCTAAATCTCCAGTTAAAATATTAATCCAACTTTGTATACATCAATAGAATACAAAGGTAAAATTTGGTCAGCCCCATGTGCTACAAATAACGTTAATGTTTATGACCGCCCAAGTTGATTTAAAGCTGTAGGAATTACTCAGTTACCGCAGACGTGGGAAGACTTACGACAAGTTGCTAAAAAATTAACTCGTGATACTAATGGAAATGGGCAGATAAATCAATATGGAATACTGCTACCTGCGGGAAAGGGAGAACTTAAAGTTTTTACCTGGTTGCCGTTTATGTGGAGTGGTGGCAGTAATATTAGTAAAGGGTGATTCTCAAAGTGTAGCAGATGTTGTTTTGGGAGATAATCAAGGAGCGATCACAGCTTTGCAACTTTGGCAAAATTTAATCAAAGATGGTTCTGCTATATTATTATCCAGTTTAGAAAGGGGTTATGAGATAGAAAGCCTGCTTAATGGGAAGGTAGCCATGTAGGTAACAATCCTGTGGAGTTTAGCAGAATTGAAACAGAGTGGTCTACATTTTGATGTTTTTCCCATTCCTGTGGCTCAAGAACCTGCTACCGTCATAGATGGAGAGAATGTGTTTTTGTTCAAAACCAGTCCAGAACGAGAAAAAGCCGACTTTAAATTTGCTGAGTATGCTTTGAGTGCACGTTTCCAAACAGAATTAGCTTTGGGAACATCTTATTTACCTGTAAATATCAAATTGCGTCAAAGTCCTAAATATCAAGAATTCCTGAAAGAACAACCAGAAATCAAGGTATTTTTACAACAGGCAAAACACGGGCGATCACGTCCCATCTTTCCTGGTTATACTCGGATTTCCGACCCTTTAGGAAGGGCAGTTGAAGTAGTATTTTTAGGTAAAAGTTCCCCAGATCAAGCCCTGAAAGCAGCCCAGCAACTCTTAGATTTAATCTTCAATTAAAAAGAAGTTACCAGTTAGTTGTCGGAAAAACTCTTTCCCAATCCCCAGCAATGCACTGAGCTTGTTGAAGTGTCCCGACTCCCCAATCCTCTATATGCTACAGTTTGGAGCAAAAACTACTAAGCTGGTAAGATAGCACGTTCAAACTTTACCTGACATCCTGGAGCGAGATACAACCAATTCCGACTTTCTCACTGGCTAACTTACGTTGTAACTACATTATGTTTGATGCACTATCTGATCGTTTAGAATCTGCCTGGAAAAAACTGCGCGGACAAGATAAAATCTCTCAATCCAACATTCAAGATGCTTTGCGCGAGGTGCGTCGCGCCTTGTTGGAAGCAGATGTTAACCTCCAAGTAGTCAAAGATTTTATTTCTGAAGTCGAAACCAAAGCTCAGGGAGCCGAGGTAATCACTGGCGTGCGCCCTGATCAACAGTTTATCAAAATTGTTTACGATGAACTTGTGCAGGTGATGGGGGAAGAAAATATTCCCCTAGCAGAAGTTGAGGGTAAAACTACCATCGTGTTAATGGCAGGTTTACAGGGTACTGGTAAAACCACCGCTACTGCCAAATTAGCCTTACACTTACGGAAATTAAATCGTAGTTGCTTGTTAGTCGCCACAGACGTATATCGTCCCGCAGCTATTGAGCAGCTTTTGACACTGGGTAAGCAAATTGACGTACCTGTGTTTGAATTAGGCAGCGACGCTGATCCCGTAGAAATTGCCCGTCAAGGTGTGGAACACGCTAGAGCAGAAGGCATTAATACAGTTATTGTTGATACAGCTGGACGCTTACAAATTGACCAGGATATGATGGCGGAATTATCCCGCATTAAGTCAACTATCGAACCTGACGAAACTTTGCTAGTAGTGGACTCAATGACGGGTCAAGAAGCCGCAAATCTGACTCGTACGTTTCACGACCAAATAGGTATTACTGGGGCAATTCTCACTAAATTAGACGGGGATAGCCGGGGTGGTGCGGCGCTGTCAGTAAGACAAATTTCTGGTGCGCCGATTAAGTTTGTTGGTGTGGGTGAAAAAGTCGAGGCGCTACAACCGTTTTATCCTGAACGGATGGCTTCGCGGATTTTGGGGATGGGTGACGTTCTCACCTTAGTAGAGAAAGCCCAAGAAGAAATTGACTTGGCAGATGCCGAGCAAATGCAGGAGAAAATCCTGTCAGCGAAGTTTGACTTTACAGACTTTCTCAAACAGTTACGCCTCATGAAAAATATGGGGTCTTTGGGTGGAATCATGAAGTTGATTCCGGGTATGGGCAAGCTTTCAGATGACCAGTTGAAGCAGGGGGAAACCCAGCTAAAACGCTGTGAAGCCATGATTAATTCCATGACCAAGCAAGAACGCCGCAACCCGGATTTATTGGCGAGTTCTCCCAGTCGGCGGCGACGCATTGCTTCTGGTGCTGGCTATAGAGAGTCAGATGTCAGCAAGTTAGTGGGAGATTTCCAAAAAATGCGCTCGCTCATGCAACAAATGGGTCAAGGCAAATTCCCCGGTATGCCAGGAATGTTTGGTGGAGGCGGTATGGGCAACCCCCTAGCGGCAGGAAATCGACCTGCACCCGGTTGGCGCGGTTATCCCGGTGGCGTACCACCAACCAAAAAGAAAAAGAAAGAGAAAAAGAAAAAGGGCTTTGGCACTCTTTAAAAACAGGGAATAGGGAACAGGTGACAGGTGACAGCGCGGAGATAAGGAAGGGACTGCAATTCTCTTTCTTCTACCTTTCTTGCCTTCTACCTGTCACCTGTTCCCTGCCACCTTTCCCCAATAATGCCTAGCAAGTGCTAAAATTGTCATTTTAGTATTGGAAGTTTTGAACAGAGGCCGTTTAGCCTAGTCACTTCTTCATGACAACAGTCACAAAATCACAACTTACAAACAGGACAACGAGTTCTCAACATGATCAAACTGCGCTTAAAGCGATTTGGTAAAAAGCGGGAGGCAAGTTACCGCATTATTGCTATTAAAGACCTGTCTCGCCGTGATGGTCGTCCCCTAGAAGAACTAGGATTTTATAACCCCAGAACTGATGAAGTTCGATTGGATGTTCCCGGTATAGTTAAGCGACTACAACAAGGCGCTCAACCTACGGATACAGTTCGTCGCATTCTAGTAAAAGCTAACGTTTTTGAACAAGTCAGTGCAACAGCCGCATCGTAATCTGCAGATGAAATCATCAACAGCCAGTCCTAACTATATTAGGCTGGTCAAATTTCTTGTGCAGCCGTTTTTAGAATCTCCAGAGTCTTTAAGCGTCGATTGTGAAATGTCTCACATCCTCAAACGGGCTTGGATTCGCATTGCTTTTGACCCGGCAGACAAAGGAAAAGTTTTTGGTCGGGGGGGGCGCAATATTCAGGCGATTCGCACAGTGGTTGCAGCAGCAGCAGAATTGGCTGGGCAGTCAGTATACCTGGACATCTACGGCAGCAGTTCCCAAAGTCGGGATGGTATGTCTTTCGATGAAGAACAGGAAGAAAGAATACCCCCACCAAGATCAAGAGAAAGAACTGGAAATATCCCCAGACCTGTTGCGAAACCCCGTTTCCAGTAGGTCTAAACTGGTAAATTTAAGCGGACTTACCCAGTAATCCGTTCTGGAAAAAATGGAGACAGGTGGCAACAAGATTGTCAAATCTTTTCGGCATCTCTCGTTAGTCTGACGGAGTTACCAATAAAGTATAGACATCTGTTGCCAGCCTATTCTCAGAATTAATTAAAATTTAGATTTTAGATTTTAGATTGGCAAAGACTGATTTAGACAGCGTTTGTGCTTATTATTGGGTTGAAGGATTTTGGGATGGCTGAATTTTTCATCATATTCTAGGTTAGAATATTGTGAATTCTTATAAAGATTAAAAAAATTCAAAAAATTATTTAGCCCAATTTTTTGGGAAAATATCATCTTCGTCAAGAATTGCTCCTGAACTTATAACTAAAAAACTATGGCAGGTGCTTTAACAATTCAGCTGCCTAATATTCCCAGTGTGATTGCTCTAGGGGGATATGGGGAAGCAAATCTCAAATTTCTATCTCAACAAACAGGAGCCAGGTTAGTTTTACGTGGACAGGAACTCCTAATTGCTGGTACAGATAAGCAGGTTGATCTGGCAGCGCGATTAGTGCAATCTCTAGAAAACCTGTGGAGTAAAGGCAATAATATATCAACTGCGGATATTTTAACAGCCCGTCAAGCCATAGAGAGCGAGCTTCAAGGAGAATTCCAAGACCTACAGCGAGACATCCTCGCCAAAAGTCGTCGTAATCAAGAAATCCGCGCTAAAACCTTTCGTCAAAGACAATATATTGAAGCCATTCGCAAACGCGACCTCACCTTTGGTATCGGTCCTGCTGGAACCGGTAAAACCTATCTTGCTGTCGTCGTTGCTGTCCAAGAACTTCTATCTCATCAATTTGAACGATTAATCTTAACCCGTCCTGCGGTAGAAGCAGGAGAAAAATTGGGATTTTTGCCAGGAGACCTACAACAAAAAGTTAATCCCTATCTTCGTCCCCTTTATGATGCCATCAATGAATTCATCGACCCTGAAAAAGTCCCCAATTTAATGGAACGTGGAGTCATTGAAGTTGCACCACTCGCTTATATGCGTGGCCGCACATTAGATAATGCCTTTGTAATTGTTGATGAAGCCCAAAACACCACACCAGCACAGATGAAAATGGTTTTAACCCGTCTGGGTTTTGGTTCACGAATGGTAATTACAGGTGACATCACACAAACAGATTTACCACTTCATCAACAATCAGGATTAATAGTAGCTTTACAAATTTTGAAGGACGTAGAAGACATTGCTTTTTGTGAATTTACCCAAAAAGATGTAGTTCGTCATCCTTTAGTACAGAGTATTGTCGCCGCTTACGAAGATCACGAAAGATAGTCAATTACTCATTAGTAAAAAACTAAGTTATGAGTCAATACTACTCAGTTAAAATGCTCAAACCTTGGAGATCCCTCTTAATCCACGCCACTTGCTTCATGCCGGGAAACCCGTCCACCGCAGTGGCTACCTTTAAAAAGGGGAAAATAAAGCCATTCTTAGCCTCCCTTTTCAAGGGGGGTTGGGGAGATCAAAAGTTAACCAAGCAGTATTGAGTTATGAGTACAACATTGAGAGAATTTTTGGAAGCTTGTGAAAATTTAGGAACTTTACGTTTAATTGTCACTAGCAGCGCCGCAGTTTTAGAAGCACGTGGGAAAATAGAAAAGCTATTTTACGCAGAACTACTCAAAGGCAAATATGCCAATATGCATACCGAAGGATTTGAATTCCATTTGAATATGGACAAAATTACTCAAGTGAAATTTGAAACAGCTGAAGCAAAAAGAGGTAATTTTACAACCTATGCAATCCGATTTTTAGATGATCAACAAGAACCTGCTTTAAGCATATTTTTACAATGGGGTAAACCTGGAGAATATGAACCAGGGCAAGTAGAAGGATGGCAAAACTTACGGGAAAAATATGGTGAAACCTGGCAACCTTTACCAATTGAAACTTTGTAACTTTCCCAATCAAAAATCCTCGAATCATGCAATATTTCGGGGATAATAATTTATTCTTTGTCTTGTTTGCTTTTTTGGTAAAAACACTGTTAATCTCCTGCTTAATACTTTCACTCCTCTTAGGAAATGGATAAGTACACCTAGGTGAATTAGCAGAACGATAATGTTCCTCAATTAAGTTAAGAATTCGTTGAACTCCTTGTGTAATCAGAAGATGAATCCCTTGGAGGCATACGCCAGTTTCTGCCTCTTTCAGAGGAGCTTCCCTAACAAGTCGGGGAACCCCGCCCAACGAACGCACTGGCTCTCAAGTATCCAACGCAAAGTAGGGGATTCTGTTGGTATATTAACGAAGCTCCATTTGATGCTTCAATGCTAGTTCACTTTCGAGAAAGAATAGATATAAAATTAGTCAACAAATTGAATCAAGAAGTTGTTAAACAGGGGTTAGAAATAAAAGACAGAGACAACCGTGCTTGGTGTAAAGAAAGAGGTATTAGAATCAGTGAACTTCCTTTGGTAAGACCACCTAAAAATGTCAGTAAATAGAAAAAGAAACAAGCTTTAAAGGATGAGAGAATTCCTAACTGTATTGATGGTAAATTCGGACAAGCTAAACGAAGATTCAGCCTTGGGAGAGTGATGGCTAAACTTTCTCATACTTCTTTAACTGCAATTGCTATTTCTTTTTTAGTTATGAATCTTTCTACTCTTCTCTTAGGGCTTTTTTGTGTCTTTTTATGGCAAGGGTTCAAAACCACATCTTTTTTCACTTCTTTTATTAATGAAAATTATGTTTTGGATAATCCCCAGCCCACAAAAACTTATCTTTTCCCCTGTCTGACTATTTAGTCAATTCTTCTCTTGGCTTTTCATGACTTTTTCAGCAAACCGTAATTGTCTTTTGCCTAGATTATAAAGCAAAAGACATAATGCCATTAACATCATCATTGTCTCTACTTAAGCGACTTTTGGTACTTATTACACCCGTATCTGTAATACAGAATGAAGTGCGGAATGTGGGTTAAATATTCAATTCAGCAAGAGTAAGCTGTCACGCATCTAGTTTTTTAACCCAAAGTCCCCTGTCACCTGCTAATCTGTGTCACCCTCAGTCCTACAACAATTAGAATTGTTGTGATGTTTTATTTGTTAGCTAAAGTGTCAGAATCCCTACCTTTGCAAGATCGCTACCTCGCCTTAATTGATGAAATTGTCGAAACCACTCTCAAGGGTAAGATTAGCACTGTAGAGCAGGTATACCAAATGTTACTCAAAGGTATCGCTTCCGGTACAGGGGAAATATTTGAATTAGCCTTGAGTGATCGCTTGACAACCCTGCAAACTGAAGTAGATAGTGAAAAAGACGAACTAAAAAAGTCAAAAGGCACACGCAGCTTAAGGGCAATTAGAACCATACAATCTCAATGGCAACGCTGGCAAGAACAAAACAAAGCCACAGAAGTCATAGCTTTAGTAGTTCGAGAAATTACCATTGCCAGCCATGAACAGCGTTTAGCTGTATTTTTGCGCTTCCTTGAGCCCAATCAAAAATATCCGTTAAATTTATCCCAATTACAGCAACTAGCCAAATCCTTACAACAATTTGGTGCAGCTAATTCTGATTTAATGGCAATCTCTACAGGTATAATTCGTGGTGTAGCAGCTTGGCAACCCATCCAAGAAAACCTCCTCAGTTCGATGTATGAAGAAAAAAATTCTCTAGGATTTGGTGGTGTACCTGGTGAAAGAGCTCCTTGGTCAAGTTGGGCAAAATTAGTTAAAAGCGAAATACCACAAACATTTTTCCGCACCTTAGCATTAGAACAATCTGCAATTGAATTTACCCAAAAACAACAAAACATTACCCTCAGTGATTGGGTAGAATTAGCAATAGTTTTACAATTCTTACAACGTGGTTTAGTTTCCTGGTTTGATCAACAAGCTTATGATATTCAAGCAGGCCCAAAATTATCAATTTCCACATTCTTGACGTTTGCAGTTATTTGGAGTCAATTAGCATCCGGTTTTCAAACCCAAGCAATAGCATACAGCAATGGAGCTTCTCTAATTATCCTCCAGATTTTACGAACCTTTGCCCAACGTCCTTACTTTCCACTCTATGGTGGGATTTTCGCTTCTTTTTCTGGTAGTTCTTTGTGTGATGTCCTCGATTATTTAGATGAACCTCTGCGTTCTGTGGAAGGAACACAAGAGAAAGCGCGAATTTTAACATTATTAGGTTATTCTCAACGAGCTTTAGGCCGATATCCACGCTCAATAAATTTCCATCAGCAAGCGTTGGAAATAGCCAGAAGTGCTAAAGACAGCGTTTGTGAAATTGCTAATCTTAACCACCTCAGTCGTACCTACGTCCAAGAAAAAAATTATCCCGAAGCCATAAATTACAGTCAAAGAGCATTAATATTAAGTAGACAAGCAGGTGACAAAACCGGAGAAACTAACGCGCTGGTAAATTTGGGTTACAGGCAAGTTATGCAAGCACAACAATTAGAAAACATTGGACCTGAAGTTTATGAATCAGCAGTTAATTATTTAGAACAAGGTTTCAAGTTAGCCGAAAAATTAGGTGATTTGCAAACTCAGGCCTTATGTTTTAGCAGCTGAGGAATTGCCTATTTAGTCACCGCACAACACGAAAACGCCATTAAATATTTAGAAATTGGTTTCAAAACCGCCCAAATTTCCGGTGACTTATATCTTCAAGGACAAAATTTATCCTATGCAAAATTACGAAAAAGCTATTTATACGGGTGGTCTGGGAATGTCTATACTAGAACAAATTTCTTCCCAAGAATGGAGACAACCCGCTGGTTTATTGACCATAATCAAAGGACAACTCGGTAGAGATAAGTTCCAAGTCTCGCTTCGACACAATCGTCCCAAAATTATCTCCGTTATCGGTGTAGACGGTTATGATTATATTCCTCAATTATTGAACACATATCAGAATTATTGGTGACAAATGAAGGAAAAGAGGAAATTGTCAAGGATGGTACTTGGATAGGTTAAAAACCGTGATAAACTCACTGTAGACAAGTAATTGAGCGATTGAAACAAGCCATGACAAACAGCCGAAAAACCAATCGAGACCACGGCAAAAAAAACAGAGACCAATGGTGGAAGATGAAGTAATAGGCCAGCAATTGGAAAGATTACTGACACCAGCCATTACAAATCAAGAAAATTACTACCGAAAACTAGGACTCAGATAAAGGATACTGAATTTACCATTGATCATGGCTGCGGTGTTGACCTTACTGTTGACCTTACTGTGGCGAGATATAGCAGGAGTCAGAGAACTGACAAGAATGTTAGCCAG
>ERZ1034409.260-NODE-260-length-12654-cov-24.424161_pt1 | contig 12654 bp, 16 predicted proteins | sample MGYA00520610_ERZ1034409 | MGnify/ENA primary metagenome ERZ1034409 (study PRJEB33736, sample SAMEA104288480) | Azolla microphylla | place: Ecuador | collected 1982 | study: EMG produced TPA metagenomics assembly of the PRJEB19522 data set (Is there foul play in... | reverse complement strand
TTTTATGCTCCCTTGGATTTTTTCTCTCCGTAATTTCTCTCTGTGGCACTTTAGGGTGCGGAATGTGGGTTATAAGGTGTGGTAATAAATTCTTCTCCTATATAAGCTTTGTCTCCCAAGAATCCTTGTTTGGCATCTAGGTTTTGGCGAGTATTTCTAAGTAGTGTAATATCGCTTATCTTACCTAATTCTCCAATATAAATATCAACTATATCTTCACCTCCTGGCAATACTCTAAATTGATTTTCTAGAGTGTGTATTTTCTCCTTGCCTGAATAATTTTTTTCTGCTCTTGATAGTTACCTGGTCTTTCTATAGCTTGTTCTGCACTATCTATTATTAATAGATACTCACTGAGTCCTTCCCATAATTCTTGATATTTTTGCTTATCTCTTTTTGCTTCTTCTATTTGGGACACAGGTAAAATTTTCCTCAGAATTTCTACCCAATAATTCAATGTGTTATTTGCTTTTTTCCTCCATAGATCAAACACTAATCCTAGAATTTTAAATGTTGGCTTCTGTCTCAGGTCTACTAGGCATAGACATACTCCCTCTTTTGGGGTCATTTCTGCTTTACATCCTCCTCCATACACTATTAACCTAATTTTTCTTTTTTCAACTTCTGCTTGTTTCTCTACATACCTTTTTTCTGCTAATTCCACTAATGTGATAAAGTCTTCATACTTAATTGCAATTAATCTTTTTGATTCCTGGAGGTATGATTCTATTCTTGCTAGGGGACTTGTGATGATTGGTATACACAGTTACATTCCTTCTGTTTATTTCCCTACAAACTTTCTTTTAAAGAAAGGTCTCTTATACTGCTTCAACTCACTCAAAATAGATTCAATCTTGAGTTAGCTAGATGAGTGATTTTCTACCCCTTTAGTTAATCAGCTTGTAACAATTATGGGATAGTTTTCTGAAGTTATTAATAGCCAAAAACGGCACCTGGTAAGACACCATAGCAACCCATACTAGGATAAGCACCATAGCCTAGAATACCACCATAGCCCAATCCGGCACCAGGTAGACCATAGCTGTACCCACCCCAACCAGTATAGCCAAGCCGACCAAATGCTAACTCTTGTTCCTCTGTTGGTAAGTCCACAAATAATTCAGATTTCAGGATTTGAACTGACATAATTTTTAGCCTCACTTACAAAAATAGGTGTTTATGACCTAATATCTTTATTAATAAAAATCTTTTTTTGCAGGGATTAAACTAATCTAAAGTGGTAAATAAAAATCTAATTATATCTTCGGAAACAAGTTGATCAGAAAAATAGGAAAGGTTAAGGGATGAAGAGTAAAGAGTAAGTGGTAAATCAAAAGATTTTATCTTTGCTCTTTTACCCTTAACTAAAAGGAACTGGATATCTATGTTGTGGATTTGTCTAGCTCACTAGTACCAATAGTGATGTCTTCTTCCCCAGGGACCACCGCCCCAGGGACCACCGCCCCAGGGACCACCGCCCCAGGGACCACCGCCCCAGCCACCAGATAGAAGTTGCTGTTCTTCGCTGGATATCTCCTGAACCAAATCAGATGTGATGTGTTTCTCTGACATAATTTCTAGCCTCAATTGGTGTTATCAATCCATACTATTTTTATAAACACAAATAACAATAAATCCAATAATTCTCTAGTCATAATTTAATGGACTCAAACTTCTACCTTTTGGTTCTTATAGATTATGATATCATCAATTAGATGCTTGATTATTTATTCTAAAAATAATCCTATTTGTGTATATTTATTATATATATTTTTTAGAAATTTGAAGAGAGAATTAGATATGGAGTCTAGAGGTTTCTTATCTGAGATAATTATCTGTTATAGCAGTTGCCAATGTAATTCAGAAAACCTTGACAAATCATATTATAAATGGCGTGCGCTGCCCCCCATAGGGTAGCTTAGACATTAGCTGGCTGCTATATTTGCTCAATCTTCAAGAAGATAAGACCCTGATTAGGGTTTCGAGTTCTACAAAACTCGATTTATAAAAAGTGAAGTTATCTAAATTTCCTCTTCAAACTAGAATTAGAGTTTTGAGAAACACAAACTATCCTAGCCTATTTTCGGGACTTTACTTACTGGATGTTAGTACTTATGAGTACCAGGAAGAGTAATCACAGTCTTTATAGGGTGTAGACTTACAGTAGGGTTTGTATCCACAGCATTTAGGAGGTTTATAGCAAGGGGAATAATCGCAATATCCCCCGGATATAAGTTGTTGTGCTTCTATTGTTAATTCCACTAAATTTGATTTATTGACTTGATTAGACATGATGAGTTGCCTCACTTACATTGTTACGGTTGTCAATGTTTAGGTAAGATCCGATTTTTTAAATATCGGATAGTTGGGAAATGACAAAACTCAGTAAATCCAAAACAAGATTGTCATCACTGCAAAGGAGGAGAAGAAGAGATTATTTGAATTCTCTCAAATTCTAATTTTCATTTTGATTGCTTTGAGTGAATTAGATGTTTTTTCTCCTCCCTGTAGTAATTGAACAGTCTAACTTACAGAACTGTTAGTCTCTAGATGGTGCTGGTTTAGTAACCGTAGCCGTAAATAGGACGACAGATATAGGTGGGGTAACGTTTACCACCTTGGTAGCCACCACCAGGATAACCATAACCACCTTGGTAGCCACCACCAGGATAACCATCACCACCTTGGTAGCTACTACCAGGATAACCATCACCACCTTGGTAGCTACTACCAGGATACCTGCCCATACCGTATTGACCTCCGGAAAGAAGCTGTTGTTCTTCTGTACATAATTCAGCAACTAAATCTGATTTTTTGATTTTATCTGACATGATTATTGACCTCAAAAACATATTTAGGTGTGTAATCACCTATGCTTTTATTATTAATGTTTTTTTTTTCAATAAAATTGAACTCTAGTTATATTTATTTTAAATAAATTTGTCTCTTTTAACTCATGATTTTTTCAGAGGAAAAGTAAAGTCTACGAGATATATATTATTAGTGATATTCCTTTATACAAGCAACAAAAATGTAGAGGTGTAGAGAGAAAATAATATATATATTATTTTCTCTCTACACCTCTACACAATGATGTTTAAATTTTAAATTTCCGGTTCTTGAATTCTTTTTAAGGAAAACTGGGTTTATTTCATAGGCATTTCATTCAAGACAGAGCATAGTTATTCATAACCCTTGCGGGGTAAGGGTTATCCTATAATTGGTCCTAAATCACCATAAAAACAAGGCAAGAGCCAGATTTGTGCTTCAGTAAAACAATTTATTTAGGAAATTAGGTAAAAAATCACTCAATTTGTTACCAGGATAATTGATTATGGGTATACCAAAAGTGAAAGAAGTACCTATGGTAATTTGTGATAACTTATATTTACTACTTTGTGTACTAGATTCACTACCTTCTAGATTTAAGTCACTATCTGCGGCGCTGTCAATGTCAGTTTTTTGGAAGAAAAAGTCAGTTTTACCAATAACATTAAAACCTTGCCCAGCAATTAATATTTCTTGATTTGCTTCAGATAAATCAAGAAATAGTGCCTGATGGTTAGATGTGTGATTATCTGCCATAGTGTTAAATCCTTACAAGACGAGAGCATTAATTTTATATAGTTAAAAACTTCATATGCTCTCCCTTCTGAGAAAGAAAAGTTTCTAGGCTACCTTGGAGTTCTACTTGACCTTGATCCATTAACACTATCCAATCTGCTCGATTAACCACACTGGGACGATGGGTAATCAAAATTGTGGTTTGACCTTTGCGAGATGCCAACAATCGATCTAAGACATGAGTTTCGCTTACTGGATCTAGTCCTGCGGTTGCTTCGTCTAAGATTAAAATGGGTGGATTGGTAAGTATTCCGCGTGCGATCGCTAATCGTTGTCTCTGTCCACCAGAAAGATTTGCACCAAATTCTCCTAACACCGTTTGATACTTGTTAGGTAATTGACTAATAAAACCATCGGCATCAGCAATTTCACAGGCTTTAACAACTTGATCAAAAGGAATAGAAGGTGTTCCTAAACGAAAGTTTTCTAAAATTGATCGACTCCAAAAATGAGGTTCTTGGGGTACATAAACTACTTGTTGTCGCAAACAATCAAGAGAAAGGTCATGGATATTAAAAACCCCAATGCGAATATTACCTGAAGTTGGCTGATATAAACCTGCTATCAATTTTGCTAAGGTACTTTTACCACAACCTGATTTACCAATTAAAGCAATCACCTTTCCACCGGGAACTTTAAGAGAAAAATCTTCTAATAAATCAACTCTTCCTGGGTGGTGAAATGTAAGATGAGAGAAATGAAGATCAGCATCAACAGCGATTTGTGCAATAGGCTTTTGACTACCTCCAACTACTTCCGGTGTGGCATCAATAACTTCTAGCAAACGAGAAATTGCAGTTTGAGAACGGAAATATTCATCTACTAATCCTACCAAAGAACCAATTAAAGCTAAAACATTCACCTGTAAGGCATTAAAAGCCAGCATTTGACCAATAGTTAATTTGTTGCTAATTACTAACATACTGCCTATACCCAGTAGAATTACACCACCAAGAGTAGAAAGAAGTTTTGCAATAGTACCGTTGATAATGCCAATTTGAATTGTGCTGAAAGTAAGATTAGCTAGACGACCAAAACGGCTTTGAAATTCATCCAAAAATTGAGGAGCAGCATTAGTTGTTTTGATTACTTGTGCGCCTTTAAAAGTTTCTACTAATACCCCTTGATTTTCTGCTCCTAAAACTAATAGACTGCGGTTTTTCTGTTGAAGAATTGGCAAAAATGGCAGAGTTGATAAAGTCATTAAAACACCACAAACAATTACAGCTATTGTCAATTGCCAGCTATAAAACATCATTAAGCAAAATGAAATAACGGCAATAAAAATTTGGCTAGGCAAAAGAACTACTACCTGAGAAAGTAATTGATTAATTTCATTAATATCACTTAACCTACTTGTAATTTCACCACTCCGGCGAGACTCATAGTAATTTAAGGGTAATTGCAGGATTTTGCGTCCAAAATCTAAGACTAAGCCTAATTGCAATCGTTGCCCAAAATGAGCAATCATAGTAGCTTGAATGACTTGTAAACTACTACTAAATATGGTCATAACGACAACAGCAGATACTACTACTGTAAGTAGCTGAATATCTCCCCGCACCAGGACATCATCGGTTAGTAATTGAATTAAAACAGGAGTTCCTAGAGCTAGGATCCCCAGGATAATATTGATCATCAATACCTGAGTGAGTAATCCCCGATAGGGCAATATTCGCATGAAGAAGCGTAACAACCCACCGTGAGGTTTTTCTTGGGGTTGTTGAGAAGAACGCTCTGGATCTGGCTCTAGTAAGAGCATGACTCCGTTCCAAGCTGCTACTAATTCTTCGCGTTTGATATAGCGAATACCTACAGCCGGATCAGCAATGACATACTTTTTACCCCGTTGTCCATATAAAACAACCCAGTGATAACCGCGCCAATGAATAATTGCTGGTAGTTGAATTTCCGTGATTCTATCTACAAGTTCTGGTGAGGCTTTAACAGCTCTAGCATTGAATCCTAAATTATCAGATCCACGTTTTAAACCTAATAAACTTGTACCTAGTTGTCCTGTTCCTACCGCTTCTCGGCTTTTATTTATGGTTAAGAAGCGTCCGTAATATTTGCAAATGGAAGCTAGACAAGCTGCACCACAGTCTTCTTCACTTGCCTGTAAAACAGATTGGTATTTTTTTTGAGATTTGAATGGATTAAACATATAATACAAAAGTTGAAATTCAAAATTTCAAAACAGAAAACGTCTGTAAATCAACTAATGACCAACAACCAGTAGCCAATGATTAATGACTAATTATAAATCAGTAATTAGTCGAGCTTTTCTGAGAATAAATTGCACTACAGTTTCTTCACGGGAAATAATATCAGTTCGACCTTGCATTCCTGGTTGGAGATGACATTGCCGATCACCTCTACCTACATATAATGTTTCTGGTTCAATAGTTACTTCATAACCATTTACCTGCTGAATATTTGCGGCTGTATTATTTTGAGATTGGGTTTGTGCAACTGGAAAAATATCTGGGGCAACGTTTTTGACAATGCCTTTGAGAGTGCCGTAATCTGGATAAGGACAAGCAGAAACTTGCATTTGGACTTTTTGACCTGCTTCTACTTTGTTAATCTCTTGAGCAGGTACATAAGCCTTGATTTGTAAAGGACCATTCAAGGGAGCGATCTGAGCAATCGCTTCACTGGGTTGTACCACTTGTCCAGGGTTGCGAAGTCTTAATTGTAGTAAAGTGCCAGTAATAGGTGCGCGAATTACACTCTGATTCAAATCAGTTTGTGTTTGTAGCAAGTCCTGACGACCACGAATAAGCTGCTTTTGAATTTCTAGACGTTGTTGGAGTAGAGTCTGAAGTTCTTTTTTCAAAGCGGCTAAAGTAGCTTCACTCCTAGCTTCTTCTTGTTTTATTCGTTCCGATGCGATAATTACCGCAGAATTACTAGGATTGATAGCTGTTCTTGCTTTATATAGATTTGTTTGAGCAATTTCTAGGGCTTGTTGTTTTTCTTCAAGGAGAGTTTCAGCGTTGTTCTTTGCTTGTTCTAACTTGGCTTGGGCAGATTTAACGGCTTGTTGTTTTTCTTCCAACATACTGTGAGATATTGCACCAGAATTACCGATCGCTTGCAATCTATCTCTTTGCAATTTGGCAAGATTTAACGCTGTTTGTGCTTCATCTATCGTTGTGGTTAATACTCTATCTTGTTGTAAGCGTTCAAGTTGTGATTTCGTAAATCTTAAAGCCACTTCGGCTTGTGACATTTCTGCATTAGCTTTGATTTGTTGATCATCAAAGTTGCGTTGAGTACCACCTAACTCAGCTTGTGCAGCTAAAATTGTGCGATTATTTAAATTTGCCTGTGCCGAAATCTGAGTATTAATTTCACCTAGTTGAGCATCAATTTGTACAAGTTGTAATTCACCTTGCTGAATATTACTTTGTAGTTGGCTTTTTTGGGTTTGCAGACGGGAATCATCAACGTAAGTAATCGCATCCCCCTGAGTTACAATCTGATTGTCTTTAACCACAATCTTTTGCACCTGACCAGAAATAGCTGACTCAACTAGCCTTAGTTCTCCCATCGGTCTAATACTGGCAGGAACTTTTACCGTTACTTTGTAATTGAGTACAGTTGTCAAACCTACACCCACTACAAAAATAGTCAACATTACCCCCACACCAATGCTAGTCCATTTGTGAATTTGGGGTAGAAACTCATTAACTTCAACTAAATGCAGATGTTCAGAATTTGGATCATGAGATCCATTCCAAACATTATTTTCATAGCGGCGTAAATAGTCCACAGTGTTGCACCTTTTTGTTTGAAATATCAACAAACATGAGGGTTATCTGGGTTCGCAGGTGATATTGAGACGGCTTAGATAACTCCACATAACTTAATTGCAAATCCCATTTAACAGAAAAATCACTGTCTGAAGTAATCTGTCCTCAGAGAGTAGTAAAAATTTGTAAAAGTGTTCTACTTGGAGAAAAATAATCAAGCAGCCAAGTTTAACATTTTATAGTTCGGCGATTATTCAGAACCACCTCTCGACAAATAACCTTCAAAAAAGATATCTTTCCCTCTATCTTTTGGTGAAGATAAAGAATATCCAAAATATAAACCTTGTCAAAACAGGATAACAACAGGTCTTAATTCAAGTAAACAGCACCAGAATAAAATAAGTCTCTCACAATAGTAAACATCATGGTCAAGAATCCTCTATAATCATTAGTGGGGGATAAGAAAAGTAACGGCTGACCATAGCAAAAACGTTTCTTTCAATCTCTGAGGTGGGCAACGCTGAGAAAAAAACAGAGGAGAACGCTCAATCTCACTCAAAGACCTCACTTACGTTGAGCGAGTAGTAAGAATCTCCTCTCCCCCTTCCTAATTACAAACACCAGATTCCACATATTTACTTGCCGATTGAGTTTTAAATTACTGATTTAGCCAATCACAATGAAATGATAACTATGACAATTAAATTGTCAGTGTTTACTAGACAAAGAAAACAGTCAAATAAATTTGATGTAAAAAACTTACTCAAGCCTCAAACTTAACTGTTTAATAATTCCAAATTTATTTGGGAATAAATTTTGTATACAACGATTTGCTGTATACAGCACATTTGTTCTAGCTACAGCATATTGCAGGTAAAATAAGTACATAATTTAAACCAAAAACCTGACTTCTGACTCTTGAATTATGTTGTATTAATGTATAGGTGGCGGAGATTTTAGTCTGCCAAAATTGACAAAGTTTTCTGAAATGAGAAACCATAAACTCTAGAGTGTTTGACTGAAACCCAAAAATGCTGGCAAAATCATAATATCTTCTGCACCAGTACTAGTACCCTCACCCTGTCCAGTGGAATTACCAATACTACCTAGTAGTCCAGAATTAGTTACTCCTTGTAGAGTATTATTACCCAATTTAGTTTCTGAACCATCATTGATAGCTTTACCAATTGGATTTACTGGTCTGCCTCTGAGAGCAGTAATAGGGGTAAGAAGTGGATCAGCAGACCCAGCCTGACCACCAGATAAAAGCTCCTGTTGTTGATCAGATAACTCAACTAGCAGTTTTTGTATAGTGATGGAATTTAACATGATTGTTCACCTTAGTTAAATTAGCTTTTAAATTGGGAAAGCCCCACAGATAGCGTGATTTCTTTGTTACAAATAAAAGAAACAAAATCTTTAGGTTCATGACTATTCTACTTACTAAACTATTTTTGATGAAAATGGTTGGCTGGGTGCAAAATTATTTACACCACCCATAGGAGAAACTCCCAGAGCATCAGATGACAAAATTGTTTGTCCGCCACTATTGACATCAGCTAGTTGGCTATTAATCTGAGAAACATTGCCTAATATACCAGTCTTATTGGTTGAATTTGTATTTCCAGTTCTTTGAGCAAAATTGTTGTTATTAATCTGAGGTTCAGCACCACCAGACATTAATTCCTGTTCCCCTTCAGATAACTCAACAAATAAGTTGAGTATGATAATTTGACATGACATGATTGTTTGCCTCCCATAGTTTTTTAGTTTGGCTGAATTTATTCATCTGCCAAAACCGCTAAAACTTGGTCCAAAGTCACCTAAACCTAATAAGCGACCTAAACCACCTAACCCTGTTGTAAATTCTGCGGGTAAGCCAGTGAGAACTGGTGCAGAACCCAAAGCCGGAAAGTTAGGTATAGATGGCGCACCCAATCCCAATAAATCTTGTGCAGCGGTATTGACTTGTGAACTTTGACCTGATGAATTTGCGAAACTACCGTTTGGTCCAGAAAATACAGACCCTCGTAACACAACCAGTCTGTTAGCAAAATTACTGCCAGATAACTCAAACTCTGTACCGCCAGTTAGAATCTCCTGTTGCTGTTCAGATAAATCTGCCAACAAATTGGATATAATAATATGCACTGACATGATTTTTGGCGCAACTTGCGTAATATTCAAATACAGGATTCCAGAAACTGAATCATGGATTTAATTTTCTCTCTTATAAAAGTGAGATAATTCAGAGTTTGCAGTTAAGAAAATAATAGAAAAGCTTCTAGAATCCATACTTACTTGCTACTTCCCAAGAGACAGAAACTTATACGAATTAGAAAAATGATTGCCACAGATGAATTGCTGGAAAAATTATGAAGTAAACTTTTCACAATCCCAAATTTCAAATTACAAATGGAACTAGATACCTGAAACGCTCTAATTTCCAAAATACAGTTTCTTGATAAGAAAAGGGAATGCGGCAAAATTTGCTAATTGCCTACGGCAAATATACCAATAGGTCTTCTATTAAAGCATCATGTGAAAATAAGTTGTACGATTTTTATCGAAAATGGATTGTTAATCCAACTTCCATATAAAAACTGTTCAGGTTATTGTTACACAAATCCTAAGACTTCTACAAAAGTGTTCCGGGCGCTCCTAAACCTAAGCCTCCTAGAGGACTGGTAAGGACAGGATTGATGAAAGCATCGGCTCCTAGTGCTGGATTTCCTGCTGCTAGACCATCGAGACTTGGCGCTGCACCCAACGCACCAACAGTCGGGACTATCGGCGCACCCAATCCCAACAAGTCTTGGGCTGCGGTGTTGACAGCGGAAGTTGTACCAATAGAGTTACCAGTACTACCAGCAGGGCCGGAAGCTGTGGTACCTTGCAGGTTTGCTAATCTGTTGGCATAGTTACTACCAGCTAGTTCAAAGTCAGCCCCACCAGTTAAAAATTTTTGTTGGTCATCAGATAAAGCAACAAACAAGTCGGATGCGTTTATTTGATCTGACATAATTTTTAGCCTCACTTACGTAATAATCAAACAAAGGATTCCAAAGAATTACTTATGTATACCGTGTTATTTTGGGCAACAAGAAAGCCTACAGCATCTGTCATGGAATGTCTGCTTGCTAACTCCCAACAAACAATAGGAAACCCAGAACGCTCAGTTTGCTAAGTACCAGCAGCACCGCAGAGATCACGATGCACCTTGATGTAACTGAACTATAATCATCAGTGAGTTATGGGAAATAACAGTTGTCGTTTGGGTAGGGGTATCGAGAAAAACCTGGGTATTTGCCTCTTTGATCACCCCGATACACCATTCCCAAGTCTATATAGGCGAAGTGATCTGGTATGAAAATTAATTTTCTAGCCACCTGTGGGAATGGTGACAAGGTTGAACTGATTTAGATAATGCCAGGTTCAAAGCCACCTAAACCACCAAAGCCAGGAGCGCCCAAGCCACCTAGTCCACCTAAACCTGCGGCTGGTGCAGCTGCTAATGGGGTTGCTGCTAGACCATTGAGAATTGGCGCTGCACCCAACGCACCAACAGTTGGGACTGTCGGCGCACCCAATCCCAACAAGTCTTGGGCTGCGGTGTTGACAGCGGAAGTTGTACCAATAGAGTTACCAGTACTACCAGCAGGGCCGGAAGCTGTGGTACCTTGCAGGTTTGCTAATCTGTTGGCATAGTTACTACCAGCTAGTTCAAAGTCAGCCCCACCAGTTAAAAACTCTTGTTGGTGATCAGATAAGACAACAAACAAATCGGACGCATTTATTTGATTTGACATAATTTTTAGCCTCACTTAAGAAATTCGGTGAATCGCCACCTAACAACCCAACTATAAGCATTCTTCCTCACCAATTCATAAATCTAGGGATAGAATTCGAATTTGGTAGTTCTACTTCTCAAAGTAGATATAAAGTCTTTTAATTTTCACAGATATAATCATACCTTTAGAGAAGGTATATTAAATATTTCATGTTTTTGACTTTACTTGCTAAATCCATACAGGTTCTTCAGTTTTCTGAGGGTATATTGCAAGCAATGTATAACTTAGTATTTAGCTATTCAATTAAGCACCAGGATCTGAATTAAGCTATAAGCTAAGGCCGCACTACCAACAGGAACTGTTAAATTATCAATACCTAAAAATGAAAAAGCTTCTAATGTAGTCGCTACTATAGCTACAAGTATTGATATTACCCATGTTTGCCAGATGTTTCCTTGTGTTGCCAATAAAATAAACATATTAATTAGGAAACTAAGGAATGTCATTGTAAAAGAACCTTCCCAGCTTTTGTTTGAGCCCAAAAGTTTATATTTATGTTTACCAAAACGTTGCCCAATTAAAGCTGCTAGTCCATCTCCCCAAGCCATAGTTAAAATTCCTATAGCAGCATATTGTGGTTGTTGTAAATACCAAAATCCAGCTACTAAAATACCAATACTGAGAGCGTAAAAAAATGTTCCTAAACTTTGGCGGCCAACGCTATTAATTCCTGGCGAAATTGGGAAGATGTAGGACAATAGTGTGATGATACTGGCGAAAATCGAAGCTGTAATACCCACAGTGGCTGGAATGTTTAACCACCAAGCGATCAAAATTACGTTCCCAGTGCCAATATGCACGATTTTGCGGATGATTTCTGGTTCACTGTTGGTAAAACGACTGACTCCCCAAGCGATAAGGATTATCAATACAACCCAACCAGCAGCAAGGGTAATTTGCAGCCACAATAGAGAAATAGATTCCAAACCAGGAAATAATGTAATCAACACAGAAAGTTCTTGACTTCTATCACTACTTTATTAGATTTGGGCTATGAAAATATTATTGATTTGGATTATTAAAGGCTATCGGTTATTCGTCTCTCCTCTTTTTCCTCCTACTTGTCGCTTTCAACCAACTTGTTCGATGTATGCTATCCAAGCGATCGAACGTTTTGGGGTACTGCGTGGTGGTTGGATGGCAACTTTGCGGATTTTACGCTGTCATCCTTTCCATCCTGGTGGTTATGATCCTGTACCAGGACTAGCGGAAAAATCCTGTTGTGACCATCATGATTGACCAAAACTAGGGTGCAGGTGAAGAAAAACAGTTTCTTTCATTCCTAGGGGGTAGTTTACCATTTGTGAGGCGCTCCTAATTAGCAACTTATGTTAATCCCACATTTCGCACTTCAATAAGTAGCATGAATAAACTACATTTACAGGGAATTCAGAACTATAGTTTTTAAAAATCCAGTAGCC
>ERZ1034409.259-NODE-259-length-12692-cov-2.492364_pt1 | contig 12692 bp, 13 predicted proteins | sample MGYA00520610_ERZ1034409 | MGnify/ENA primary metagenome ERZ1034409 (study PRJEB33736, sample SAMEA104288480) | Azolla microphylla | place: Ecuador | collected 1982 | study: EMG produced TPA metagenomics assembly of the PRJEB19522 data set (Is there foul play in... | reverse complement strand
GTCCATCACGCCGACCAGGTGCGCCACCCAGCCGTCCATGCCGTAGACGTAGTCCCTGGGGCGCTCGGTGAAGCCGAAGCCCACCAGGTCCGGTGCCACGACGCGAAATCCGGCCGACAGCACCGGCATGGTCAGGCGCCAGTTGGCGTAGGCGCTGACCCCGGGCCCGGAGCCGTGGATGAACACCACCGGGTAGCCCGCGCCGACGTCGTGGACGTTGGTCTGCAGGGCGGCGGCCCGAACAAGCTTGCCCATTTCTGGATTGGAGTCGAACATTGGTGCTCCCGCGATGGAAATCGTGCGCAAGGCTCCCATGCCGCGATCAGGGCCGGATCAGGACCTTCATCGCGTTGTCGGTCTTGCGGTGGAACGTCGCAAACGCCTGGTCGATGTCCTCTAGGGCGAAGCTGTGCGAGAAGTACTCCTCGGGACGGATCACCCCGCGCTCCAGCAGCTGGATCGCCTCCCGCATGTGCGGCGTCGCATTGGCGAAGCCGTTCATGTGCAGGCTGATATTGCGCAGGAACACTTCGGCCAGGTTGAGGTTGAAGGTGCTGTCGCAGAACACGCCGACGGCGGCGATGACGCCGCCGGGGCGCACCAGGTCGAGGCTCATCTGCAGCGACTCCGGATATCCCACCACCTCGATCACCTTGTCGAAGCCGCGGCCGCCGGTTTCGGCCAGCGCCAGCTCCTTCCAGCCCTCATGGGCCCTGTTGATGCCGACCGCTCCCTTGCCGCGGGCCCGCTCCAGCCGCTGCTCGATGCGGTCGATGGCCACCAGCGGCGCCGCCCCGCGCCGCAGGGCGAGGTCCAGCGTCATCATCCCGGTGGGGCCGCAGCCGATGACGGCGACCCTCTCGCCGATGCGTATGTCGGCCAGGCGGTTGGCGATGATCGCGGTGGGCAAGTTGCACGACAGCGTCACCGCCGCCTCGTCCGGAATGGCCTGCGGCACCTTGAGGGCGTGCTGGTCGGCATGGGGGATGACCATGGCCTCGGCGTGGGTGCCGTTCATGCTGCCGAACGGCACGCCGAAGCCGTAGACTGCCTTGGCGGTGGTTTCGCAATGGGCGGTCTGGCCGACCTGGCACATCGGGCAGTCGCCGCAGGACACCGAGTAACCCATGCTGACCCTGTCCCCCGGCTTGAAGCGGGCGACCGCACGGCCGGTTTCCAGTACCTCGCCGATCAGCTCGTGGCCAGTCTGCGACTTGCCCTTCTCCATGATCGGATCGAGCGCGCCGCGGTACAGGTGCAAGTCGGAGCCGCAGATGGAGGTGGCGACGACCTTGACCAGCATCTCGTGGTCGACCCGCAGGGCCGCGTCCGGAATGTCGGTGCAGCGGATGTTTTCCGGTGCGTAGTAGACGGCTGCTTTCATCTGATCCTCTCCTCGCTCCCTCGATGTTTCTTCTTATGAAAGGACTGCCCGCGGCAACAGGGTGCTATTCGATCTGTATGCCTTCCTGCTCCACCGCCCGCTGCACCGCCGGCCGCGCCCGCACCGCATCCATCACCCGGGTGAACTCGGGAAACTGGCTGCGCATCGGCAGGCCGATGCGATTGCCCCAGCGGAAGAACACCAACAGGTAGGCATCGACCAGGGAGTAGCGCTCGCCCAGGGCCCAGTCCTTGCCCTCCAGGCGGCTGTCGATGTCGGCGACGCCGCTGCGCACCATTTCGCGGCCCTTTTCCGCCACCTTGTCGGCGACGGCGGGATCGGAGACGAAGCGCTCGGGGCGGAACACCGTGCGCACGCCGGTCTGGTGCAAGGTCGAGCCGAGCCAGCCCATCCATTCGACGGCGCGCGCGAACTGGACCGTATCCTCCGGCAGCAGCTGCGCCTGTGGGAAGCGGCGCGCCAGCAGGATCATGATCGCCATCGCTTCGGTGAGCGCCTTGCCGCCGTCAACGTCGGAGATCGCCAGCGCCGGCACCCTGCCGCGCGGATTGACTGCCAGATATTCAGGCCGCGTGTTCAGCCCTTCGGCGATGGTGACGCGTGTCGTTTCGTAGGCGATGCCCAGTTCTTCCAGGGCAATATGCGGCGCCAGCGAGCAGGCGCCGGGAGAATAGTAAAGGTGATAACTTGGCATGACGAAGTCCCCTGAGCCTTGCGTTTATCGACGCATTCCCGATCCGGGAGAGCCTCTGCCTACAGCAGGCCCTCGGCCTTGAGCGCCGCCTGCACCGCCGGGCGCGCCGCGATGCGCTCGAAATAAGCCTTGAGCACCGGCCATTGCCCGATGTCGACGCCGACGACGGCGCCCCAGGACAGGACGGTGAACAGGTAGGCGTCCGCGACTGTGAAACCATCGCCCACCAGGTAGGGGTTGCCGCCCAGATCCGCCGCTAGCTGCGTCAGCCGGCGGCCCAGGGTTTCCTTGACGATCTCCTTCCACTGCTCCGGGCAGCCGGGGTTGAACAGGGGCGCAAAGCCCTTGTGCAATTCGGTGGCGATAAAGGTCAGCATCGCGATCATGCGATACCGCTCGCGGGCCGCCGGCGCGGGCGCGAGCTTGCGCTCCGGCACCAGGTCGGCCAGGTACAGCACGATGGCCATGCCTTCCGTCAGCCGCTCGCCGCGATCGAGGATCAGGGCCGGGATGTACCCGTGGGGGTTGACCTGCCGGAAGTCCGCGCCGTGCTCGGTCTGCTTTGCGCGCAGGTCGACCCTTTCCAGATCGAACTTGAAGCCGCCCTCCCGCAGCACGATGTGAGGCGAGAGCGAGCAGGCACCGGGGGTGTAGTACAGCTTCATGTCTTGGCTCCGGAATATTCGGCTGTTCAGAAGAAGCGGTCGAAATGGATTTGCTCGAACGGAACCCGGTAGCCGACCATCAGCATTTCGTGCAGCGCATTGGTCATCGGCGGCGGCCCGGCGAAGTAGAACTCGAACCCGGTGATCCTCTCCGCCAGCTTGCGCCGGACCAGTTCGTGGACAAACCCGGTTTCGCCGTTCCATGGCGACGAATCGTCGGCCGGCATGGAGACGACGGGGTGATAGTGGATGCGCTCGCCGAACTCCTGCAGCTCGCGCAGGAACGACTCGCCGCAAACGTCGCGAGGCGTGCGCGCACCGTAGAAGAAATGCAGCTGGCGCTGGCGCAGCATCCCGGCCTGGGCGGCGCCGCGAGCAATGGAGACCATCGGCGCCAGGCCCGAGCCGCCGGCGACGCAGACGATGTCGCGGGGCGCATCCTGGCGCAGGTAAGCCAGCCCGTAGGGACCGTCGAGCTCCACCTCGTCGCCCGAATGCAGGTGATGGAACAGCACATCGGTGGCCTTGCCGTGCGGGACGCGGCGGATCTGCAGATGCCAGTCCCCGCCTTCGGCGGCGCCGACATTGGCGATGTTCGACATCGAGTAGGCGCGCGGCGACGACACCCCCGGGATGGAGAGCATCGCGTACTGCCCCGGCAGGAACGCCGCCGGCTCGGCGGTGCGGAAGCGGAACTCGCGCAGGTCGTGGGTGATCTCGCGCACTTCCGTCAATCGGGCCCGCATACGCCGGGGCGGGATCAGGGGCCTGGCCTCGGCCTGTGGCCGCATGCGGATACGCAGGTCGGAGCTGGCCCGGCACTGGCACGCCAGCAGGCGCCCCTTGCGCCGGTCCCGGTCGGTGATCGCCGGCGCCTCGGGCCACAGGTTCTCCACTTCTCCGGAGGCAATTTCGAACTTGCAACTGCCGCATCCGCCCGAGTTGCACTCGTAGGGAAAGCCGATGCCGGCGCGCAGCGCCGCGCGCAGCACGGTGTCCTCTCCGCCCTGGGTGAAGCCGCCGCCCTCCACGCCTTCGATCGCGATGCTGTACTGCTTCATGTTGCCCATATCCGGTGAAGGCGGCAGCAGATGCCGCCGCTGCGCTGCTTCGACCCCTTCCATTGCCGCGCTCATACCCGCCGGCGCGGCTTAGAGGCCGGGCAAGGAACGGCGGAACGAACGCGTCGCTTCCTTGGCCGCGGCGGCTGCGCGACAGCAACCGGGCCCGCCTCGCCGCAGCGCAGAATGTTTCGATGGCACGGTCGGCCAGCGGCTCCCACTTGGCGATCCAGCCCTTGATCACGTCGACATTGCCTGGCTCGGCGGTCGCCAGCTTGACCAGCGCCGAAGACCAGCGACGATGGCGGGCGCTATCGACCAACTCGGCGTCGATCACCAGGCCGAGCAGGGTGTCGCCGTTCTGGCGGGCCGCCTCGCCGAACTTGCGCAACACCGCCTCCTCGACCGCAGGCTTGGCCACAAGATCGAGAGCGACGAAGGCTTCGCCCCAGTCATAGGCGATCAGAACTTTTTCCATCAACTCGCGGAAGCCCTGCCATGCCGCGTCATCCTCCCAGTACCGGCGTTCGTCGCGGGCGAAACCCTTGTCCGGGAAAGTCAGGGACAGTTCCTTTGCCCGGTACGCGGTGTGGCTGAGCCAGCGGAGCGAATCCGCGCCCTGGAAGGCGGCGCAGATCGAGATCGTGCTTGACGGCCCCATTTGAGCGAGATACGCCGAGCCGATCTGGAGCGTATGGAACAGGTAGCGAGCCGGCGTGTATAGACGGGCCAACGTACCTGCCCAATTCGCACTCAGGCCCTTGTCGTGCTCGCGCTCGTTGAACTGGTCGAACAGTCCCATCACGTAGGTTTCGGCGCCGTCCTGCATGATGTTGTAGGTCCGGTAGATCAGTTCGTCCGGATCGCGGAAAGCGTTCCAGTCCGGATGTTTCAGCGGACTGGCGTTGCGCTTTTCCTTGTACCAGCGGTTCATGAAAACATTGGGATCCAGCTCGAACGGCTCGGCGCCCGGACGCGTGCTGATATGCAGATTGGTAGAGACGATCTCGTATTCGCTGGGCTTGCGCCGACGCGCGGCGAGATGACTCCAGGTCTTCAACGGCTTCAGGACGTCGGTATTGCTCATGGTTTTTCTCCTGCTGCACCCCGCATGACTCAGAGGTGCTTGATGTAGTAGAAGCGAACGTGATCGGCGTTGGTTTCGATGCGTCCCGCGAACGAAGCCATGTCCACCTCGAGCTGGTTGATCCTGAACGGCTTGCCGAGCATCTCCTCGATCGTCTCCTGCCGCAGGACCATCTCGTCGTCGGTCTGGATCCGGATGTAGGCAACCTTGTCCTCCACCAGGATCTTCTTGCCCGGGTTGTCGATCTCGGCGGCCTCCAGCACCGCCTTGGCCAGGGCGCCCTGGCGCATGATCGGCCCCACCATATTGCTGACGCTTGTTTGGCTCATATGCTCACTTGTCTGTTGTCTGCTGCGGTACTGGTCCGCAGCGGTGGCGATGAAGACCTTCGTTTAGTACTAGGTATGCGCAAACAGGGCCTGGACGCCCTGGGTATCCACCAGCACCTCGTCCCCCTCGACCTTGATGGGATATTTGGCAAGGCGGCAATCGGCCGGGTTGATGCCCGCGCCGGTCGTGCAATTGAATGTCCACTGGTGAGCACGAACTGCCACAGGTGCGCCCGGCAGATCAGCGACTTGCCGTCGAACTTGCCCTCCACCAGCGGGATATCCTGGTGCGGGCACACGGCTTGAAAGGCGACAATCTCGCCATCGGTCGGCCAGACCACTAGGATCTCCACGCCATCCACCTCAAAGGACTCCATCTCGCCTTCCCAGAGGTCTTCCAGTTTGCAAAGCTTCACGAACGCCATTGGGTCACTTCCGAAATGGATTCAGCGGGGAGATGCCGGGGCTTCCCAGATCACTTCGATGCACTCCATGGGGTGCAGGCCCGATTCACCGACTTTCAGGGTCCGCGGAAACGGTTCCTTCACGCCCTGGCGACGCACGCGAAGGCCATGCCCCGGGCGATCGGCAACGCGCCTGTTCACCGAATGATGGGCCGCCGCCGAAGCGACTTCATCCATCGTGTTGTCAGTGTCCACCGCAACCAGCTGGAGGACGAAATCCCCTTCAAAATTCGATGTCAGCGGAAAAAGCGCCATGGTCGGTTCTCCTCTCGATTCGTTATATGGACCCGGGGCCTCACCTTTGGGGCCCCGGGCTCTTCGCTCTTTCAGATTTCAGCTGGCTTTCTTCAAGCGCTCGGCATGGGCCGCGTGCGCCCACGCGTAGTTGTGCGCATCGTCACCGATTTCGCCCGGGGCGAGGCCCATGTATTTCAGCGCGCCCCCGAGATCCATCGGCTGAATATGGCCTGCGAGGAAGCGATCGACGAGCGTCAGGTGCCCTTCGTAGCGCGACGGCTCCTGTTCGAATACCCACTTGCAGCCTTCCGAACAGAAGTGATAAAGACGCCCTTCATGCATGTGCGGAACGTCGCGTACGCGCCAGGCAGGGCCCGGCGTGGCGTTGACGGGCAGCTGGCACATGTTGCAGATCACCGGCAGCGTCTCCGGATAGGTCTGCGCCATGTCGCCTTTTACGACGTTCTCGGTGATGACGTCCCAGACCGTCCCAAAGGTCGCATTCCAGCCGGGATACTTCTCTTCCAGCCAGGCCCGCTCCTCGGGCGAAGCGCCGGCGGCGGGATTCCACCAAACGGTGGGGCGCCAGAACCAGACACCGATATGCATGCCGTGGTGCTGCCATTCAATCTCGTCGAGCAGCTGATCCCAGTACCACGGCCTCTCGAGACCCACGTCGACCAGCGCACGCTCGAACTGGGTGACGATCCATTCGTGCATGAACTCCTTGAATGACTGCTTGCGGTCTTCGAGCGGGGTGTAGTAATCCATGATCGGCCCCGTGAGCACCGAGAACAGCTTCCAGCTGCGCCACAGGGCAATGTCGATCAGCTTCTGCGCCTCGGCCTTCTTGCCGTTGGCGACGAGGATCGGAATCAGCGGACCACCAATCTGGGCATGGCGCGATTCGTCGGTCTGGATGCTTGAGATCAGGCTGGAAAAGGTCCAGTCACCGGCCTCCGCGGCATCCGCCGCCAGACCGAGAAACTGCATGTTGGTGAAGCCGGTCTCAAAGGCAAACGTCAGCATCAAGCCGATTTCCGTCGCGTTGCGCGCGGCGAAGATGTCGTCGAACATATGCCGTGCGGCGATCGCGGCCCACTCGTTGGTGTCCATCGCCTTGTGCGCCCAGTCGAACTGGCGGTCCTTGGACACATGCTCGTGCGGGAAGAACAGCTGGATCTGGCCGTGGCGAATCTCGTCCATCATGCCGAGCGTCGCCATGTTGCGCTGGCCCGGCGCCTTGCCGAAGCGCGCCATGCGGGCTTCCGATTGCGATGCATGGTATTCCTCCCGAGCGATGGCACCGTAGTGCGCCTTCAGCACGCTGATCCAGCCCGGGTCCGCGGTCTCGTAGATCTTGGAGCGCTCCAGCGCCGCCTTGACCGAGTAGGCTCCGGCATCCTTTTCGCGCTGCACCTTCACATACTCGGGGTAGGACTGCTTGAAGGGCTCATCGTACGACTCCCACTTTTCCAGGGGAATGCCCATCGTCCCAGAAAGCTCTGGCGGAAACAGTTCGTCCTCCTGTACGTATTTCGGAGTCCAGTTCGTGGTACGCGCAATGTCGTACCAATCCATTCTCTGCAATGTAGCCATAGCGTCTTCCTCCTCAATCATTTCTCGATGGCTCAGGTGAGCCTCGCAACCCCGGATGCCCGGAATCCCTCAATCTCAACGGCCCAGATCCTTGGCCGAGTTGCCGCCGATGCCCCAGTTGGCCTTGGGTATGTCCTGGATCACCACCCGCACGTTTTCCTTCGGCGCGCCAAGCGCCTCGTGCAGCGCCTGCGTCACCTTGTCGATCACGGCCCGCTTGGCCTCCTCGCTGCGGCCTTCGATCAGGTAGATATGTGCAAGGGGCATATGGGCGGCCCTGCTCAGTTGAAGCGCAGCGAGACGCTGCCCAGGTCCTGCATGCGCAGGGTGACGTGGTCGCCCACCGCCACCGCCACGGCCTCGGTGATGCCGCCCGACAGAATGATGCTGCCAGCCGGGATTTCCTCGCCGCGGGCACCGAGGTGGTTGGCGAGCATGGCCACCGCGGCCGCCGGATGGCCGAGCACCGCCGCGCCGGCGCCGAATGACACCGGCTCGCCGTTGCGTTCCAGCACAAGGCCGAGGGTGCGCAGGTCCAGGTCCGCCGTCGGCCGGGCACGGCCGCCGATGACGAATCGCGCGGCGGAGGTGTTGTCGGCGATGACGCTCTTCAGGTCGAACTTGAAGTCGCGGTAGCGCGAGTCGATCACCTCGATACCGGGCATGACGAAGTCGGTCGCCGCCAGCACGGTGCCGACATGGCAGCCGGGGCCGCGCAGCGGCGCCTTGGTGACGAAGACCACCTCGGGCTCGACCTTCGGGTGGATCAGGCTCTTCACCGCGATCTCGCCGCCTTCCGCCACGGCGAAGGCGTCGACCAGGAAGCCGAACACCGGCGTGGTCACGCCCATCTGCTTCATCTTGGCATGCGAGGTCAGGCCGGCCTTGAAGCCGACCAGGCGGTCGCCGCGGCGCAGCTTGCTACGGCGGATATGGTCCTGGATGGCATAGGCGTCGTCCCAGTCCATCGACGGATACTCGTCGGTGACCTTTAAGGTATCCCGCGCCTGCAACTCGCAGGTCTCCAGGTGTTCCGCCAGGCGCGCCACGGTGGTCTGATCGAGCTTCATGGGCGCCTCATGCAGCCTTGGCCGGGCGCGCCTGCCGGGCGCGGGCCAGGGTGATGGCGGTGTCCTCGATCATGTCTTCCTGGCCGCCAATCATCTTGCGGCGGCCGAGCTCCAGCAGCAGCTCGCGCGCCGGGATGCCGTACTTCTTCTCGGCACGCTTGGCGAACAGCAGGAACGAGGAATAGACGCCGGCATAGCCCAGCGTCAGCGAATCGCGATCGATACGGATGATGTGATCCATCATCGGCACCACAAGGTCTTCTGCGACGTCCTGGATCTTGAACACGTCCACCCCGGTTTCGATACCCATGCGGCTGCATACCGCGATGAAGACCTCCATCGGCGTGTTACCGGCGCCGGCGCCCAGGCCCGCGGCCGCGGCATCTATGCGGGTGGCGCCGCAGGCGACCGCGGCGATCGAGTTGGCCACGCCCATGGCCAGGTTGTGATGGCCATGGAAGCCGACCTCGGTTTCCGGCTTGAGGGCGTCGCGCACGGCGCGGATGCGGCACTCCACATCCTCCGGCAGCATGTAGCCGGCGGAGTCGGTGATGTAGACGCAGTTGGCGCCGTAGCTCTCCATCAGCCTGGCCTGGGCGACCAGGCCCTCGGGGCTATTCATGTGCGCCATCATCAGGAAGCCGACGGTATCCATGTCCAGCTCGCGCGCGCACCTGATGTGCTGCTCGGAGACGTCAGCCTCGGTGCAGTGAGTGGCCACGCGGATGGTGTGCACGCCCAGCTCCAGCGCCATCTTCAGGTGGTCGACGGTGCCGATGCCGGGCAGCAGCAGGGCCGAGACCTTGGCCTGCTTCATCAACGGGATCACAGCAGACAGGTCCTCTTCGTCGGTGGGGGCCGGGAAGCCGTAGTTCACCGAGGAGCCGCCGAGGCCGTCGCCATGGGTGACCTCGATCAGAGGCACGCCGGCCTGGTCCAGGCCACTGGCGATGGACTTCATCTGCTCCAGGGTCATCTGGTGGCGCTTGGGGTGCATGCCGTCGCGCAGGGTCATGTCATGCACGCGGATTTTCTTTCCCTTCAGATTCATTTGAGCTGCTCCGTTTAAGCTGCGGCCAGATCGGGCACGGCTTCCAGCTTCAGCGCGCCACTGAGGATTTCCTCGGCGAACATCTCGGCCGTGCGCGCCGCCGCGGCGGTCATCACGTCGAGGTTGCCGGCGTATTTCGGCAGGTAGTCGCCGAGGCCGCTGACTTCCATGAAGACCGACACGCGGTCGCCGTCGACGACCGGGCCATTGACGAGGTTGTAGCCGGGCACGTACTTCTGCACTTCCTTGATCATGGCGTGCACCGAGGCCTCGATCTCGGCGACCTTGGGCGCCGTCTCGGTCAGGCAATGTACGGTGTCGCGCATGATCAGCGGCGGGTCGGCCGGGTTGAGGATGATGATGGCCTTGCCCTCGCGCGCGCCGCCCACCTTGGCCACCGCGCCGGCGGTGGTGCGGGTGAATTCGTCGATGTTCTTGCGCGTGCCGGGGCCTGCGCTCTTCGACGCCACCGTGGCGACGATCTCGGCGTAGCGCACCGGCTGCACCCGCGAGATGGCGTAGACCATCGGGATGGTGGCCTGGCCGCCGCAGGTGACCATATTGACGTTCATGCGGCGGCTGCCGACGTGCTGCCTGAGGTTGACCGGCGGCACGCAGTAGGGGCCGATGGCCGCCGGCGTGAGGTCGATCATCATCACGCCGAGGGCGTTGAGCTTGCGGCTGTTCTCGGCGTGGACGTAGGCGCTGGTGGCGTCGAAGGCGATCTGCACCTGGTCCTCGCGGACGTGCGGCAGCAGGCCGTCAACCCCTTCCGCGGTGGTCTTCAGGCCGAGCTCGCGGGCCCGCGCCAAGCCCTCCGACTCGGGGTCGATGCCGACCATCCACACCGGCTCCAGCACCGGGCTGCGCTTGAGCTTGTACAGCAGGTCGGTGCCGATGTTGCCGGAGCCGATCAGGGCGCAACGAACTTTCTTCATAATCCGATCCTTCATGCATCAATGTATGGGTTGTCTTCGCTAGCGGGGGGGGAACCTTTCCGCCTAGACGAAGCGCACGCAGCAGTCCCCGATTCCTCCCACGGTGGCACGCAGGTTGTCGCCCGCACTGACCGGCAGCAGTGCCGCCAGCGAGCCGGACAGGATCACCTCGCCGGCGCGCAGACCGATGCCGAGCCGTCCCAGGGTGTTCGCCAGCCAGGCGACCGCGCTCACCGGCGAGCCCAGCGTCGCGGCGCCGGAGCCGGTGGCGATGACCTCGCCGTTCTTCTCGATCACCATACCGCAGGTGTTCAGGTCAACCCGGCGCGGATCGACCAGGCGGTCGCCCAGCACCATGACGCCGCAGGAGGCGTTGTCGGCGACGGTGTCCTGGATCTTCACCTTCCAGTCGTGGATGCGCGAGTCGACGATCTCGAAGCAAGCCATCACGCCTTCGGTGGCCGCCAGCACCGCGGCGGGGGTGACGCCGGGGCCGGCCAGGTCCTTCTTCAGGATGAAAGCGATCTCGCCTTCCGCGCGAGGCTGGATCAGCGAGGCCATCGGGATCGACTGGCCTTCGCTGTAGATCATGTCGTCGAGCACGTAGCCGAAGTCCGGCTGGCCGACGCCGAGCATGTTCATCACCGCGCGGCTGGTGACGCCGATCTTCTTGCCGACCACCCGCGCGCCTCCTGCAAGCCGGCGCGAGATCATCTGCTGCTGCACGCGGTAAGCATCCTCGATGGTGATCTCGGGATGGCGGCTGGTCAGCGGCGCCAGCGTTTTGCGCGCGCACAGCGCCTCGTGGAGTTCGTCGCCGAGCCGGGTTATGAGCTTTTCGTCCATCGCCGTTCCTAGAGCTTGACGCAGACGTTCTTCAGCTCGGTATAGAACTCGAGCGAATGGACGCCGCCTTCACGGCCGATGCCGGACTGCTTGGCACCGCCGAACGGGGTACGCAGGTCGCGCAGGAACCAGCTGTTGACCCACACCAGACCCACCTCCAACCGCCCCGACACGCGGTGCGCGCGCGCCAGGTCGCGAGTCCACACCGAGGCGGCAAGGCCGTAGCTGGTGGCGTTGGCGCGGCGCACCACCTCGTCCTCGCCGTCGAACGGCATCACCAGCACGCAGGGCCCGAAGATCTCCTCGCGGGCCACGGTGGACTCGTCGCCAAGCCCGGTCCAGATGGTGGGCTGCACCCAGGCGCCGCCGGCCAGCTCGCGCGGCATGTCGGGAACGGAGCCGCCGGTGACTACCGTGGCGCCCTCCTCCACCGCCTTGCGGTAGTAGGACAGGACCTTCTCGCGGTGCTCCTGCGAGATCAGCGGCCCCATGTTGGTGGCGGCATCGCCCGGCAGGCCCAGCTTGAACGCCTCGGCGCCGCTCTTCAGCGCGCCGACGAAGCGCTCGAACAGGCTTCTCTCGACGTAGACGCGCTCGGTGCCCAGGCAGACCTGGCCGCAGTTGGCGAAGCAGGAGCGCAGCGTGCCCTCGATCGCCGCGTCGAAGTCGCAGTCGGCAAACACGATGCCGGCGTTCTTGCCGCCCATCTCCAGAGACACCGGGCGCGCCCCATCCGCCGCCGCCTTCATGATCGCCGCGCCGGTGCGCGTCTCGCCGGTGAAGGTGATGGCGTTGACGCCGCGGTGGCTGGTGACGAACTCGCCGGCCGAATCCGGGCCGAAGCCGTGCACGACGTTATAGACGCCCTTGGGCACACCGACCGCGTTCATCACCTCGCCGAGCAGGGTGGCGGTCTGCGGGGTCTCCTCCGAGGGCTTGACCACCACCGTGTTGCCGCAGGCCAGCGCCGGCCCCACCTTCCAGGTCATCAGCAGCAGCGGCAGGTTCCACGGGCAGATCACGCCGACCACGCCCACCGGGCGCCGCACCGAGTAGTTGAGCGCGCCACGCCCGTCCGGGGTAGCCATCTCGAAGCACTCGGTGGGGACGTTCTTGACCACGTCGGCGAAGATCTTGAAATTGGCCGCGCCGCGCGGGATGTCGATGTGGCGTGCCAGGCTCTTGGGCTTGCCGGTGTCGGCGCACTCGGCGTCCAGGAATTCGTCGAAGCGGCGGAAACGCTCGG
>ERZ1034409.258-NODE-258-length-12724-cov-23.914121_pt1 | contig 12724 bp, 22 predicted proteins | sample MGYA00520610_ERZ1034409 | MGnify/ENA primary metagenome ERZ1034409 (study PRJEB33736, sample SAMEA104288480) | Azolla microphylla | place: Ecuador | collected 1982 | study: EMG produced TPA metagenomics assembly of the PRJEB19522 data set (Is there foul play in... | reverse complement strand
TTAGCCTGAAATACCTATTTGATAATTAACCAATTTCTCAAACATTCTGACTCCTGATTCCTGAATTCTTACCATCTAATTTACAGGCACAGTCCACCAAGCTAAAGAATATGCTTGAGTTGGTTTATTGACTTGTTCTTTAAACTGGACCCGGATTTTATAATTACCATTAGCAGGAATAGGACAGAAAATATGCTCTACATTATCTATTTCACTGACAGAAGAACAAGTAGGAACTTCAGTTGTGGGATCGTCTGCTTTCACTAGATCAAGGTCGAGATTATTTAATCCCTTATCTAGAAAACTTTCATTCACATCATATTCCTGATTTCTATTTTTATCTTCTAATTCCACCAATCTATCCCAAGTTAAGGTAATAGCTACAAAACTATTGTGTTTTAAGGGTTTAGCTAAACTATATTCCACAGATGATGCAGTATTAATAGTATTGTAATCCCAACCAATTGCCGGGATAGAAGTTGGAGGTTGCCATTGACCAGGAAGAAATTGTTGATAAGCACGAAAAGCATTTAAATGACCTATCCCCATTTGATCATCAAGGGGAATTCTTGCATCTTTGTAAGCATCAGAAGCAAACCAATGTCGATTTTGTTTATCAACTAAAGTCCTAGTCATACCCAACCATAAACCATCACCTCTATCTTGAATTTTATCGGCTGAATTTAATAATACAGCTTTCATAACTTGATGATTTCGAGCATCAATAGTCCAATTTGGTTGTTTAATTCGTAGTTGTCGGTCAGCAAATTCTTGTAATAAAGCTACAGTCGCTGTAACATGAGGTGCTGCAAAACTCGAACCTGTAGATTTATTCAACTTGCCATCAGGATTAAGTAAAGGAATATTACTACCGGGAGCAACTAAACTGATTGATCTGCGTCCACCAATATTAAATTCCTTACCAACTAAGTGATCGCCCACTCCTTGATTATTACCTGCTAGATTAGAAACATGAACTTTATTAAAAATCTCTGCTCTTGGGGATGAAAAAGCCACGTTAATTCCGTTAAAATTATCTGTAGGAATGGGAATCCCACCTTTGCCTTGGTTACCTGCGATTGCATACACCACATTATGAACCCGACTCGACCAGTCAATACACAAAGTTAGTAAAGCTTGACCATCCAAAACAGCCTCTGGTCTGGGGTCACGGTTGAAAGGTTCACCAAAACTAAAGTTAATAGCGCGAACATCACCGCTATTTTGTAAAGCTATATGTTGTGTTGATAAACACTCTTCCCGTTGACCCATATTTTTCGTAGAACCGACAGCAGAAGAATATAGCCTTGCATCTGGTGCAACTCCCGGCCAAGCTTTATGGTGACTTACCATCACCCCAGCTACATTATAAGCATGGGGATCAACACCACTATTTGACTTAGCTGGTGTAGTGCCTAAAAAAACAGCTACAGGAGAAATCGCACGATTTTTCGACACGGCTTTATCCAAGCCAAACATACCAGGACGACCAGTTTCTACTTGACCGATGGCGATTTTACTACCAGTTAAATTGTAAGGAGGTTGATGTAATTTCAGCACATCAATACCACCGCTTCCTAGAGAACTGCTAAACTGCACAGATGCCAGTACTGGCAGAGTCAAACAGGAAACACCCAAACCGCAAATTATCCAGATTTTGTTCATAGTCAGTTTTTAGGCAAGAGGCAAAAGAAGGAGTTTTATAGAAAATTTTGAATTTTACTTGAAATTAGAATAGATTTCTCCATATTTTGTTACAATGCTTACAGACGAGGACGCTTAAAAACCCACTAGCCATGACCCAAAACCCATCTAAAAAGCCTATAGTTATCTCTCCATCTATCCTATCAGCCGATTTTAGCCGTCTGGGTGACGATATTCGCGCTGTAGACAAAGCGGGAGCAGATTGGATTCACGTCGATGTAATGGACGGACGTTTTGTACCTAATATTACAATAGGTTCTCTGGTTGTGGAGGCGATTCGTCCGATTACAACCAAACCTCTAGATGTCCACTTGATGATTGTGGAACCAGAAAAGTATGTAGAAGGTTTTGCTAAGGCTGGTGCTGATATAATTTCTGTACACGCTGAACATAACGCTTCACCTCACCTCCACCGGACTTTGGGACAAATCAAAGAACTCGGTAAACAAGCTGGAGTTGTGCTTAACCCTGGTACACCTTTAGAATTAATTGAATATGTACTGGAACTGTGTGATTTAGTGCTGATTATGAGCGTTAACCCCGGTTTCGGTGGACAAAGCTTTATTCCTAGCGTAGTTCCTAAAATTCGCCAACTGCGTCAAATGTGTGATGAACGCGGTTTAGACCCTTGGATTGAAGTTGATGGTGGATTGAAAGCCAATAATACCTGGCAAGTGTTGGAAGCAGGAGCTAATGCTATTGTAGCGGGTTCTGCTGTGTTTCATGCTCCTGATTATGCTGAGGCGATTAAGAATATTCGTAACAGTAAGCGTCCCACACCAGAATTAGCAGCTGTTTAATTTAGTCAGATTTAGTTTCAATTAGATAGAGTGACAAAAAAAGTAGGGTGATTAATATTCATCCTACTTCTTTATTTTAGACTGGGGAATAGGGCTATTTTGCCTGTTTACTAGAGAAATATGCAACAATAGTTATATGACCAGGGTTTATCTAGATACCGGTATTTATAATCGTCCATTTGACGACCAAACAGAGCCCAAAATATTTCTAGAAAGACAGGCGGTTATTTTAATTTTACAAATGGTAGAAGTTCAATAAGAGTATTAGTAGACGAAAATATTAGAACCAGAGCCAAGCAATTGTAAAAACAAGGCATTAAACCTATTGGTGCACTTTATGTAGCTTGTGCAGAAGCATATCAAAGTTATTACTTTATCACTTGCGATAAAAGATTAATTAATCGTTGTCAATATTTATCACTCAAAGTAATTAACCAAACAGATTTAATTTCGGAGATAGAAGATGAGTATAAAAGTGATTAACGAACAACAAAACTTACAGGAAGTGATGCAGGTTTTGCTTGCTCACTTAGAACCAGCAAAAGTAATGAAATTTTGGGCAGATTGTACAATAGGTGAAGGGGATTATTTACAACTGAAAGAAAACCTATTTTATGAAGAAACACTTGATAGCTTATATGACAAAATTCAAGAGTATCAAAAGTCTACTGGTAAATAATCAACGGTTATACATAAAAAATAAATAGCTCTGTAATTCTCTAACTTTGATGACTGTAGTTACTGCTCAACGCTTCACTATAGCTGAATATCAACGTCTAGCGGAACTCGGCTTCTTTAGAGAAGATGAGCGAGTTGAATTAATTAAGGGTGAAGTCATATAAATGACTGCAAAAGTTACACCCCATTGTGTTTGTGAAACACTGTTGTGTCAGGAATTGATTCAACTTTTACTAGGCCGTGCTATGGTCAGAGGACAACAGCCTATTATTATTCCTGATCATAGCGAACCAGAACCAGATTTAACCATTGTTCGTAATGTCAATGATAATTATCTTTCAAGCCATCCTAAAGCATCTTAAATTTTACTTTTAATTGAAATTTCTAATTCTATTTTGAAATATTACCAAGAAGTGAAATTACCTCTTTATGCAGAAGCAGGCATTTCTGAGTATTGGATTTTTAATTTAATCAATCATCGTTTAGAGTTTTACAGTGAGCCTTGTCAAGGTTATAAAAGTAATTTTGATTATCGTCGCTCGCAAATTGATTTTATTGCCTAATGAGTCTGTTAAATTTCCTGATTTCGCTGATTTAGTTTTGGACTTATCTAAGGTGTTTCCTGGGTAAATAATGAACATGCGAAAAAATGAACACATCTATAATAAATAAGCGATTTTTTTTATAAAAAGCGAATTAGACTTAACCTAAATGGGATAATAAAATTATTCAAACCCGCAACTTTAAGAAAAATGTCTTTATTTACCAAATTACTCAACCTGTATTGAGGTAATATACCACTTGAAAGTTTTTTTACTGAAATATTTAGTTTGTTTTTTGAACCAGAATAAAGCCATTTTGATTCATTGGTTAAAATCTCATTCAATTATTAATGATAATAGTTATTCTACAATAAAAGTTTCATCTCAACAAAGATAGAAAAGACTACCAAACCACAGCCAAAACAGTATAGTGACAGTTGATAACAACAAAACATTATTATGAACAAGATTTTTACCTGTAGTCATTACCATTATTATGGTGTACAGTGAGCATTGCCCACCCTTCATAAGTATAGATTATTACTTACGACTACCCAACCATTTAGCTGCCGCAATCCCAATAATTCCTGCCACAATAGGATTACTGAGAAACTTGATAATTCCTGGTTGTTCCGCTAACACTTCACGGAGAACATCAGGATGATCATGATAAGCAAAAGATGCAAGATTACTCACATCATCAGCAGTCATACGGTTAGGGTTGTCAGTGGAAAGATTTAACTGTTGTTGTAAACGGTTTTCGTCCAGTCCTCTTCCTTTTAATTGTTTGAAAAAAGCCTGTGCAACATCATCCGGTTCATTGGGTTTAATTTGAGAAATTGCCTTTTGTAATTCAGGCTCCATTTGACTAGGAGGAATGCATTCTGGATGTAAAGATTGACTAAATAATTGCCGACGTTTATCTGTTGTTGTCCTTTGAGCAAAATCATCAAAAGTTTCATATTCATTTGTAGTATCGGCTGGCATATTATCCAAAGATTCGATATTTCCGTGAGCCAAATCTTTCATGATTCGCATTTATATTTTTTACTCCTTCTCACGTGATTTCTCTCCTGTTTTATATTTACACAATCCAACTTTGTTTTGAACTTTTAATAACCTCTTTATTATGGTTAGCTATACCTAATTTGATTTGTTTGAGCAATATAATCAGCAGTCAAAATTAACTTTTTATCAGGTGCATATATCAAAACCTCCAAGTCTTGATTAGGGAAGTTCTTTCTAAAACCTTGCACCAAAGAGTTTGCTAGTGGTCGCACTTCATTCGGACTAACTTGAGGAGAAATAACTACACCTAGTTTGTTATTGTCTCTAACATAAGCATCTGTAACTAATCCTTTAGAAGTTTGCACAACCCAGTTGCCAAAAAAAATTCCCCCCTGCGGGAGTATTACCACGTTCTAATTCTGCATAGGTAACATCTCTTCCTACTGCTGATGGAGTAATTGTGCGGTCTGATTCTGCGACTCTTCCACCACCGCAAGCGGTAGTTAACGTTAACACCAAAATCAAAAGTAAAGATATCAAAATTTTACGACTCTGTTGAATTAGAATCATAATTTTTCTCCTCAGACAACTCAAAATTTAAGTTGTACTTTCGATAGAAACAGGACTTAGGCTTACGCAACTTGCATATCATTACAGTGCGTCAGGTGCCAAAAATCTGTTGATATTAACCAATATATAGGTCTGACGCACCCTTCAATAGACTTGAACGTCACACTTCTGTAAGTCCTAAGAAAGATGAGAATACAAAACTTCCTAATCAGATATACAACTATACAACTCCTTACAATTCTGGAAGTGAGAGAAATATCTGTCACTATGAACTGCATTTTATTCAATCAATCTTTCTTTTAGTTAAGCTTTTGCTTCACATTATCTTTGACATCTTCTACAGAGTGACGTACTTCGCTTTCTGCTTGTTTTCCTTTACCGTCGGCTTGATATTTGGGATCACCAGTAATATTTCCTAAAGCTTCTTGTGCTTTACCTTCAATATTTTTACCTGTGGCTTTAGCCCGTTCTTCTAAGCTCATTTGCTTTACCTATAATTATTCATTACCATACTAAGTTAGCTTGAATATTAACTTAATGCTTCCACCACAAGGTATACAAGATATATTAAGTATCTCTGTAAACAGGAATATATAAAGTAGAGTTAAGGACTCAGAATTTCACAAGGAAGAACAAAGCAGGAAGAATTTCTATTAGCTATCTTCACTAGATAATTTATTTTGCACAGCTACTTATAAATAATAAAACAACCCAGTTTTATTAGTTAACTGGGTTGTTAAGAATATGGGAATAATGTTTGAAATCAGTCTATAAAACCCATCAAAGTCTCAGAATCATCAACAGTATTTGATGCTATTGGACGATTACCAAATACTGAATAGTTTTTCGAAACTACCAATGCACTAGAACCGATAGGACGAATACCGGATAGGTTAATGCTGCTCACAACTTGGAAAGTGTTAGCACTAATGGGACGAATTCCCATGGCATTGTAAGTTTCAACTACTTCTAAACTGCTTGTACTAATAGGACGTAACCCAGCGATTGATAATGTTCCTGAAAATTGTAAGTCGCTGCTGCCAATAGGACGCTCTCCAGCAACTACTATTGTCCCCTGAGAACCCTGTTCTGTATTACCTTGGTTATTTTCTTCCACTTTCTTATCTCCTTTGCAGCTGAGTGCTTTGTAAACTAACGCATCCAGCTTGTTACATGAATTTTACAATAATTAAGGCAAGGTTTATTTTTTCCTCTAAAAGGCAAGGTTTATTTTTTCCTATAATATTAAGAGTGTAACCTTAAAAAACCACACCTAGATATAAGTTCCTTCAAAACTGACACATAAGTAAATTAAAAGAGTGAATTTTTGTGAATAATATCTGACTCACAGGGATAGCCGATTGGCTACGCCAGTGCTAAAGGTGATCGCATCGCTACTATCGCTACTATGGGAAAGGGTATGTTCAGCAAAAACGGTTATGACAGAATTTAGTCTTCAAGCTCCTTTTAGTCCCACTGGTGATCAACCACAGGCTATCGCCCAACTTATAACCAGCATCGAAGCGGGTAATCGTTACCAAACCTTACTGGGTGCGACGGGAACAGGTAAGACGTTTTCTATCGCGGCAGTGATTGAAAAAGTTCGTAAACCGACCCTAGTCTTAGCCCATAATAAAACCCTTGCAGCACAACTATGTAACGAAATGCGGGAATTTTTCCCCAATAACGCCGTTGAGTATTTCGTCAGCTATTACGACTATTACCAACCGGAAGCGTATATTCCCGTCACAGACACATATATAGAAAAAACAGCAGCGATTAATGATGAAATAGATATGTTGCGACATTCTGCAACTCGTTCTCTGTTTGAACGTCGGGATGTAATTGTTGTTGCTTCCATTAGCTGCATTTACGGTTTAGGAATGCCGGCTGAATACCTCAAAGCTGCAATTCCCCTACAGATAGGTATGGAAGTTGACCAAAGGCAGATTTTGCGAGATTTGACATCTGTGCAGTATAGCCGCAACGATGTAGAAATGGGTCCGGGAAAATTTCGCGTCCGGGGTGATCTGTTAGAAATTGGACCCGCTTACGAAGATAGAATCATTCGTGTTGAATTTTTTGGTGATGAAATTGACGCAATACGTTATATTGACCCTGTAACTGGGGAAATTCTCAGTAGTTTGCAAGCGGTGAATGTCTACCCTGCGCGTCACTTTGTCACCCCAGAAGAACGTTTAGAAGTGGCTTGTGAAGATATTTCCGCAGAATTAAAACAGCAAAAATTAGCATTAGAAGAACTAGGTAAATTAGTCGAAGCACAACGCATAGATCAACGCACCCGCTACGATTTAGAAATGTTACGGGAAGTCGGATATTGTAACGGAGTAGAAAATTATTCTCGTCATTTAGCAGGTAGACAAGCAGGAGAACCACCAGAATGTTTACTTGATTATTTTCCTAAAGATTGCTTATTAGTAATAGATGAATCTCACGTTACTGTTCCGCAAATTCGCGGGATGTATAACGGCGACCAAGCACGGAAAAAGGTTTTAATTGATCATGGTTTTCGGCTTCCTAGTGCGGCGGATAATCGTCCTTTAAAAGCAGAGGAATTTTGGCAAAAAGCTAATCAATGTATTTTTGTTTCTGCTACGCCGGGAAATTGGGAAGTAGAAGTTTCTGAAGATAATATAATTGAGCAAGTCATTAGACCTACTGGAGTAGTAGATCCAGAAGTTATTGTTCGTCCTACGGAAGGACAAGTTGATAATTTATTAGGAGAAATTAAAGATAGAGTTGAACTGCAAGAAAGAACCTTAATTACCACGTTAACTAAACGCATGGCGGAAGATTTAACGGAATATTTGGAACATAAGGGAGTTAAGGTTAGATATTTGCATTCGGAAATTAATTCGATTCAGAGAATTGAGATTTTACAAGATTTACGAAATGGTGAATTTGATGTTTTGGTAGGTGTGAACTTACTACGGGAAGGTTTGGATTTACCAGAAGTTTCTTTAGTGGCAATTATGGATGCAGATAAAGAAGGTTTCTTACGTGCAGAACGTTCGTTAATTCAAACTATTGGACGGGCTGCGCGTCATATTCAAGGTAAGGTGATTATGTATGCTGATAAGTTAACAGATAGCATGATTAAAGCTATTGACGAAACTGATAGAAGAAGGGGAATTCAAACAGTATATAACAAAATGTACGGAATTACACCAAAACCAGTTGTGAAGAAGTCAAGTAATGCGATTTTATCATTCTTGGATGTATCGCGGCGCTTAAATACAGGTGATTTAAAGGTGGTGGATGAACATTTAGATGAATTATGGTTAGAAGATATTCCAGAGTTAATTACGCTGTTAGAAAAACAGATGAAGGAAGCAGCGAAGAAGATGGAATTTGAAGAAGCAGCAAAATTGCGCGATCGCATTAAACATCTCAGGGGTAAAATGTTAGGAAAATAAATTTATAATTAGCGCACTACTAACTTCTTTTGGACAACAGCGTCTGGAATGACATATTTATTGCTTCTAAAAATCTGAATACCTGGAACAACACTATAGTCCATGTCATCAGTAATAATCTTAACTGTTCCTGCTCCTGCTCTGTTAATAGCTTCGGGCAGTAGTAAATCATAACCATCAACCGCTTGAGTCTGAAAACGCTTGAGGGCTGCATCAGTAAATGTAGCATTATCTACTGTTAGATCAATAGGAATTGCGAGCGCTTTCACCTGCTTCCAAGCCAACTTAACTTCAGTAACTACATTAGCTCGTTAGCTCGTTCTGCTGGATAGTTATGACGGTATTTCGTGATTGGTAAATATCTATTAGATTTGATATAAATCTTATATTCAGTTTTCTCAAAAATATGACCAAGTTCAGCTAAAGTTAGTGCTGAATAAGTTAAAGTAGCTTCATTTGACAGAGCTAGATTAAGTTACTTAGAGTAACTTCTAATCTTTTTGAGTTGATCAGGTTTAGCATTAAATCCAAGGTTGGTGTAAGTTTGCCAAAACCATAGGTGAGTTCCTACAAGAAAAATATCGCCTTTTTGTGGATTATCATTTCTAATGTCTATTACATCAGCTTGAATTGTGATATTAATCGCCATATATCAACTACTTTCAGCCATATCTGTAATTACAGTATCCACAGCAGTACGATATTTTTCATCAGAATAATATCGTTTCGCATTAGCCATTACATGATTGATAACGTCCCAGCCATCATCACTGAGAGAAATAAATTCAAGTAATTGATTTAACCTTTCTGCTGGAACATCTTTTAACAATTGACCAAATGCGAAATTCACAAATGGAGATGCAAAAACTTTAACTCTTCTAAAACCTATCTTCACCGATTCACCAGTCAGCAAACAGGGATGAATCTGATCATATAACTTCTGTCCACCCTCAGCAGTGATAGCACACTTACCAAGTGTATCGTAAACTTTATACATGACCTCCTTGTCTCCTTCTCTCTAGAGCTTCAGCTTCTTGAGTTTAGGAACTTCAGAGGCTAAACATTAGTATCTTTCATCACATCCAAAGGTTATATTAACTAGCGTTCACGATGATATAGTACAAATGTTCCGATATTTAACTCCATTATCCCCTATGTTGACATAGCTGCCATTACTGAAAATCATCAGGTTTCCATGATTTTTTTTGACAAATTCTTGTAGTATGTGTAAACCTTCACTCTGTCGGACATCTTACTGCTTGGTACTATTTACCGGGTCAAATGCCCACTTTAGAGCCTTACTAGCCATCATTCCTACATTTTCGGCTAAGGTACGAACACTATTAGGGATACCAATACCAAAGTCAACTACCGTTAACTGAAGAGTAGCTGACTCAGGATAACTTTGTCCGGCGCAAAACACCCCAATTGGAGAATGGCTATGTTCAAAGGGGTTAAAATATATTGCAACTACTTTCCCTGCGATCACATTCTGTAATCCAGGACTGATATTAACCCAACCTTTGCCAAGCCATTTATGTCCCAAGTAATCAGCTATAGCTATGGGGTCATGTTGGATATCTCTTCGATAAGGTACTGAATTACCATCCCAAGGTTTCCTGTCATAGCCAAATTTATACAGGAATCCATTCTGAGCCAAATTCATAGGAATTTTTTCATCGACAAGTGTATTCCAGTCAAAAGTCACATGACCACCACGGGATTCAAATAAGCGAACTATTCCCCCTAAAAAGGTAACTCCAATATGTCCTAGAAATTTGCAATGATGAAAATCAACCTTAACTTTTAAGCAATCTTCAGGGAGTTGCAAGATATCATACCAGTCTTTCACAAGTATCTCTACATGATGGGGACAGTCTCTTATGGTATCTACATAGAGAACTGGTGGTTAATTTTTGGTACTTAACTAATGACAAAAGAACTCCAAATAATTATGATTCTCTAGAATTGTGACTATTAGATGTCAATAATACTAGAATTCATCACCTCATTGACTATCACTATCTGTAATTGTATGTTTTATAGTTTTCTATCAAAAAATATTCAGCTTATCTCCTAATTCTATTCTCTCACATCTTTATGCACCACAGCTAAATACCACATATAATCATCAATTTTGTAATTATCGGCAGCTTGCACAATATACTCTTGTGCTAACTCCAAATTACACTCAGATTCATAATAGAAACTCAAATAAATATGAATGTGAAAATTACCTTCTAGTCCTTCTAATTTACCAATATTCAAAACATCATTAGGTGTCCAAATTCCAGAGAAAAAAATCATATACAGACCGCATGATTTTACGAGGATCATTTTTTACAGGTAACAAAGAATTACGCACTTCTGTTACACTAGATAACTGCGAAGTACAAAGATATCGCCAAACTGTGCCTTCCAGATCTTGAGCATTTACCCTTGAATCTATTTCAAACTGTTTAGCAACTTCAGCAAATCTTTCTGCATTTTAATAATATAAACCACGTTGCCAAAGATAGGGGATTAGTCTAGCATCTAACTTTTCTGCGGTATCAAAATCTGCAATTGATTCTTGAATTTTCGCTAATTGAAAATAAACCATTACCCGACGAATATAAGCATTAGGCTTATTGGGTTGATTACGAATAGTTTTGTTACAGCGTTGGAGTTGATTTTCTAAAGAATTGGTAAAAAACATGAATTATGTTAGGGAGAATATGTAAGAATTCAGGAGTCAGTAGTCAGAATGTTTGAGAAATTGGTTAGTTATCAAACAAGTATTTTTACCGTTAGCCTGAAAAAGGTGACTGCTGATGGCTGTTCGCGTAGCGTGCCGTTAGGCATTAGCTGAATAGGTACCAGAATTTTTAATAAAGGGTTTAAGAATTCAGAATTTTGAGTTTTCTTATTCTCTATTACCTTCACAAATAATCAGAAATTACTGACTCCATTTAGCAGAACAAGCAACACGAAAACCGTGATTGAAATCTCTGCTAACAGACTGATAATTGACGCGATACGCTGAACGGCAATAGACTAGACGGTAAGACCAAGAACCACCGCGCAATACACAACCAGGGTGATTATCAGTACCACTCATGTGAGTTTATTCACTACAACTTCATACGTTTTCTACATCAATTCCCTGAGCTTGCAATTTTTCTAATAATTCTTGATACTGCTTTCGTTCCTGTTCTAATTGCAAAAGTGCTGCTTCTTTTTCCTGATGTTCTTGTTCAGCACGTTGATATTCTTGTTCAGCAGGTTGATCAAGTTCCACAGATGTGAGGAATTTCCTACCATCAGGATAATAAATTCCTAATACCCAAGGGTGGACTTACCCAAGTATTGATTTCTTCAATAGCTGCAAAAGAATCTTGAGAACGCAAACAACCAGACAATTCTAATGTATCTGGGTCATAAACGTAATATTCATCTACTCCATAACGTTGATAAAATAGTGATTTATTACTCATCTCTTGAGTTCTGTTTCCAGGTGATAGTATTTCAAATACTACCTGTAGAGAAATATTATTTTCTTGCTATTGCTTATAAGAACCTCTATCGCCTTTTGCCCTGCCAAAGACAACCATCAATCACATCAGTTGCTTGACGAGTTTTCACACTTCCTTCAACCGGATACCATAAAAGATTTCCACCAATAAAAACATCATCCCGTGATGCAAATAAGATTTCTAAATTTTCTTTAATCATTTTCTTTAATAGAATAGTGACAGTCCAGCGGAATTATTTAGTATTGTCTGCCATAGGTTGTCCTTCGCAGTCAGGGTAGCGGGACTTAAACAAAAGTTAAGAGTAAAAAGGAGTATAATGCAGGGCGAACGCATGTAAGTATGGTACATATTATATACTAAGAAACAAGAAAGGTAGGGAGGGCTGATGATATGGAGCTTGACTAATGAGGCTCTAATGGTAAAGTCATTGTCAAAGTAGAAGAAGAAAGTCCCAAAAACTGTGAAGCTCA
>ERZ1034409.255-NODE-255-length-12791-cov-2.589746_pt1 | contig 12791 bp, 10 predicted proteins | sample MGYA00520610_ERZ1034409 | MGnify/ENA primary metagenome ERZ1034409 (study PRJEB33736, sample SAMEA104288480) | Azolla microphylla | place: Ecuador | collected 1982 | study: EMG produced TPA metagenomics assembly of the PRJEB19522 data set (Is there foul play in... | reverse complement strand
AAGGGATGGGAGCTCCACATCCAACGGCTATCCGTACAACGAAAAGATCAGAAGATCCGAACGGTAGGAACCTACACGGTCTTTCATGACGGGGTCGAACAGCCCAACCTCTCAGGCGGTACGGCAGAACCCCGGGGCCCGGGTGACGACACCCAAGAAGGCAACGATCGAAGAATATCGCAAGGCAGCTATCCGCTCGAAATTCACGACACCGCGAAATTCAGCACGGTTCACTATGTCGTAAGCGACAATTTCCAGCGGCGCCCCAAACCAGGTATCGGCGTGGGTGGTACCATGAACCGCCAGGGCATCGTCGTACACCCAGGATTGGGCTTCCTGGACAGCGTCGGCTGCATAAACATCACAGGCGATCTTTCTGAAGCCCTTTACGATATCGCGTTTGTCGATAGTCGCAACCGTGTCATCGCGCTAATTCAGGATTTGCTTGAGTTCGCGCACTTGGACGATCACGCCCAGCCGGGGCGCATCCCCAACGCCAGCTTGGTTGTCGATGGCGAGCCATTGGAGTAAGGGCCGTCTTTCCGCGGCCATCTCAGGAGCCCCACGACAAACCGGTCACGCTGATCCGGTTGCGCTGAGTTCCAACATACGCACATCGAGGTTCGGTGCCTCGGGGCCGCGCGAGGATTGCGCGGTCGGGGATGCACTCCACTGGTCGACCGGCAGCCAACTCCAGTCACGGCAGGTCGTACAAAACGCTCCTTAGTGTGCAACTCGGTCGGGCTCGATCTCGAACTGGTCGAGAACGCTCGTGCCCGGCTCGTGCACCGACCCGAGTCCCTGGCTGCAGCCTACCTGCCCCGAGGTTTGGCAATGCCGACGGCCTCCAGGATCACCGGCTGAGCCAGTTTCGGAGCCATCAACAAAACATGTGCCGGAACCCCGATCGCCCGGGCCAGCGATGCGACCGAATCTACCGTGGCGGCAGCATCCGCCCTTTCGATCGTCCCCACCCTTGTTCGGTGGAGGCCTGCGGCCTCAGCCAGCTCCTCCTGGCTCAGCCTCAACATCCCGCGGGCATACCGGACATTGGCGGCAATATCGGCGATTACGTCGGCATTTGTGCTCTTCTTTGGCATCGCACAAGCGTCGTGCGCGCAGAGAAAGCTTTCCACATTTCTAGCGATGCTTTATGATGCGTTACCGATTTTTTTGGTCGAGATCGGATATATCCACCCCAGGGCGAACAGAAATTACGGGTCATCGATCTCAAAGCCTCGCCTGAGGGTCTCGCTGGCCGCGCACCGGAGAGCTTGCTTGGCCAGACCAACAACTCAGGGAGATCTGCCAAATGAGAACTGCTTTGGCCCTGTGCACGGGCATTTCGATACTTCTAAGCGCAGGGTGTGCCTCCGCAACATTCCCCACCCGCCCCGATTCTGATTTGATAGCGATGAGCACGGAGCAGCGCCTGGACTACCTGTCGCGGGCCACCCAGTACATCCGCGCGAACCAAGCCCACCCTCCCCGGCTCTCTCAGGGCGAGTTGCAGCTCACGCACCAAATATTCGACACGGCGGTCATGCCCGTCTTCCAGGCCATGATCCAGCGGGACGGATACTATTTCGCCTCGGAGATCTACTCGCTTGCCGTGGCGCGCGAACCCTCCGAGAAATACGCCTTCGTGTGGGCCAAAACCATCCAGCAGTCCGCCTTGGCCGACCCCACTTTCAAGCAACTGTACTCCCGCTTCGCGTTCCCGCCGTTCGGCCTAGACAGCCGTTTCCACACTCTCGTCGATCTCGACGAGCAGCTGAAGGCCGGGCTGTACAGCCTTGCCGAACACGGCAACCCGCCTGCTTGTGCCGCCGTGGTGGATGACCCACAGCTGAAGGAGTCTGTGGTATCGGCCTGCGCCGCGGTCCCCGGGAGCACCCAGGGCACCTATGCGCGCGCCAAAGGAATCGCAGAACAGCAACGGGCAGCCGAAAATGAGGCTCTCCGCCGCTACCAAGCCGATCATGCATCCGATGTCGCCCGTGCGCAGGCCGTTCTTCAGCGCTGCGCAGCAGCAGGCATTCCCAACCCGACCATTGACCAAGCCAAGCTGATGCGTCTGGTTGACGACTGGCAGGACGCCTCGCCAGGCAGAAAACTGAGCGAACGAGACAATGCCGCTTCAACTGAAGCCTATATCCGGCAGCTGGAAGACTCGATCGCAGCCCGTGCCGAGGCCAGATCTATCGCCCAAGGGGTGGCAGTTACTCCCGTGCTGACCCCTCGGGTTTACATGGCGCTGGTAAAGCGGCAGTGCGGAATCCGGGATTGAAGCAGGCTCGGACCGAGGGCTAGGATGGTCCGTGGCATGGCGACTGGAAAGGAGGAGCGCCGATATGACTTCAACCGCTACTGACTCGAAGCCCCGCACAGCCGACGAAATGACAGCGTGGCTGTCCGGGAAGCTCCGCCAAATCCAAGCAGGCTGGCCCCAGCATTTGGTCCTGGACGGCTCGGGCGCCGATTCCCAAGCTGCTTGGATCATTCGAGCCCTTCCCGCAGCGGCGAAGCAAAGTGGCTTTGCTTATCTGTCACTGGACCAGCCGTCGCCAATGGCACACCCGCTGGAGCACTTGACAGAGCGGTTCCTGACTTTGGCCGACCGCTCCGGACAGGTGTTGGTGCCCAGGGATCAGCACAATCCCTACCTGAGATTTGCCGGCGCCGTATCGGCCGCCTGCCGGACACAGGTTCGGCCGATACTGATCTCCATGACCGATGCGGATGCTGTCCGCCGGCATCCGGATGGCATCAACATCTTGTCTGCATTGAGGGCCGCCCTGAACGAAGCCCAGGGGAGCATCAGCGCACTGTTCCTACTCCGGACATCGGAAGGGCGTGGCCAATTCCTTGCCGATGCGCTCTCCCCGTTCTATGGCTTCGCCACGCCGCTCCATCTCCGCACCGAGCTCGGCTAGGGCCATTTAAGTTCTGCCCTAGTCCCAGCTGTGGTCCTTGAACGGATCGGATGAGTGCCAATCGTTATCGATGAATTCGATTTGCGATGGGCCGCTCCACTGCCATCCCTGGTGCTCGCGGAGATCGTCTTCGACTCGATGCCACCGGTCATCCGGTCCTTCCCCCCATAAGAATCCACCGACATCTACGCCGCCCGCACCATCCAGTGTTGGCAGGCCGGACCCGGGGTTGATTGCCTGAGCCGCCTGAGCCGATGAATTCTGACGCCAATCGTCGTCAGCCGAGCCGTACCACCGTGATCCGGCGCGATGGTCATCGCCGTGCAGATTCCACTCTTCATCCGGGGCGTCGGAGATATATCTTCGGCTGCCCTTCCAGTTGGCCTTCGCCCCACCAAGCCCACCATTCTGTCGAACGAGTTGTAACCACCTCTCAAACGGCAAAGGCTGGCTCTTCCGCTGCCGCGCCTCCGCGCCGATCGGATCGAGAAGATAAGCCAGGTACGGATTGCGAATCTCGCCCGCCGCCCTGCGCAACACGACGGCGGCCAACAATACCCCGCCCATTCCTCCAGCAACGGACACCACCATGCTCAGCGGCGTGCACTGGTACAGAAAGATCGGAACGATCAGCCAAGACATCAGATAGGCGACTTTCCAGATTACCAACGCCACCGTCACGAGTTCCCCGCGAACTCTAGAGCCGTCGCGACTCGAAGAGACCGGGATGCCGGGAGGCCCGTAGAGTCGAGCGAACGCCTGATCCGACATCCGAAGCCACCGAATTGCATCGATGATTCCGACGATTATCGGGCAGAAAGTCCCTGCAAACATCAGGGATAAAACCCCCTGTGCATTTCGCCCAACATAGAACTTCTGCATGCCGCAGCCTCCCATCAGCAACGCCAGCAACACTGCGGTATTTCGGTTTCGAGTCATTTTCCTTCCCTCCCACGAGTTGATAGGCGCAGGGATCAAAACAGCGCCAATTGGCCGTACCGGGCAGCCTCCAGAGCGGAAACCCTTGGACGTGCAAAGCGAAGCGGGGCTTCACGCGTGCAACGCGCTACCCGAACGATGACCAGGACGACAATCTGCTGCCGGGCCATGCGAGCCACTACGCCCTGAAGGGCATTCCAAAGTTTCCGAAGCTGCTTCACTGGTGTCCTCCTGACCGCCGTGTGGATTGAGGCGGCGAGATGTCAGCGGGAACCGGGAGGTTCGGTGGACGGCGGGGTCAAGCATCGTCGCGGAGCGCGCCGCCTACAGCGGCGCCGTCGGCTCGCCGTTTTTTGGGCGAGCCGGCGGACGGTGCTTGACGCCGTCGAGTGCAAATAGGCCTGCGTCGAGCGCGCGTGCCACCGCCCCCAACATCGCCCGAGGACACGAGCTGGTCAGGGCTCTTAAAGTGAGCCAACGCGCGGCGATCCTAGAGCGGGATCGTATGAAGGTTATTAGGATAATGTTTACAAACCACTCACCATCGTTATACCTCGTACGATGTACGTACAAGATACAGAAGTACCGACTCCACAACGTCAGTTGTTTGGTCGCGAGTGATGGCACTAGGGAAGGTCTGAACTAGCCTCATAATAGCGGCGGACAGCAGGGGAGCATGGCTGGATGAGCCAACTGAGCTTCGGGGACGCCGAATACGCCGGCAAGCGCAAGCAGACGCGGCGCGAAATTTTTCTGGCCGAGATGGAGCGGGTAGTGCCATGGGCTTCGCTGCTCGGACTGATCGAGCCGTTCTACCCTGAAGCCGGACGCGGGCGGCACCCTTATCCGCTGGCGGCGATGCTGCGCATCCACCTGATGCAGAACTGGTTTGGCCTGAGCGATCCGGCCATGGAAGAGGCTTTGTACGAAGTGGCCTCGATGCGCCAGTTCGCCGGGCTGTCGCTGAACCGGCCGATCCCCGACGAAACCACCATCCTGAATTTCCGGCATTTGCTGGAAGCCAATGAGCTGGCCCCGGAGATCCTGGGACGGATCAACGGCTACCTGGCGCGCAAGGGCCTGCTGCTCAAGCGCGGCAGCATGGTCGATGCCACCATCATCGCCGCGCCCAGCTCGACCAAGAATGCCGATGGCGAACGCGACCCCGAGATGCACCAGACCAAGAAGGGGAACCAGTGGCACTTCGGCAGTGCGACCTGCAAGTCGCGCGTGTTTCTGTGTCACGAGAGGCGGTACCACTCGACGACACCAGTTGCTCCACCAACTGTTCCCTACCTGGACATGCGCCACTGGCAACAGCGACGTGTGAAGCTCCAGGGACAATGTACCCACCGGCACCGCCGGTACTTCGAGCTGCGAGGCGCGATGGACTCTGCCAGCACCATGGCGGAAAGGGGCTAGGGACGAGCGGATACGGCCAACATACGTGAACCTCCGATAAACGTCGTCATGCCAAACGAGCCAAAGGTGCTGTCAGGCTTGAACCAAACGGTGCGCGGCGAGGCATGGATCGTTACCGATGATCCATCGTGGACAAAAAAAGCCGCCGGCGGAAAGGAGGGGCCTGCCCCGCTCTGAAATGCGTGCGAAACAGGGTAAGCCCGTAGGGCCGCCGGAAACGGCAGGCGGACCGCAAGGAAAGCTGATGGCGCTGCGGGTAAAGGAATGTGGAGAAAGCGAAGGCCAGCCCGTAATCGGCTGGATACGGGCTGCAACGCCCGGCGCGAAAGCGAGCCGACTTCCACGCGGTCTTTCATGGTGAGAGAACTTGACCAAGCGTCCTTACAAAGGAAAGCAGATGACGGCCTCCAACGACACGGCGCAAGCTGAGACGATGGAAGCTGGTGCACCTTTGCACGCTGAGGAGAGCTGGCTTCAGGCCGACTGGAGCCGAATCGAATCCGAAGTGAGACGCCTGCAAGTGCGTATCGCCAAGGCGACACGGGAAGGCAGATGGGGCAAGGTGCAAGCCTTGCAGCGACTGCTGACCCGCTCGCACAACGGCAAGATGCTAGCCGTGAAGCGAGTGACGGAAAATCGCGGCAGGAGAACGCCGGGAGTCGACCGCAGGATATGGTCGTCGCCGGCAGCCAAATCCAGCGGTGCGCAGTCCTTGAGGCACCGCGGCTACCGTCCGCAACCGCTCCGGCGCATCTACATCCCCAAAAGGAACGGGGGAAAGCGTCCACTGGGTATTCCAACTATGGCTCTCTGGAAACTGGCGCTGGAACCGGTAGCGGAAGCACGAGCGGATCGGAATTCCTATGGATTCCGGGTAGCACGCTCGACGGCGGACGCCATTGCGCATTGTTTCAATACCCTGTCTAAACGCACCTCGGCAGAATGGGTGCTGGAGGCAGACATTCGTGGCTGTTTCGACAACATCGGCCACGAGTGGTTACTGAGAAACATCACCATGGACAAGGAAGTCCTGCGCAAGTGGCTCAAAGCCGGGTACATCGATGGATGGACCACCAGATTTGGCATCTTCTGTGGAACTGGGCTGTCCGACGATATCCCATGAAGCCCGCACGATGGGTGAAACAGCGGTACTTCCAGGTGCAAGGGAATCGCCACTGGGTTTTCGCGGCCAATCCTCCCGGCGGACCGCTGGAGCTTTGCGCAGCGTCGGCCGTGTCGATCATTCGCCACGTCAAGATCCGGAGCGATGCCAACCCCTTCAACCCGGAATGGAACGCCTACTTCGCCCGTCGTCAGGGGGTACGATGATCCGAGGTGAGACCCAGCCCATTAGGGGCTGCTTGAAAGGCTTGAGCCGTATGAAGGGTGACTTTCATGTACGGTTCTAAGGGGAGGGCGTGGCAGCAATGTCACGTCCTTACCCGACTGAAAGCCCACATCGGTGCGGATGTCGATTCCGGGCTGGTGCATACCGTCGTCACCACCCCGGCCAACGAAGCGGATGTCGAGGTGGTCGACGAGCTGCTGCATGGCAAAGAGCAGGTCGCCTACGCTGATGCCGGCTACGCCGGCGCCCAGAACCGCGTCACCCGCCCGGGCCTGCGCTGGGAGATCGCGGCCCGTCGCGGGCGGATCAAGGCCCTGCCCGAGGGCCGCGCCCGGCATGCATTGGAGAAGGCCGAGCGGCGCAAGGCCAGCATTCGCGCCCGGGTCGAGCATCCCTTCCGGGTCATCAAGCGGCAGTTCGGCTACGTGAAGGTGCGCTTCAAGGGGCTGGCGAAAAACACCGCCCAGGTAATCACCCTGTTTGCCCTGTCGAATCTGTGGATGGCCCGCAAACGACTATTGGCGATTGCAGGAGGATTGCGTCCGCTGCAGGCAGTTACGGGGTAAAAAGCCGGGTGAAGGGCCCTGATTGGTCGAATTGTGACAATACCAAATAGTACGATTACTGTCTTGCGCTCAACGTACTTTAGAACGCCCCTGCAAGGCCGCTTTCGACCGACTTATTCAGACCTTCCCTAGGTATCCGGATACGTCCGCTTTTATTTATAAGCGACATGGCGGCGTCAGCACCCGCCACGAAACGGCCGTCCAGTCGAGAGAGACTATTAGCTGGAAAGCTTAAGGCAATCAGAGGCTGAGAGTGAAAGCCCGCTCAGGTTTATTGCAGGGCATTTCCGACGCGCGCAACTTACTTGCTAGGCGCCACGCAGAGCGCACGGTAGGCGACGCGATGGCCAGATTGCGCGCTAACAGTGGTACCGCTCGAAAAGACCAGCATTTCATGCTCGTTGTCGCTGCTACCGGGGTCGCTGCTCCACTCGGCGGGCGCGGAAAGCATGTAAGGTGCCTTGATGTGCACCTGCCAAGTATCGCCTGCCTTCAGGTGCCAGCGATGCCCATCTTCCAAGCGATCATTATCCTTGACCAGCGGCGTTGTAGTACGAGTAAAGGCGGGCGTGAACAGGGTCTTGAGCTCGGCGACGCTGGGCAGGCGCCAGCCGGCCAGATTCGCCGCGCGCAGGCCAGCGCAATAGGCGGCGGCATCGGTATAGCTGATGTCCTCACCGTTGTCGCGGACCATCCAGACTAGATGTTCCCCGCTCTCCTCGTAGGCGCCAGTGCCGGCCAGGCGTGCGACCGGCATCGGCAAGATGTTGGAATACTGGGCGCCTGCGGAGGGAGCAAGATCGGGGGGATTGCAGCGGCCACGCCGTGCCCAGTTCTGCGCCCGGGTGTTGAAGGTCAGGGCGTCAAGCGAAATCCAGCCCGAGAAGCCGTGGAAGGCCACCGCCGGCGTGCAGGAGCCAGCGGAGTAGTAGACGCTGCCGTGGAGGTAACCGTCGCGTACGCCTGCGGGCGCAAGGTTGTCCAGGTCGACCTCGAAGGAAGTGCCCGAGGCGAGCCTACCGACGAAATTGCGAGTGTCAGGCTTGCCATGCCACTGCCCGTCCCTGATTTCGCCGATGATATCCACATCGCGCGTAGTAACGAACACCACCGCGTTCTGCCGGTCCACCGGTACCGCCGCGCTGGACCAGGAGACCGGGTGCACCAAGGCTTCGGCGGGCAGCGGGCCTTTGCCGAGCAGAGCGGTGAATTGCTCGATCGAGGCATCCAGGTCACTGATTTTCTTCTTTTGCTCGGCATCCTTTTGATCTTTGGCGCTCTGTTCGGCTTCCACTTTTGCTTGCACGGCGGCCGCTTCGGCATCCGCTCTGCGCCGCGACTCCAGTTTCCTCTGGTAAGCCGCCTCGCCGATCGACGCGCAGTCACGTATCAAGCCCCCCAGCGCGGGGTCGGTCAGGTCGAAGCGAAGGTTGATGGCGTGGCCGCCCGAGAATGTGCCGATGAGCAGCGTGCGCACCCCTTCCATCTCCTGGGGAGAGCGATCAATCGCCAGATGGTGTAGGTCGTCGATGGCGGGCTGAAACGTGCTGGTCGCCTGGTCGTCGGCGCGCACGCGGACGGTCGCATAGTAATTCTGCGTAACCGTGCCGGTGGAACCGAACATGGAGTGGTAGCCGGAGATGGACCCGGTGGTCTCGACATCCAGGCTAGCGCCGGACAGAGCGAGGGAAAAAACCAGCGAGGTGCCGCTGTCCTCGTCACCCGTGCAGCTGACGGTGGCGGCGATGCGCGCCTCGGCAATGTCGGGGATCGGGACCGGCGAGGCGCTGAGCTGCAACGTGTCTTTCGCCGCGAACGGGTCGTCCCTGGTAATGGAATGAAAGCCGCCGACCACGATGAGGTCCTGGGCCTGGGCCAGTCCCAGGACTGCAAACAACGAAAGCGAGGCGAGCAGTCCGGCGGACGGAGCAGGAATTCGGTTGCGATTTTCCGCCCTGCACGCGCTGAGGCGAGAAACGCCGGCGCCAGGTTTGTTTCCTTGCCTGCTTCGCTGTCGAACCATGTCCCCAATGCTCCTTTCCGCCCTGTTTGAGCAACCACTTACGGCCACCTTGCAAGGACAGGCACCAAAACATGGCGGACCGCTCGGATGCGATGGCGCTACCTGGCAAAGCCAGTTCAAGGCAAATGCTCCCGTTGTTCCTATTGAAATCCCGGCCTATTCCCACCGAAAAGTCCTGACTGCGCCTCCCGAGGCGGCCTACCAAAGCCGATAGATTGCCCTGAATCCGATTTTAAAGCGGGGCTGTGAACACATTCAGCTTTTCTGACACGAACCTATATTTATAGGCACTACACCCTTAACGGAAAGCCGCCAAGCCGCAACACCGGCATAGAGCGTCGAAGCAAGCCTGACTGCCGCCGCCGGTCTCATTACTGAGATTCAGCCGGCGGCGGATTCCTGGGCTCAGGGCTTGCCGCTCGCACGTCGCCGCCGGATTGCGGCCAAAGCCAGGAGCACGGTGAGCACAGGCATTCCCACCGCGCCGCTCGAGCCGTTTTGCGCGGCGCCGGAGGAGGAGCCGCTGGAGGACGTGGTGCCGCCACTTGAGGAACTGCTGGACGAACTGCTGCTTCCGGAAGACGAGGAGGAACTACTGCCGGATGAAGAACTGCTCGACGAAGATGAGCTGCCGCCAGAGGAACTGCTTGAACTTACGATTGGCGTCGCGCTCACTTCGCTCGACTGCGGTCCGGTGCCACTGCTGTTGAGCGCCGCCACCTTGAAGTAGTAGGTACTGCCGTTGCTCAGCCCGGTGGCGGTATAGCTGTTCGTCGACACCCCGGTCGCCACCGGGGTTTCGCCGCCCGCGGTCTTGCCCTGGTAGACGTTGTAGCCGGTGGCGCCGCTCGCCGCGTTCCAGCTCAGCTGCACCTGGGCATTGCCGGCATGCGCCGCCAGGCCGCTGACCCGGCCCGGAACCGCCAGCGGCGTGGCGCTGACCTCGTTGGACAGCGTGCCGGAGGCGCCGGCCACCGCCGCCCCCACCTTGAAGTAGTAGGTGATGCCGTCGCTCAGCCCGGTGAGGGTGACGCCGGTGCCGCTGATGCCGGTCTTGACCGGCGTCGAGCTTTCGCCGCCCGCAGCGGTGCCCTGGTAGACGCTGTAGCTCGACACCCCGCTCACCGCGCTCCAGCTCAGCGCCACCTGGCCGTCGCCCGCCACCGGGGCGTTGAGCACCGGCGCCGCCGGCTGAGCTTGAACCCCGTGCCGCCGCCATTGACGCCGCCGTTCTCGGTGGTGCCGTAGAAGTTGCCGTCCGCCGCCAGCAGCAGCGGGCTGTCGGGGCCGGCGCCGTCGCCGCTGCCGCCGCTGAAGGTATAGAGCGTGGTCAGGCTGCCGCCGGTGGTGATGCTGAACAGCGTGCCGCCGCCGAAGGCGCCGCCGTTGAGGGTGCTGCCGTAGAGATTGCCGTCGCCGCCCAGGCTCAGCGCCGCATCCGGCTCGTAGCCGTGGGTGTTCTGCGAGCCGTCGCTGTTGATCAGGCCGAAGGAATACAGCGTGGTCAGGGTGCCGGCGGGCGTGATCCTGAACACCGTGCCCTCGGTGGTGAACTTGCTGCCGCTGCCGCCGGTGGTGGTGGTGCCATAGAAATTGCCGTCCGCAGCCTGCACCAGGCCCGCCTGCGGCGTGTAGCCCTCGCTGCTCGGATCGAAGGAGTGCAGCACGCTCAGCGAGCCGGCCGGCGTGATCTTGAACACACTGCCCTCGGAGTGCGCGCCGCCGGCCGAGGTGGTGCCGTAGAAATTGCCGTCGGTTCCCTGCGCCAGGGCGCCGTAGGGCTGGCTGCCCTCGTCGCTGCTGAAGGAGTGCAGGGTGGTCAAGGCGCCGGCGGTGGTGATCTTGAACACCGCGCCGAGCCCACCGGAGCCGCCGGCGTTGGTGGTGCCGTAGAAGCTGCCGTCGCTGCCCAGGGTCAGGCCGCCCACCGGGTTCTTGCCGTCGCTGCCGGCGAAGGAATACAGCACCGTCAGCACGCCCGCCGGCGTCACCTTGAACACCGTGCCGTCGTCGTGGGCGCCGCCGCCGAGGGTGACGCCGTAGAAATTGCCGTCGCCGCCCAGGGCCAGCTGGCCCTCGGGTTCGCCGCCGTCGGTGCCGTCGAAGGAGTGGAGCAGGGTATAGCTGCCGGCAGGCGTGAGCATGAAGAACGCGCCCTGCTGGAACGCGCCCCCCGCGGAAACGGTGCCGTAGAAGTTGCCGTCCTTGCCCTGCGCCAGGCCGCCGAGCGGCTGGTAGCCGGTCGAGGCGAAGGAATACACCACGCTCTCGCCCGAGGGGCAGGCAGAGCGCCAGGGCCAGCGCCGGCCCATGCGCCCGGCGGCGCCGCGTGACGATTCCGTTGTTTGCAGGATGGTTGAAGATTGCCGGTGTGCTTGCCATGGACAGCTCCCTCAGGTTCAGGATCGTGGCGATTCGGATGCGCCGCTTCCGGAATGTCCGGTACGCGCGGCGGAGCTACGCTAGCAGCGCCCTCCGCGGCGCAAGCGGGCGCCGCCCTAACCAAAACCTAACCGGCTGCAAAAGCCATCCCGATCAAGGTATTGCGCCGCGCCGCCGGCGCCGCGTCAGGCGCCGTCATACAGCCGCGCAACACCGCTGCTATGCTTGCCGCGCGTGCCCACCGGAGCGGGCCGCTGCGCCATCCGGCGCGTTCCGTCAGGGACGGCGACGGCAAGGTCCACGGCAGGCGAGGGCTATGGCAGCAGCGTCTGGGGAAGGCGGAGCGGCGCCGCTCTATCGGTATCGCTTCGGCGCGGCGGAGTTCGATGAGGCACGATTCGAGTTGCGGATTGCCGGCCTCGCCGTCGAGGCGCAGCGCAAGCCCCTGGAGATCCTCTCCCTGCTGCTGGCGCTGGCCGGCGAGGTCGTCACCCACGAGGAGCTGCTGCGGCGCGTCTGGCTGAACCGGCCGACGGTGCCCAACGTCATCGCCAACGCCATGTCCAAGCTGCGCGATGCGCTGGGACCGGAAGAGGCGGCGCGCATCGTCACCATTCCGCGCGTCGGCTACCGCTTCGAAGGCACGGTGGAGCGCCTGGCGGTCGGCCGCCAGCTCGCCAGCGGCCTGGCCCTGCAGGCCGGCATGGCCGTGCCCGGGCGCGACGGCGCGCTCCTCGACCAACTGCTCGGTCGCTCCCGCCACAGCGAGGTCTGGCGCGCGCGCGAAGCCGGCGGCGCGACGCGGGTCTACAAGTTCTGCCTCGACGCACGCTGGCTGTCGGAGCTCAAGCGCGAGGCCACCCTGTCGCGCCTCCTGCAGGAAGCCCTGCCGCAGCGCCGCGACTTCGTGCGCATCCTCGGCTGGAACTTCGAGCAGCCGCCGTTCTTCCTGGAGAGCGAATACGGCGGCCTCAGCCTCGACGCCTGGGCCGCGGCGGGCAGCTTGCAGGGCCTGGGGCTGGGCCAGCGCCTCGGCATCTTCCTACAGATCGCCGACGCGGTCGCCGCCGCCCACGGCGTCGGCGTGCTGCACAAGGACCTCAAGCCCGGCAACGTGCTGATCGAGCCGCAGGGCGGCGACTGGCAGGTGCGCATCGCCGACTTCGGCAGCGGCC
>ERZ1034409.248-NODE-248-length-12928-cov-1.836557_pt1 | contig 12928 bp, 11 predicted proteins | sample MGYA00520610_ERZ1034409 | MGnify/ENA primary metagenome ERZ1034409 (study PRJEB33736, sample SAMEA104288480) | Azolla microphylla | place: Ecuador | collected 1982 | study: EMG produced TPA metagenomics assembly of the PRJEB19522 data set (Is there foul play in... | reverse complement strand
CGTACCGCGCCGGAAGAAACCGCCCAGCGGCTGGTCAGCGCCGCCATCGCCCAAGGCGGCGACGACAATGCCACCGCCCTGGTGATCGACGTCATCGACCTGCCCCCGGCCACGATCGAGGATCTCAACCTCGCCATCGCCCGGCTGCCGATCATCGAACCGCCCCATGTCGGTGATCTGATCGATGGCTTCAAGCTGGAAAAACAACTGGCCGATGGCATCTACAGCCGCGTCTTCCGCGCGCGCGACATGCGCGAATTCCGCACCGGCATCAGCCCCCATGTCGTGCTGAAATTCCCCAAGCCCCACACCTTCGGCTCGGAAACCTCGGCGCGCTCGGCCTTCATGCGCGAAGCCTGGGTGGCCAGCCGCGTCCAGCATATGTGGATCGGGTCGGTACTCGATATCGCGCCGGGCCGCCAGACCTGCCTCTATGTCGCCCAGCCCTATTATGTCGGCGAAACCCTGGAGCACCGCCTGCTGCGCGCGCCGAAAATCACTCTGAAGGAGGGCGTCGGCATCTCCACCAAGCTGGCCAAGGCGCTGGGTTCGCTGCACCGCGCCGGCATCATCCACCGCGATGTCAAGCCGGAGAACATCATCCTGACGGCGGATGGCGGCTTTAAGCTGGTCGATCTCGGCGTGGCGCGCATTCCCGGCATCGACAAGGACAGCCTGTTCGTGCCGGGCACCCCCAGCTACAAGGCGCCGGAACTGTTCGACGGCAAACCGGGGGACGAGCGCTCGGACATCTTCGCCATGGGCGTGACGATCTACCGGATGTTCACCGGCGGCGCCTACCCCTTCGGTGAAATCGAGAGCGGCCAGACGCCCCGGTTCAACAAGCCGGAAAGCCTTGCCAGCCGGCGCCGCGACCTGCCGGCCTGGCTCGACAGCGTCATCCTCCAGGCCCTGGCGCCCAATCCGGCCGATCGCTTCCAGGACGGTTTCGAGATGGCCTTCAAGCTGGAGACCGGCTCGCATGGCGCGGAGCCCGATTTCTTCCGCAAGCATTCCTGGCTGGCGCGTAACCAGGTCGGCATCTGGCGCGGCGTCAGCCTGTTTCTGGCCGTCTGCCTGGCGATTTCCATCATGACGGCAAAGACCGGCATCCCCCTGCCGCCGTGGGCGCAGACGGCCCTGTCGGAACTGGCCAAACGCATCTTCGGCTAGCCCTTGCCTTATCCTTTGCCGGGGCCGGTGACGATCTCGCGGTGATGCGGCGCCATGGCGGCCAGCAGCCTGTTTTGCGCCCGGAAGGGGACATGGTTCTTGTCCATCGCCTTTTGCAGGCTTTCGACCAGGGCCGTGAAATCCTCTTCGCGGATGCCAAGCTGCGAATGGGCCTCGGTCATGTCCTTCCCGGTGTACTCACAACCACCGCCCATGACGTGGCAGAATATCTGGATCAGGCCCGTCTTGATCTGGTCACGCTTGGCGGCGACGAAAAAGTCATGCGTGCGCGGATCGGCCAGCACATTGACCATCAGGTCATCAGTGATGCGCACCAGCCCCTCATGGCCGCCGAACGCCTGATAGAGGCTGCCATCGGGCGAGATCACCGGGAAGGGATCGGCGTTTCGGGGTTCGGCAAGGGCCGGCGTGGCGATAAGAAGAGCGGCCAAGGCGAGATATTTCATGATCATTTCCTAGAAGCCGACCTGCAGGGAACCATAAAACCCGCTCTGGCGCCGCGTGACGATATGGCCGAGATCGGCATAGGCGAGGGTAAGGGACAGGTGTTTGTTCAGGGCGTAGGCGGCAAATAAATCGACGGCCGCGCCTTCCTTGGCCACCGCCAGATTGTCCGGTTTGGTGCGCACCTCGGCGCCGATCGCCAGATGGCGATTGACGAGGTAAGCCACGGAGCCCTCGGCCTGCAGGTGATTGTCATCATCGACACCGCCATAGCCGAGAATGCCGAACTGATTGGCCTTGGTGGCGCGCAGGGTGCCATTCAGCAGGATGCCGCGCGACAGGTAGAGTTTGGTAGCACTGACATAATAATCCGTGGACCGATCATCCCGCGCGCCCAGTGCCTTGACGAGGGCGCCGTTTCTGTTGTGCTTGACCTGCGCGCCGATCGAGACCTGCGGCCACCAGTGATCCTGATCAAGAATGGCATCGCCAATGACGCGGACCTTTACGCCAACCGTCTCCTGCGAGATCGTATAGCCGTAGCCGAGACCAAGCGCGGCGCCGACGCCCTGCGTGTCGAAATCCTGCCGCGCACAGGACAGCTCGACGCGGTTATAGAGCCCGAGCAGCGCGCCTTGCGATGTGATGCGGTAATCCTGCGTATCGACGGAGGTGTAAAAAGCGTTGGCGCCCACCTGATCCTTCGTTTCATAGCCGCCGATGACCGCCCAGGGCGTCAGGCCGCCGCCGGCCGCGCCTTCCACCTGCGATACGCCGCCGGTCAGCAGCAGCTTGCCGCTGGCATAGGTGAAAATCGACTCCGCCCTGGCGGCAGGTGCGCCGGCAAGCAACGAAAGCGCCAGCAGGGCGCCTAACAGGTGATGCTTCAAAATGGATCCCTTGAACTCTGGTCCGGTTCAATGAGGGCATTCAGCCGCAACTTCTTTAAGGCTTGCTTTATGGGGCAGCGTTTCTGAAGAAAACGCGCACATTGCGGCCTTTTTGCCACGTCCGGACACCCCGGCATTACAAAAACTTAATGTGCAGCCGGCGGAGGCCATGCTAACCCTGCCGACTGGTTACATTCTCAATTATCGCGCCGCATCCAGGGGTCGCCTAGCTCCGCGCCGCGCTTACAAACCCGGATTTCACATGCGCCCATTGCTTTTTGCCGCCAGCCTGCTCCTTGCCTCGACCGCGCTCACCCCCGTAGTGACCCTCGCCGCGCCGGCGGCCACGGCCATTGTCGCCGATGCCAATGCCCCGAAGGGCAAGCTGCCCGATGCTGCCACGCCGCTCGCCTACAGTCTCAACCTGACCATCGTGCCCTCCAAGCCGCGCTTTTCCGGCCATGTCGAGATCGATGTCAATGTGAAGGCCGAAACGAAATCGCTCTACCTGCATGGCCGTGACCTGAAGATGTCAAAGGCCGTCGCCATGGTGGACGGCAAGCCGGTCAATGCCAAATATACCCAGGTCGATGACCTCGGCGTCGCCCGCCTCGATTTCGCCAAGCCCCTTCCCGCCGGCCGCACCACGCTGGTATTCGATTACGACGCCCCCTTCACCAATGACGCCGCAGGCCTTTATCGTGTTCAGGTCGGCGGCGACTGGTATGTCTGGTCGCAGTTTGAATCGATCGATGCCCGCGGCGCCTTCCCGTCGTTCGACGAGCCCGGCTTCAAGACGCCGTTCAAGGTGCAGATCACCACGGAAAAGGGTCTGGTCGCCCTCAGCAACGGTCCGGAAGACGGCTCGACCACGGCCGGCAAGATGATCACCCACTCCTTCTACCGCACGGAAAAGCTGCCGACCTATCTGGTCGCCTTTGCGGTCGGACCCTTTGCCGTTGCCGAAGGCGTGGCCCCGCCCAACCAGTACCGCAACTACGCCCTGCCGATCCGTATCGTCGCCACCAAGCCGAACGCCGGCAAGCTGAAATACGCGCTCGATGAAACCCCGTCGATCGTCTCGCACCTGGAAAACTATTTCGGCCAGGCTTTCCCCTTCCCGAAGCTGGATCAGGTCGCTTCACCGATCATGCCCGGCGCCATGGAAAACGCCGGCATCGATATCTATGGCGACAATATCCTGCTGCTCGATTCCGGCGCTTCGACCGTCCAGAAGCAGGAATTCGGCATGGTGGTGGCCCACGAGCTGTCGCACCAGTGGTTCGGCGATTACGTCACGCCCGCCTGGTGGGACGATATCTGGCTCAACGAGAGCTTCGCCAACTGGATGGGCTATCGCATCGGCAATGAATGGCGCCCGGAACTGAATATCGGTGTCGGTGCCATCGACGAAGCTTTCGGTGCCATGGATACCGATGCCCTGAAGGTGGGCCGTCCGATCCACGAAAAGATCACCAATAACGGCGACATCGATTCCGCCTTCGACTCCATCACCTATGGCAAGGGCGGCCAGGTCGTGGCCATGGTGGCCGGCTATCTCGGCGACGAAACTTTCAAGCGCGGCGTGCGCCTGCACATGTCGCGCCATCCTTATGGTAACGCCACTTCCGATGAATTTTTCGGCGCCCTGGCCGATGCCGCCCAGGAACCGGGCGTGCTCGACGCCATGAAGAGCTTCGTCAACCAGCAGGGCTTCCCGACCGTCGATTTCAGCCATCAGGGCGGCTGGCTGGTGGCGACGCAATCGCGTTATGCCCGCCTCGGCGCCACGCTCGCCCCACAAAGCTGGACCATTCCGCTCTGCCTGCGCCAGGGCGAGGAACGCAAGTGCTTCCTGATGGCCCAGCCGCAGGGCACACTCGGCGCCGATGCGCCCGGCGCGCTGATGCCCAATGCCGGTTCACCCTGACGCCGGAAGACTGGTCAACCCTGATCGCCACCGGCGACAAGCTGCCCGCCGGCGAGGGCCTGGCGGCGCTCGACAGCCTGTGGGGCCAGTTCTACGCCGGCAAGCTGGCCGCGCCGCAACTGATCGAGGCGGCCAAGGTCTTCGTCAACAACAAGGACTCCAACGTCGCCACCGTCAGCGCCGACCAGTTCGACGAACTTGTGACGCGCGGCATTATCCCCGAAACCGGACTGCCGGACTATCGCCGGGTAATGGATGAAATCTATGCGCCACGTCTGGCCGCCATCGGCTTCAATCCGAAGGCGGGCGCACACCTCTCCGATGATCCGGATACCCAGAAGCTGCGCCAGCGCCTGGTCGTGGCGGTCTCTGATGCGGGCCGCGACCCGGCCGTGCGCAAGCAACTGCTCGATGCCGCCAATGCCTATCTCGGCGGTGACAAGACGGCGCTTGACCAGGCGTTCCTGGCGCGCGGCTTCAAGATCTATGTCGAGGAAGGCCACCAGCCTGCGGCCAAGGCCCTGTTCGACCGGATGCTGACCGAACAGGACGAAGTCGTCCGTTCGGCGGTGCGCGGCGCCATCACCTCCGATGCCGACGCCGCCACGGCGACCTGGCTCCTCGGCGCACTGAGCGAGCCCCGCCTGCGCGTGCCGGACAAGCTGACCCTGGTCGGCGGCCTGATGAACAATGCCGCCACGCGCGACATGACCTATGACTGGCTGAAGGCCAATTATGACAGCTTCTCGGCGGGCGCCGGCATCTTCTCGGCCGGCCGCATCGCTTCGCTGCCGCGTAATTACTGCGATGCCGGCAAGGCGGATGAAATCGAACGCATCATGCGCCCGAAAGTCGTCGCCGCCGGTCGCGGTGAACTGTCGTTCAACCGGATGCTGGAAGATATCCGCTCGTGCAGCGTCCTGAAAGACGCCAAGGGCACGGAAGTCGTCACGGCGTTGAAAGACGCGAAGTAAACGCAAGCCATCACCGACAAAAACCCCTCCGACGCGAAATCGCCGGAGGGTTTTTTCATGCCTGTTTTTCTGCTCCTAGGCTAATCTCTTGCCGATACGACGCGCCTGTGCCATTTCTTCTTTCAAAGAGACAAAAGTCACATCCGGTAATCGGGTGCATAAGCAAAGCAAGGGGTTGAGACGTTATGGGCGAAACGGCGCATAAAAAACAGAGCATGTGGCTGGTGATCGGGGCATCATCGCTCGGCACCATCTTCGAATGGTTCGATTTCTACATTTTCGGCACGCTGGCCGCCATCATGGGGGCGCAGTTCTTCGAGGTGAAGGGCATCAACCCGACCACCTCCTTCATCTTCGCGCTTCTGGCCCTGGCCGCCGGTTTCATCGTGCGGCCCTTCGGCGCCATGGTCTTCGGCGGCATGGGCGACAAGGTCGGCCGCAAGCATACCTTCCTGATCACCATGATCATCATGGGCCTGTCGACCTTCCTGGTCGGCGTCCTGCCCACCTATCACCAGATCGGCATTGCCGCCCCCATCATCCTGATCGGCCTGCGCCTTGTGCAGGGCCTGGCCATGGGCGGCGAATATGGCGGCGCGGCCACCTATGTGGCCGAGCATTCGCCGGATAACAAGCGCGGCCAGATGACCGCCTGGATCCAGACTACCGCCACGCTCGGCCTGCTGCTGGCCCTGGTCGCCATCGGCGTGACCCAACACTACGTCTCCGAAGCAGATTTCAAGGAATGGGGCTGGCGTCTGCCGTTCCTTTTCTCCATCGTCCTGCTGCTGGTCTCGATCTGGATCCGCATGAAGCTCAATGAGAGCCCCGTCTTCCAGGCCATGAAGGAAGAGGGCCGTACGGCGAAATCGCCGCTTTCCGAAGCCTTCCTGAAATGGTCGAACCTGAAAATCGTGCTGATCGCCCTTTTCGGCCTCGTCATGGGCCAGGGCGTGGTGTGGTATACCGGCCAGTTCTATGCCCTGTTCTTCCTGCAAAAGATGCTGCACGTCGACCTGGCCACCTCCTACTGGCTGATCGGCGCGGCGCTGGTTATAGCCACGCCCTTCTTCATCATTTTCGGCTGGCTGTCAGATCGCATCGGCCGCAAGCCGATCATCCTGGCCGGACTAGTGCTGGCGGCCATCGGTTATTTTCCGCTGTTCCAGATGCTGACCGGCGCCGTCAGCCCCGCGCTCGAACACGCGCAGAAAGCCTCTCCGGTCGTGGTGGTGGCCGATCAGGCCGCCTGCGCCGTCCAGTTCGATCCGGTCGGCAAGGCGAAGTTCCTGCAATCCTGCGATATCGCCAAGTCGTATCTCGCCAAGGGCGGCATCAGCTACACCAATGAAGCGGCCCCCGCCGGCACCGTGGCCAGCGTCCGCATCGGCCAGACGGTTATCCCGTCCTTTGAAGGCACCGGCCTGGCCGCGGAAGCCGTCAAGGCGGCGCAAACCGATTTCGCCAAGTCGGTGGGCGACGCGCTGAAGGCTGCCGGTTATCCCTCTAAGGCCGACACCGCGCAGATCGATTTCCCCAAGACCATAGGCATCCTGACCCTTCTGGTCGTGCTGGTCACCATGGTCTATGCGCCGATGGCGGCGGCCCTGGTGGAAATGTTCCCGGCGCGTATCCGCTACAGCGCCATGTCCCTGCCCTATCACTTCGGCAATGGCTGGTTTGGTGGCTTGCTGCCCTTCATCACCTTCACCATCGTGGCGGCGACCGGCGGCATTTATGACGGCCTGTGGTATCCGGTGGGCATAGCGGCCCTGACGGTCCTGATTGGTCTGTTCACCATCAGGGATAATCGGCATATCGATTTTAAGGAATGATGACTTCACGAAAACGTTGAAACGAAAGGGCCTCCGGTTGATTGACCGGGGGTTCTTTTTTGGCCATGCTCGCCTTATTGGGGCAAAAGACTGACTGTGCCCCGCCAGTGCCAGCGTATTTTATCCACTGACAGGGCGATCCCACACATGACCGACGACTCCGTTCCCCCCGTGCAAGCGCCGGACCCCAATCCCTATGCAAACCCGAAGAACCCCAATAATCTGATCGAACGGGTGCAGGCCATCCTGCTGAAACCCTCGCCCACCTGGGATGTGATCGAGCGCGAAACGCCGACCGTCCAGCAGCTCTATACCAGCTATATCATGCCGCTGGCTGCCATCGGCCCGGTCGCCAGCGCCATTGGCGGCGTGGTATTTGGCGTCAGCATGTTCGGCCTGTCCTACCATACCCCTGTGTTGATGGGCGTGATCGGCGCGATCCTGGGCTACGTGCTCTCACTCATAATGATATATGTCGTGGCGCTCGTCATCGATGGGCTGGCCCCCAGTTTCAACGGCCAGAAAAACTTTATCCAGGCGCTCAAGCTGGCGGCCTATGCCTCGACCGCGACCTGGGTGGCCGGCATTTTCGGTCTTTTGCCGGCGCTTGGCATCGTGGTTTTCCTGGCCTGGATCTACGGCATCTACCTGTTCTATCTTGGTATGCCCAAGCTGATGAAGAACCCCGCCGACAAGACCATAGTCTACATGATCGTGGTCGCCGTCATCTATTTCGTTCTGGCCCTTATTGCCGGTGCCGTCGTCGGCACCGTCACCAGCGCCGGCATGATGGCGACGGGCGGCATGGGGCATATGGGCGGCTTCGCGTTCAATAATCACGCCGTCGTCGCGCCCAATGTCTCCAGGATGGAAGAGGCCGCCAATCAAATGGAGGCCGCAGCCAACCAGATGGCCGCCCAGGCTTCAGCCGCCCAGACCGGCCAGTCGGTGGTCAAGCTGGCCGATGCCTCGGCGCTTCTGGCGCTCCTGCCCCCGGCCTATAACGGTGCCGTCCGCACCGATGACAATACCAGTTCCGGCGGCGCGGGCGGCATTGCCGTTTCCACCGCAAAGGGCACCTATCATATCGGCGACGGCACGGTGAATGTCACCGTCACCGACATGGGCACGGTGGCCGGCATCGGTGCCATGGCTGCGGCAATGAACCTCAACTCATCGAGCAGCAGCGCCACCGGCTACGAAAAGGTCACCACCGAAAACGGCCGCATGGTCACCGAAAAGTGGGATAATGCGGCCAGGCACGGTGAATATGCCATCGTTTCCGATGGCCGCATCAGCGTGGCGGCAGAAGGCGATAATGTCGATATGGGCACCCTGAAAGCGGTAGTCGCCAGCGTCGATGTCGGCCGTGCGAAAGCCCTGACACAATAACATGACACAGTAGTTATTTGGCGATGACGATTGCCGGATCGACGTCAGTCTCCGGCAATCCCAGAAACTTCCAGTAATAAGGATAAACGCCGTCACGGGTCAGGGTATTATGCTCTGACCCGTGCATTCTTACGAACACCTTCGGCTCATTGGCCAGGGCATACAGGCGCTCGCCCTGCCGGAAGGGAATAACGCTGTCCTTGTCGCCATGCGCGATCAGCACCGGCATGTGGACATCCCTGATACGCTCGCGGTTCAGGAACCTGTCCTTCATCAAAATCGATACCGGAATGAGCGGATAACGCTCGGCCCCGACATCGCTGGCGGCGGTAAAGGGCGCTTCGAGGATCAGCGCCCGCGCCGGCCGCTGCGTGGCCACATAGGTGGCGACGCCGGTGCCCAGCGAATGGCCATGAATGACGATATCGGAATCCCTAAACCCTTTCGCTTTCAGCCAGTCATAGGCCGCCAGGCCATCGATCAGCAGTCCTTTTTCCGACGGCGTGCCGGTGGAACCGGAATACCCGCGATAGGCCAGCGCCAGATAACCCACACCCTGTTTGTGCATCCGGATATAGCGCCACTTGCCCATCATCAGCGTACCGCTCTGGCCATGCAGGAACAGAATGACCGGCTGACCGGGCTGCGGCGCTTCATAGAGCGCCTGCAGGGTTTCGCCATCGGGCGTGTGGATGCGTATGTCCTGCAAGGCCAGGCCCTTTATGGCGAGGGCTTCGGTCTCCGGTTCGGGAAAGAAAAGCAGGTGACGCTGTTCGATATAGAGATAACCGACCGCCAGCAGCCAGGCGGCCAGACAGGCGCCCGCCAGACCAAGGCCGGTCAGGCGCAAAAGCCGCCAGGCTAAAGCCAGACCGCGTGGTTTTTTATCGATTGTTTCGCTCATACCCGCCCCTTTTCACATGATTTATCGAAGCTTTGATGACGGGCGCAATATTGAAATATACAAACCGGTTTACATTTTAAACTTGTTGATATATCCGTCGTGATATCGGGGCACTCGGCCCTGACGGGAGGTTATTATGTCTGTGACGACAAAACTGTCTGTGAGTACCCATTCCGAGCGTTTTCACGATCTCGATGCCGTGCGCGCTGGCGCGCTTCTGCTCGGCGTCGCCCTGCATACCAGCATGTCGTTCCTCGAACCGCAGGTCTGGCTTATCAAGGATGCCAGCTCCTCCGCAGGACTGGGGATGCTGTTCTACGTCATTCATATGTTCCGCATGATGACCTTCTTCGTCATGGCCGGTTTCTTCGCCCATATGCTGATGAGCAAGCGCGGCCTGGGTGGCTTCATCAAGAACCGGCTGATCCGCGTTGGTGCGCCGCTGGCCATCTTCTGGCCGATCGTCTTTGCGTCGATCATCGCCATCATGATCATCGCCTTTGCGCCACCGCCGGGCGCACCAGCCGTAGCTGCGGCGCCGCCACCCCCATTGTCAGCCAAGACCTTCTCGCTGACCCATCTTTGGTTTCTATATGCGCTTCTCTGGCTCTATGGCGGCGCTGTCGTGCTCAAGCTGGTGACCGACGTACTGTATATCGGCGGCATTCTGGGCCGGATGTTTGACACTGTCATCGGCTTCCTGACGCGTACCGATCTGATCTGTGCCGTCCTGATCCTGCCAGCCCTTGCCGCGCTTTACGCCAATCCGGCCTGGTTGATGTGGTTCGGCATCCCGACCCCGGATGCGGGCGTGATGATCAATACACCGGCTCTGGCCGGATTTACCACGGCTTTCGGTTTTGGCTGGTTCCTGCACCGTTCGCCGGACCTGCTGAGCCATCTGGCGAAACGCTGGTGGGCACACCTGCCGGCGGCGGCGATCGGCACGGTCATCTGCCTGAATATGGTCGGTATTACGCCCGTTATAACACCCACGAAAGGCAGCGACCATCCGCTCTACCTGGCACTTTACCTGCTGACCGGCTGGTCGTGGACCCTCGGCCTGATCGGTGTCGCCCACGCCTTCCTCAAGCGCGAAAACCCGGTGCTGCGCTATCTGTCGGATGCCTCCTACTGGATCTACATCCTGCACATCCCTGTGGTCATGGCGTTGCAACTGGCTGTGCGCAACCTGCCCGGACCGGCGGAACTGAAATTTGCCGGTGTTTTGCTGGCCACCGTGATGATCGGACTGTTCACCTATCAAATTATGGTACGCTACACATTCATAGGGGCGATTCTCAACGGCCGCCGCCGCAAGGTAAAACGCGCAAGCCAGGGCCAGGAGGCCATGTTAGGAGATGGGGCATGACTGAACCGGGCGAGGACGTCCATAAAGACCTTGCCTTCCTGAAGGCCCTCGTCAGCGAGGGCCCGAAGGCGCAAGGGGCGGCTGGCATCGTCTTCCTGACCGCCGGCCTGGCCTATGGTGTCGATTGCCTGGCCTATTGGGCGCAAGGGGCGTTCGGCTGGCCGCAAACCGGCCTGATCGCGTGGGCGCTGATCCTTTTCCCAATCGCCGTGTCCGTCCCTGTAATTATCTATGTCACGTGGCAAAGCCGCAAAAATGGGCCGCAGGGTGTTGCCACGCGCGCGCTCAATGCCGCCTATGGCTCTGCGGGCCTGGCCAATCTCGCCATTGCCATCGTCTTCGGTTATGTCGCCAGCACGCAGAAGAACATGCTGATCTGGCTGCTCTATCCGGTGGTGATCTGCGCCTTCCTGGGCGCGGTCTGGTATGTGGCCTATATGATCCGGCGCAAGCTGTGGCTTGTGGGTGTTTCCGCCGGCTGGTTCGTCACCACCGTGGCCTTGGGCCTGCTGATCAGACAGCCGCAGCCCTATCTGCTCGTGCTCGGCATCGCCCTGATCGTCCTGATGGGCGGCGCCGGCTGGACCATGATGGCGCTGGATCGCCGCCAGAAGGGAGGCAACGCATGAGCAAGGATATCGAGGCCGATCTGGCCTTTGTGAAGGCGCTGGTCAGCGAAGGCGCGCGGGTGCGTATCTCAGGCGGCGCGCTCTATCTGACCGGCGGTCTGTGCTATGGGCTGCAATGCCTGGTGCAATGGATACATCTGGCCGGCATCGTCAATATCGGCATGTGGGGCAATCTGATTGCCGGCATCCTGCCGACCGTGGTCTTTCTGGCGGTGATGTGCGTCATCCTGTGGCGCGACCGCAAGGTGCCGAAAAACGGCGTAGCGACGCGGGCGCTTAATGCCGCCTTCAGCAGCGCGGGGCTGGCCAATCTGTTCATGGTCGGCGTGTTTGCCTATACCGCCATCACCGAAAAGAGCATCCTGATCTGGTTGCTTTATCCGATCACGGTCTGCGCCTTTCAGGGCGCCGTGTGGTTCACCGCCTACATGATCCGCAAGGAGGCGTGGCTGGCGATCATCTCCATCGGCTGGTTCGTCACCACCTTCGCCCTGGGCCTGCTGATCGGCACGCCCCATTATGTGCTGGTTCTGGGTCTGGCCCTGTCCGTCATCATGGGCGGCGGCGGCTGGTACATGATGCAGCAGGCGCGTAAATAGTCATGGCAGGCTTCGACATCAACAAACTGGATGACGCCATTCACGGACGCCTGCGTTTAGGCATAATGGCCTATCTGATGGACGCCGAAGCCGCCGATTTCAACGAACTGAAGGCGGTCCTGGAGGCCACTCAGGGCAATCTGTCGGTTCACCTGCGCAAGCTGGAAGAGGCCGGCTATGTCGAAATCATCAAGAGCTTCCAGGGTCGCAAGCCACTGACCCGCGTCCATATCACGCCCGCCGGCCGCAAGGCATTCGCCGATTATCTGGAGGCATTGTCAAATCTGGTAGCCAGACGTTAAAATACGTGCTCAACGCTTGGAAGCGTTTGTATCCGTTTTTGAAAACCGGCAATGCGGGAATAGATAAACGCCGCCAGTGATTGATGCAGAGCGAGACTTAACAATAGGACAGCGCTTGTAAACAAGGGAGTTTCATTGTGGCTGCCCTTGGAGGCAAATCCGATAATCATGCTGGCGATGCCGCTGACAATAGTTAGCACCCACCATATGGCGATTATGGGCGGCGCTTTGTCAGAATGCCAGGTTTCCGGATTTCGGTTGGCCCGGTAAAGTTCCGAAATGACAAAGTAGGGTGTCCAAATGCTGGCAATCGGAATGAAATGCCATCCAACTGCCCAGCCGGGTGTAAATTCCATTTTTTGCGAGGTAACACTGTGAGTGTTCTTATTGACCCGGTAAATCCAGAACATCTTGATGACCGTGGTCGTTAAGGGAGTTATCATGAGACTGCGGCGGATCAGAT
>ERZ1034409.244-NODE-244-length-12971-cov-2.087179_pt1 | contig 12971 bp, 9 predicted proteins | sample MGYA00520610_ERZ1034409 | MGnify/ENA primary metagenome ERZ1034409 (study PRJEB33736, sample SAMEA104288480) | Azolla microphylla | place: Ecuador | collected 1982 | study: EMG produced TPA metagenomics assembly of the PRJEB19522 data set (Is there foul play in the... | reverse complement strand
AAATCTTTGTGCGGAATGTGCGAAAACGGGGGATGGCTGCTTATACGGCGCGTTGCGACGCAAGACCATAAAAAAAGCCGTTGTGGTTATCCCACAACGGCTTTTTCAAGATTACCGTGCTGCCTAGTTTTTGACGTTCGACAGGCGCAGTTCGCGGGCGCGGGTCAGGATGGCGTTTTCGATGTCAAGCTGTGTCTGCTGCGATACGTCGGCTGGCACCCAGCGATCGCCGGCACGGACTTCCTTCTGGATCGAGACGTTCAGCGCATCGGCGCGCAGGCGCGAATCCAGGATGAAGATGGTGACCTTGAAGTGCTCGTCCGGGGTTTGTGGATTGGCGTACCAGTCGGTGATGATCACGCCGCCCCACGGATCGGCCGAGGTCAGGGGCATGAAGGAAATGGTGTCGAGCGAGGCGCGCCACAGATAGGCGTTGACGCCGATGCCGGCTTGCTCGGTATTGGCGGATGCCTTCTTGCCGCCGCCAAACAGGTGGCCCAGATCGATCTTGTCTTCTTCCGTCGGCGCGGTGGTATTGGCGGAAGCCGTGCCGCCCTTGGTGCCCAGGCTGGCGCAGGCGCTGAAGGACAGGCACAGGCCCAAAGCAGCGAGAGCCAGACCGAAACGCTTCGGGGCCGATTTCCGCATAATCGTCATAGACTGATCACTCCGCATGATTTGAATTCGCGCGGCTAAGCAGCCGGAATTCCTGGATTTATTGGCCCCAATTGCCGGTATTGGCCCGGCGACCCGGCCCTCTATAGCATGGAGGCCCTGGGGTATGACAAGGGGTAGCATCACAAGTTTGTTAACTCTACAGCAAATAAGGGCGGATGTGGGGCAAAGCGAAAAAGCTTACCGGCTCTTTTGCGTCAGGGCTGTAATGTTACCCTGTTGTTTATGCGGCGTTTACTATCCGTGGCGGATTCAACACATCTGTCAGGTGAATCTCGGCGGTGAGCTCTTTTCGCGTGATATCAAATTGACCGGTCAGACAATTCGTCTTATCTGAATATGGTCACAGCTTTGTCAAAATAACTGTGTAAAACAATAAACTGGTATCCGGTGGCTGTTCAGGAAGATAACCCTTTCAAGGGTCGCTCTCGGAATAATCCGGGTTTCGGGCTGTAGAAAAAGAAGATGAAATCTGTCGCATTCATGGCTGTATCTGTGATGGTTCTGGCGTTGGCCGGAAGCAGCACTTTTGCCATGGCGCAGACCAAGACCGTGCGTCCGCAGTCAACTGTCGAAAATATCGCCGGCCTGACGCCGCTGGTCCAGCCGGTTGGCGAAAGCTTCATCAGCGACGATACGACTGGCTTTTCCAAGCCGCAGTCGAAGGTCTACCAGTTCAACCTCGATGGCAAATGGGGCGTCAAGTTCGACGTCAACCAGCCCGAATCTAGTGCGCCGCGTTCCAGCGATATCGATGCCGGCGCCTTCTATAAGCTGACGCCTTCCCTGCGCGTTGGCGGCACGCTCGGTTTCGGTGAAAAGTCCGATCCGATGAAGCCGGAACCGGCCCGCAGCGCCGCCCAGGGTGACAAGAAGCAGCCGCGTGTCCGCCTGGAAACGACGTTTAAGTTCTAATTCAACCTGAAGGCGTCCACCGCGCCGACGCCGGCAAGGCCGCTGCCCTTCAGCGACACGATATTGTCGCAGCCAATTCCTCCCAGACCATATACCGGCAGACTGGACAGTTCCGTCATATCGCGTGCCCCTTTTACGCCCAAGGGCGCTATGCCCTGGGCCGAAAGGCTGTGGCTGGTGAAGACCGGAGATATGAATATCGCTGACAGGCCGCTCCCACTGTCCAGATTGCGCAGAGTCTCGGCGTCATGGCAGGCGGTGGTGAGGATCAGGTCCGGATGCGCGGCATGGAGACCGGCGGCACGATCGATGCTCGTCTGACGCAGATGGACACCATCGGCCTCGATCTCCAGCGCAAGGGTGTCATCCTCGCCGATCAGCAGGGTCAGACCGTTGTCACGCGCAATTTTACGTAGCAATCGTGCGCGCTGGTTGGCGTGATTTTCACCGAAATGGCGGTAGATGATCCCAGAGCCTGCCGGCATGTGGACGGCAATATCTTCCGGATGCGGCGTGCGCTTCGGATCGGTGAAGAAGAACAATGGCGGCAATTTGGGGTTTTGGGGCGACTGCGCTTGCGCTATATCCCGTGCCTTGTCGAGCAGATATTGAAAGCGGGTCTTGTATGTCATCACCGGATGTCCAATCTGGCGCCTATTCTAGGCTCATGGCTCAGATGCACAAGGCCCTTAAGGCGGCGGGCCGGGCGCCGGACTCAGCGTATCTGACCGCGGTTTCCAAAAACCAGCCCTGGGAGGCGATCGCACCGGTTCTGGCCGCCGGTCACAGGCGTTTTGGTGAGAACCGGGTGCAGGAGGCCATGACCCGCTGGGATGGTAAGCGCGCTAACTATCCGGGTCTTGAACTGCGCCTGATCGGTCCTCTGCAAAGCAACAAGGCGGCGGAAGCCGTGGCCTTCTTCGACGTGATAGAAAGCATTGACCGCGACAAGATCGCCCGTGCCATCGCCGATGAAATCCAGAAACAGGGCAGGGCGCCGGTGCTGTATGTCCAGGTCAATATCGGCGAGGAAGCGCAGAAATCGGGCGTTCTGCCAGCGGAGGCGGATGCGTTTCTGGCCACCTGCAAAGGCTATGGCCTGAAAATCGAAGGACTGATGTGTATTCCGCCGGTCGAGGGGCCACGGGGGCCTTATTTTGCCCTGCTGAAAAAGATCGCCGACCGCAATGGCATCAATCATCTCAGCATGGGAATGAGCGACGATTTCGAAACCGCGCTCGCTTTTGGTTCAACGGAAATCCGTGTCGGCTCGGCGCTTTTCGGCAGCCGCTGATTACATCTTCATATCGCCGTGGTCCATCGCACCCGAAGTGCCGGCCTTGGCCAGAGGCGTATTGGACACCAGCATCGGCAGGGTGACGGGTCCGGCCTTTTCAAATACCAGGGTGACATTGACCGTTTCGCCCGCGACCGGACGATGGGTCAGGTTTTCCAGCATGATGTGATTGCCGCCGGGTGCGAAGACCAAGGTATCGCCGGAGCGGATGACAAAGCCGTCCTTCGCCTCGGCCATTTCCATGGTCGAGCTGTTCATTTTCATGGTGTGCAGGGTGGTGCTGGTGGCGCACTCACAGGCCGCCGAGATCAGGCGGTCGTCGGTATTGCCCTTGTTGGTGATGGTGACATAGGCGGCGGTATTGGGATTATTGCCCAGAGCCGCGCGCATGCCGTAATCAGTCATGCTGAGACTGGACTGGGTGACCACGCCGCTGGCATCGCTTGAGCTCGATATGGTGGTGGTGCGCTGCTCCACCTTTTCGCAGGCGGACAAAGTAAATGGCAGGGTCAGGCAGGCCAACCCCAGAACGAGTAAAGTACGCATAGCGACCTCCAAACTTAAGGGTGCAGGGTCATTATGACCCTGCCCATAAGCCTACGATTTTTTTCACGTCTTTCACGACCGGCGCGGCCACCTCATTGGCGCGGTCGGCACCGATTTTCAGCACGCGATCGATCTCTGCCGGATCGGCCAGCAGTCCGCGAAGGCGCTGCGAGATCGGCGCCATCTTTTCGACCACGACCTCGGCCAGGGCCGGCTTGAAGGCGCCGAAGCCCTTGCCGCCGAAATCGTTGAGCACATCAGCCACGGAAGTACCGGCCAGGGCCGCATAGATGCCGACGAGATTCTTCGCCTCCGGCCGGTTTTCCAGACCTTCGGCGGCTTCCGGCAGGACATCGGCGTCGGACTTGGCCTTCTTGATTTTGGAGGCGATGGTATCAGCGTCATCGGTCAGGTTGATGCGCGAATTATCGGAAGGGTCGGATTTCGACATCTTGGCCATGCCGTCACGCAGGGACATGATGCGTGCGCCTGGGCCCTGGTACAGGGTTTCCGGCACGGGGAAGTAATCGACCTCGAAATCGTGGTTGAATTTCTTGGCAACGTCACGCGTCAGTTCGAGATGCTGGCGCTGGTCCTCGCCCACGGGCACATGCGTGGCCTTGTAAAGCAGGATATCGGCGGCCTGAAGCACCGGATAGGTATAGAGGCCGACGCTGGCGCGTTCTTTATCCTTGCCGGCCTTGTCCTTGAACTGGGTCATGCGGTCGAGCCAGCCGAGGCGGGCGACGCAGTTGAAGATCCACGCCAGTTCGACATGGCCGGCCACGGCTGATTGCGGGAAGATGGTCGACTTTGCGATATCGACGCCGGCGGCCAGGTAACAGGCGGCGATTTCGCGCGTCTGGTCCAGCAGCTTTTGCGGTTCCTGCCAGACAGTGATGGCGTGCAGATCAGCGATGAAGAAGAACCGCTCGGCGTCATCCGACTGCATGTCGGCGAACTTCTTCAGGGCGCCGAGATAGTTGCCGAGGTGCAGGGAGCCGGAGGCCTGGATGCCGGAAAGGATGCGTTTCTTGGTCATGTGGTCTTACTTGATTATGCAGAACGGCGCCGCAGCACCGCCTTCAGTTCGGACGGCTTGATCGCGCCGGTTATAAACAGCAGTCCGATATAAAGGAACAGGCCGGCGAAACAAACCCCCAGGACGGCGATTTCCTTGGTGTGACTAAAGATCACAGGCAGCAGAGGAATGCCGCGGACATAGGGCACCACGGAGCCGATCCAGCCCTGTATCAACGGACGCTCAAACGAACAGACACCGCAGAAGGCCGCCATGCCGAGCCCGCAGAGCAGCAGCAACAGCAAGGTGCGGAAGGCTTTTGGGGTGATGATCCAGGTCTTGCGTTTGGCGAGGGTAAAGACCATCAGCGCCACATTGACCCAGGCGGCAGCCGAGGTGCCGATGGCGAGGCCGGCCGTGCCGATCAGCTTGAACATGGTCAAACCGACGCTCAGGTTTACGATCACCGAGATAATGGCGAACTTCATCGGCCCGAAGGTGTCCTTGCGGGCAAAAAAGGCGGGGTTGAGGATACGGGTCAGGACGAAGGCCGGGACACCCCAGCCATAGTGAAACAGACAGCGCGCCACCTGGTGAGCGTCATCGAGGTGGAAGGCGTCACGCGTGTAGAGACCATCCATCAGGAAGAAAGGCATGGCCATCAGGGCGGCGGCGGCGGGCAGGGCGAAGGCCATGGAAAACACGACGGCCTGGTCCATCTGAGTCTGCGCGGCTTCGTGATCCTCGGCATGGACGGCGCGGGAAAGGGCTGGCAAGAGGGCCGTGCCGATGGCGACGCCCACAAGCCCTATCGGCAACTGGTAGAAACGATCGGCCATGGCCAGCCACGAGGTGGCGCCGTGGATCGATGAGGAAAAGATGCCGGAGATGAAGATATTGACCTGGGTGGCGGCGGCGGCCAGCGCACCGGGCACGGCCAGCAGCAGCAGCCTGTTGATGTCCTTCGAAAACACCGGGATGATCGCCAGATTAACGTGCGCGCCGGATTTCCGTGCGCCCCACAGCAGCATGGCAGCCTGCAGGATGCCGGCAATCAGGGTGCCGATCGACCCCCACAGCGCCGAGGCATAGACCGTATGCTGTGGAAGGATGGAGATCAGGGTCACGGCATTGAGCAGGATCGGTACGCCGGCCGACATCAGGAAGCGTCCGCGCGCATTTAGCACGCCGGACAGGTGCGCCACGATCGCCATGCAGGGCAGGTAGGGCATGGTGATCTGGGTGAAGAGCACGGCCAGCTTGTACTTGGCGGGATCGGCCAGGAAGCCTGGCTTGATCACCATCATCAGCCACGGCATGGTGAACTGACACAGCAGGCAGAAGGCGACGGTGATGAAGGTGAGCGTCGCCATGGCGTCATGCGCCATCTTGTCGGCCGCTTCTTTCCCATCACGTTCCAGTGCCGCCGAATAAGAAGGCACGAAGGCGGCGGAAAACGCGCCTTCGGCGAATATGCGCCTGAAAAGATTGGGGAAGGCCTGGGCCGTGTTATAGGCGTCGGCCATGATATTGCCCGATGCGCCGAGATAGGCGGCCAGCACCAGATCACGGGCGAATCCCGCCAGACGCGAAATCAGGGTGAAACTGCTGTTGATCAGCGAATTGCGCAGAAGCCCGGAAGGCTTTTTGGCGGGTGGTGCGGGCGTTTCGGCGTCAGACACGGACATGCTCTGCTAGGGTGTGTCTTTCGCTTTAGGCTGGCTGTGGATTTCCTGCAAGCAGTTATGGGTTAACGCGCCAGGCTGGCTTTTGCCCGTGCCAGGTTGCGCTTTGGCGGCTGGGCCGGCTTGTCGAGCACGGCCAGCAACTGCTTTTTCAGGGTCTGCTTCAGGCCGCCGGCCAGTTGGGCCTTGCGGTAGTGATCCGCCACATAGAAGGCGTCGACCGCGCGTTCGCCATAACAATCGATATGCGCCGAGGCGATATCGACATGCTGCTTCGCCATGACCTCGACAATATCGGCCAGCAGGCCGGGGCGGTCGCGGCCGGAGACCTCGATAATGGTGACATTGGCATTGCTGTCATCGTCAAAGACCACAGTGGGGGCAATGGCGAAAGCGGCGGTGCGCGCCGCGAAGGGCGATTTCCAGGTCAGGGCTTCCGGCAGACGGCCATTCGCGGCGGCTTCCAGCGCGGTCTGGGCGTGTTTCTGGCGCGGCAGGTCGTCATGGGCGAAGGGCTTGCCGGTCGAATCCTGCACATAGAAGACATCGAGCGCCTGACCGGTGGCGGAGGTAAAGACCTGTGCGCCGACCACGTTTCCGCCGAGATTGGCGAAGCAGCGCGCCAGATCGGCAAAGAGCCCGGTGCGGTCCTCGGCTGAGATCGAGAAGGCGGTGGCATTGCGCACCGTATCGATGCGCAGGGCTACGGCTGGTGCGCCATTAGCGTTGCGCACCAGCACCGCGTGGTTCTTGATATCTTCAGGACTGAACGAGAACAGGTAGCTTTCGTCCATGGTTTCCAGCCAGGCGGCCATATCGGCGTCGTTTTCGCTCAACTGCACCCGGCGGGCATGGGCGCGTTGCTGGATGTCTTCGCGTACGCTGGCCACGGCATCCGGTCCCCGTCCGCCGCGGAAGGCGCTTTCGGTGGCGTCGAACAGGTCGCGCATCAACTGGCCTTTCCAGGCGTTCCACACGCCCGGACCGACGGCGCGGATATCGGCCACGGTCAGGATCAGCAGCAGGCGCAGGCGCTCCGGAGTCTCGACGATATGGGCGAAGGCGGCCACGGTTTCCGGATCGGAGACGTCGCGTTTCTGCGCATAATCGGACAGGACGAGGTGGTGGCGCACCAGCCAGGCCACCTGGTCGATCTTCCAGTCCTCGATGCCCAGCCGTTCGCACGCCTTGCGCGCGGCAATCTCGCCGCCCACTTCCTGGCCCAGTTCGTTGCCCTTGCCGGTGTCGTGCAGCAGCATGGCGAGATAGAGCGATTCCTTGTCGGTGACCTGCGGCATGATCACGCTCGACAGCGGATGGTCTTCCTTGTAGGCGCCGGTATCTATGCCGTGGATGATGTCGATGGCGCGCAGGGTGTGCTCATCGACCGTATAGGCGTGATACATGTTGAACTGGGTCTGGGCGACGATGCGGCCGAATTCGGGGATATAGCGGCCAAGCAGGCCGGTTTCCGACATCATGGACAAGGTCTTGTACGGATCCTTGCCGCGCACCAGCAGGTCGAGGAACAGTCGCGCCGCTTCCGGATTACGCCGCAAGCTGGGCGTTACCAGGTCGAGATTGCGGGCGATGGCGGTGAAGGCGTCCGGATGCAGGTCGAGTTCCAGCCGGTCAGCCATCTTGAACAGCATGAACATGGCTACCGGCGATTTCTGGAAGATATCCGGCGAATTGACGCTCAGGCGACCATTGGTGACGATGAAGCCGGGGTGATCGGCGCGCGTCAGGTTCATGATGCCTGACTGGATCAGGCTCGACAGGCGGGCCAGCGGCTTGGCCTGCTGGGTTTCCAGCTTGGTGCAGAAGGTGCGGGTCAGCGCGCCCACCTCCTTGGCGACCACGAAATAGCGGCGCATGAAGCGCTCGACATTGGGTTCGCCCTCGCGGTCGATAAAGCCCATGCGGCGGGCCACTTCCGGCTGGAGGTCAAAGGTCAGCCGTTCTTCGCCGCGTCCGGCGGCGGTGTGCATGATGATGCGGACCTTCCACAGGAAATCAAAGGCGCGCATGAAGATGCGGCGTTCCTTGTCGGTCAGGATCAGATCTAGCACATCGGAGGTATTTGGGGCATCCTTGCCAGCGCCACCGGCCAGATGCTTTGCTTGATATTGGGCGATCCAGTAGAGGGTGTGCAGGTCACGCAGGCCGCCCTTGCCTTCCTTGACATTGGGCTCGACCACGAAGCGTGTGGTGCCGGTCTTGACGTGGCGCTGGTCGCGTTCTTCCAGCTTGGAAGCGACGAAATCGAAGGCGTGCGATTTCAGGCCGTCGTGCGTGAGCCTGTCTTCGAGGTTCTGCGCCAGTTCGGCATCGCCGGCGATCAGGCGATGTTCCAGCACCGCCGTCATGATTGTGTGGTCGCTCTTGGCATATTTAAGCGTTTCATCGACCGTGCGCGACGAATGGCCGACCTTCAGGCCCAGATCCCACAATGTATAGAGGATGAATTCGATCACCGATTCCGAGTGCGAGGTCTCTTTCCACGCGCGCAGGAACAACAGGTCGAGATCGGAATAGGGTGCCAGTTCACCACGGCCGTAACCGCCCACCGCCAGCAGAGCCAGGCGCTCGCCTTCGGTCGGGTTGCGGGCACGGTAAACATGGGTGAGGGTGAAATCCCACAGGGCCGAGACCACTTCATCGGTCACCCCGGCCAGGGCGCGGGCGGTGGCATACCCGCCCTTCTGATCGTCCACGCGATCAAGCAGGCTGGTGCGGCCCTTATCGAGCGCGTCTTTCAGAATGGTAACGGCGCGGCGCCGCAAATCGAGCGTATCGCCTGACGAATCCTCATAGGCTTCGGTCAGGCGTTTGCGCAGATCAGTCCCGTCGATACGGTATGCGGGCGCCGCCGGGTGTGTCTGGGTGAGCATGGGGGAGGAGTCACTCATATGAACAAAACTCGGCTTACCTCCGGCTTACAGCAGTTTGTGTAAATTATATATGAGTTCCAGAGCTTCCTTGGGGCTTAAATCATCCGGATTTACGCTCTTGAGCGTGGTTTCCACCCTGGAGGGCGCATATGATGCCGGTTCCGGTTTATGGCTTGCGGAAAACAGCGGCAAGTCGTCGAGCCTGAGCTGGGTCTGGTTATCTTCTTCCAGGCGGGTCAGGATATCGCGGGCGCGCGAAACCACGGCCGGCGGCATACCGGCCAGACGCGCCACCTGCACGCCATAGGAGCGGTCGGCCGAGCCTTTACGGGCCTCGTGCAGGAAGATCAGTTCGCCATTGTGCTCATGGGCGGTGAGCGACAGGTTATTGAGGTGCTTCATCCGCTCTTCGAGCCTCGAAAGCTCGTGATAATGGGTGGCAAAGAGGGTGCGCGCCTTGATGACCTCATGCAGGTTTTCCGCCGAGGCCCAGGCGATGGCCAGACCGTCATAGGTGGCGGTGCCGCGGCCGATTTCATCGAGGATGATGAAGGAGCGCTCGCTGGCCTGGGTCAGGATGGCGGCGGTTTCGACCATTTCCATCATGAAGGTGGAGCGGCCCTGCGCCAGGTCATCGCCGGCGCCGACACGCGAGAACAGCTTGTCGACCACGCCCAGGTGCATGGCTTTCGCCGGCACGAACAGGCCGGCCTGCGCCATGATGATCAGCAGGGCGTTTTGTCTCAGGTAGGTCGATTTACCGGCCATGTTCGGACCAGTAACGAGCGACAATCGCGCGGCATGGGCACCAGAAGCATCAAGATCGACGTCATTGGGCGTGAAGGGCTTGCCCTGGCTTTTCAGCGCCGCCGCGACGACCGGATGGCGGCCGCGGGTGATTTCGAGTCGTAAGGAGTCATCGACCACCGGCCGGACCGCATCCCATTCCTCGGCGTAAGCGGCATTGGCGACCGCGACATCGAGCGCGCAGATGGCGTCATGCCCGCCCTGGATTTCGGCAGCGGCCAGGCGCACCTCTTCGCGTAACTGCTCGAAGATATCCAGTTCCAGTGCCTGGCCCTGCTGGGCGGCGCGCTGGATGCGGCCATCGAGTTCGATCAGTTCGGTGGTGACGAAGCGCACCTGGTTGGCCAGAGACTGGCGGTGAATGAACTGCTTTTCTGTGTCCTGCGCCTGAAGCTGTTCGGCCAGCTTGGCGGAAAGCTCGATGAAATAGCCCAGCACATTGTTGAACTTGATGCGGATGGCGATACCGGTCTCGGCCGCCAGGCGTTGTTCCAGGGCCAGTATGACCTGGCGGCTGTCATCGCGCAGGGCCCGCGCCTCGTCCAGTTCGGCATTGAAGCCGGGGCGAATAAAGCCGCCATCTGAGAGTTTGAGCGGCGGTTCCTCGACCACGGCGCGCGCCAGTTCGTCGCGCAACTGGCTGAGCGGCAGGGAGGGCACCAGGGCCGAGATGATGGCGTCGATTTCCCGCGGAATGGCGGGCGGCTCGCCGGCCAGGTCGTCATGTTCCTGATGCCGGGCGTCGTTTAGCTGACTGGCCAGGGTCTCGCTGATGGTCAGCGCCTGGGTAATCACGCACAGGTCGCGCGCACTTCCCCGGCCCAGAGACAGCCGCGACAGGGCCCTTGCCTGGTCGGACAGCGAGCGCATCAGGTGGCGCAGGGTTTCGCGCAAGGTCCGGCGCGGCAGCAGCCACTCGATCGTATCGAGCCGCGCATTGATATCGGCCGGATTATAGAGAGGGCGCGCCAGACGGTTCAGCAACAGGCGGCAGCCGCCTGAGGTCACCGTCATGTCGAGCGCGGAGATCAGGCTGCCTTCGCGCCTGCCCTGCTGCGTGCGGTCGATCTCAAGGCTGTTGCGCGTGGCGGCATCAATGGCGAGATAATTGTTAGAAATCACCCGCGCCGGCGGTTTCAGGGTCGGAATCTTGCCGGCCTGGGTCAGGTCGATATAGGCGGCCAGCAAGCCCAGCGCCGAAACCTCGGCCGGGCTGAACGTACCGAAGCCATCGAGCGTGGAGACGCCGTAGAGCTTGAGCAGGCGCGCTTCACCGGAAACGGGATCGCACAGGGAGGCCGGTTGCGGCTGGATGACCCCGCCGTACATCTTGAGCAGCGGGTAAATGGCCTCATCCTGGATCAGCCGGTCGGCCACCAGGCTTTCCGAAGGCCGCAGGGCGGACAACTGAACGCCCAGTTGTTCGGGCGCGACCTCCAGCACCTCGACATCACCGGTCGAAAGCTCCACCGCCGCCAGGGCCAGCACGCCGCCGCGCGATGACAGGGCCACCAGGCGATTGGCGCCGCGTTCCTCCAGAAGCGTATCCTCGGTCAGGGTGCCCGGCGTTACAACGCGTGTTATACCGCGCTTGACGATGGCTTTCGAGCCGCGTTTCTTCGCCTCGGCCGGGTCTTCCAACTGATCGCAGACGGCGACGCGATGGCCGAGTCGGATCAGCTTGGCGATATAGGCATCGGCGGCATGGGCGGGCACGCCGGCCAGCGGAATATCCTTGCCCTGAAACTGCCCGCGCTTGGTCAGGGCCAGGGATAGGGCTTGCGAGGCGATGACCGCGTCCTCGAAAAAGATTTCGTAGAAATCGCCCATGCGCATCAGTAGGAGGGCATCGGGATACTGCGCCTTGAGCTGGATATATTGCGCCATGACCGGCGTGGCGCCCTCCACATTCGGGACGGCGGCATCAGGTGTGAGGGTTTGCGGGGCGTTCATGCCGCGAAGTTAACCATTGTTAACAGCGAAGAGAAGGGATTTCGCAAAGGAAGGTGTGTAAAACTGTCTTCAAACAGCTTGATTGTGGCAAGGGCGCCCGCCCGCCCGAGCCGTTGCGAGGAGCCATGCGGCGATTGAGCTATTAAGATGCTAAAAAACAACAACTTGCAAATTCATTTGTCGGACAATAAAGAAAAGTACCCCTGCGACCGTGTAGACCCTTTATTAGCTGTCGCTCTTGTTCTATTCCGTAAGGGACGCAAGTCCTTAATTTATAATATAAATCGCCACACACCCTGTCAGAGTTTCCCTAAGTCATGACCACCGAAAAACAGACCTTCAGCGACGAAGAAGCGCTTAACCTGCACCAGTACCCGCAGCCGGGTAAGATTGCGCTTGCGCCCACCAAGCCGATGGCGACGCAGCGCGACCTGTCGCTTGCCTATTCCCCCGGCGTCGCAGAGCCGGTCAAGGTGATTGCCGCGGACCCGGCAACGGCCTATGACTACACCGCGCGTGGCAACATGGTGGCGGTGATCTCCAACGGCACTGCCATCCTCGGCCTCGGCAATCTCGGCGCACTCGCCTCCAAGCCGGTGATGGAGGGCAAGGCCGTGCTCTTCAAACGCTTCGCCGATGTCGATTCGATCGACCTCGAAATCGACACCGAGGACGTCGATGCTTTCGTCAACTGCGTTCGCTATCTCGGCCCATCCTTCGGCGGCATCAATCTCGAAGACATCAAGGCGCCGGACTGTTTCGTGATCGAAAGCCGGCTGCGCGAACTCATGGACATTCCGGTGTTCCATGACGATCAGCACGGCACGGCGATCATCGCTGCCGCGGGCCTGATCAACGCGCTCGACCTCACCGGCCGCGACTACACGACCACCAAGCTCGTCTGCAACGGCGCCGGTGCCGCGGCCATCGCCTGCATCGAGCTCATCAAATCCATGGGCTTCAATCCCGAGAATGTCACCCTCTGCGACACCAAGGGGATCGTCTACCAGGGCCGCACAGAGGGCATGAACCAGTGGAAATCGGCGCATGCGGCCAAGACCGACAAGCGCACGCTCGCCGAAGCGATGAAGGATGCGGACGTGGTCCTCGGGCTTTCCGCCAAGGGAACGTTGTCGGCCGAGATGATCGCCTCGATGGCGCCGCGGCCGATCATCTTC
>ERZ1034409.243-NODE-243-length-13025-cov-10.606939_pt1 | contig 13025 bp, 9 predicted proteins | sample MGYA00520610_ERZ1034409 | MGnify/ENA primary metagenome ERZ1034409 (study PRJEB33736, sample SAMEA104288480) | Azolla microphylla | place: Ecuador | collected 1982 | study: EMG produced TPA metagenomics assembly of the PRJEB19522 data set (Is there foul play in... | reverse complement strand
CCCATCCACGTTCTTTTTCGCGCGCAAGTTCGTGGATGCCCGGGACAAGCCCGGGCATGACGAGAGCATAGGTTACGGCAGCTTCAGCGACGTCTCCGCATTGTACGGCTTCAGGGTCTCGTCCGCGGCCTTCTGCGCTGCAACGAGGGCCTCCTTCGGCTGCCTCTTGCCGTTGAGGACCAGCATCACCTCGTCCTCGAGGTTCTTGCGGACAGGGACGGTCTTGTAGGTCGCGAACCAGGGCTTGGCGACGTCGAGCTGCTCGACGGCGGTCTTGGCATCCGGGTTCTTGTTGAGGAATTCGACCATCTCGGGCGTCTTGTAGGCGGCCATGTTGGGCGCGAAATAGCCGGTGGCGCGGCTCCACCAGCCGCTCTTCTCGGGCGAGGTCATCCACTTGATCAGCGTCCAGGCTGCCTTCTGCTTGTCGGCCTTGAGGCCGGCCGGGACGATCAGCGAGGCGCCGCCGATCGGCACGGCGTTGCGGACGTTGCGCGGGATGAAGGCGACCTTGTAGGCGAACTTGGCGTTGTCGCGTACGTAAGTGAGCGAGCCCGTCGACAGCATCATCATCGCGGCGTTGCCGGAGATGAAGGCGGTGCTGACGGCAGGCCCAGGTGTCGCGCCGGGCGGGTGCACCTTGTGCTTGGTGACGAGGTCGTTCCACCACGTCAGCGCGCCGAGCATCGAAGGCGTATCGTAATAGACTTCGCCGCCGAACTCCTCGTTGTAATAGCGCCCGCCATTGCTCATGGTGAGCGTTTCCATCATCCAGCCGCAATAATCGTAGGCGCAGGGGATTTCGAGACCCCATTGGGTCACCTTGTCGCCCTCGCGCTTGGTCAGCTTCTTGGCCCAGTCGGTGAGCTCGGCCCAGGTCTGCGGCGGCTTGCTCGGATCGAGGCCGGCTTCCTTGGCCTTGTCGGCGTTGATGTAGAGCAGCGGCGTCGAATTGTGGAACGGCACGCCGTAGACCGAGCGGTTGATCACCGCGTTGCCCTGCAGAGCCGGGAAGAACTGGCCGAGGAACTGCTCCTTGGTGGTGCCGTCGGCCTTGATCAGCGCATCGAGATTGGTGAGCTCGTTCTCGATCTGCATGTCGAGCAGGAAATTGGCGGACATGATCACGGCGGACGGCGGCTTGCCGGCCTTGATGGCGGCGCGCGTCTTGATCAGTGTGTCGTCATAGGAGCCGGTGTAGACGGCAGTCGCCTTGATGTCGGGGTGACCTTCGTTGAACTCCTTGATCAGGGTGCCCATGTCGCGGGCGAGCTTGCCGTCGACGGGGACTGGGAAGAACAGATCGATCTCGGTCGGGCCCTCGCCGGCGAGGGCCGGGAAGGCGAGGGCACTGGCAAAAGAGCCTGCCATGGCAAGGCCGAGCATGAGCCTGCGGGAGAACAGCATCGGAAAATCTCCTATTTGATGCCTGAGGTGACGAAAGAGCTGATGAAGCGCTTCTGGAAGATCAGGAAGGTGACGAGCAGCGGGGCGATCACCATCAGTGTGCCGGCGGCGATGGTGCCCCAGGCCTGGGTGCCTTCGGCGGTCTTGGTGAACACGGATAGGCCGACCGTGAGCGGCCGCTTGTCCGGCGAATTGATCACCATCAGCGGCCACAGGAAGTCGTTCCAGTGGCTGGTCACGGAGATGATGGCGAAGGCGGAGAAGCTCGGCATCGACAGCGGCACGTAGATGTGGCGGATGCGCTGGAGCAGGCTGGCGCCGTCGATCAGCGCGGCGTCCTCCAGCTCGGTCGGAATCGCCTCGAACGCCTGGCGCATCAGGAAGGTGCCGAAGGCGGAGGCGAAGAACGGCATCATCACGCCGGTCAGCGTGTCGTAGAGGCCGAGCTGCGCCACCAGCGACAGGTTCGGCACGATCAGCAGAACCGGCACCAGCATCAGCTGCATCAGGAACAGATAGAAGATCGGCGTCTTGCCGAGGAAGTCGAGGCGCGCGAAGGCGAAGCCCGCCAGCGTGATGGTGACGAACTGCACCAGCAGAATGCCGGCGCAGATGATCGTGGTGTTGAGCGTGTAGCGTGGGAAATCGCCGATCTCCCAGGCATCCCTGACGTTGTCGAGCGTCGGCTTCAGGCTCGGCATCAGCTCGGCCATGGCGTTGATGCCGTCGGAAGCCGGGCGCAGCGTCGCCACGACCATCCACAGGAACGGAATGAGCCAGACGATCGCGAGCAGCACGGTCAGCAGGAAGCCGAGCTTCGGCGTGATCTCGCCCCTCGTGGCGAGCGGGGCATCCCTGAACAGGCGGTCGAACAGTTTCATGGCCCGCCCTCGCGGTTCGCCATGGTGCGGAAGGAGAGCGCGGTGAGGCCCATCAGCGCGGCGAGGGTGAGCAGCGTCGCGGCCGAGGCCTTGCCGACGTCGTAATGCTCGACCGCCTGCTGATAGATGTAGAACAGCACGAGGTTGGTCGAATTTGACGGCCCGCCCTGGGTCATGACGAAGACGTGGTCGACTTGCGTCACCGCGTTGAGCGTCGCGATCACGATGACGAACAGGAAGGTGGGCTTGAGCTCGGGCAGGATGATGTGGCGCAGCCGCATGTAAGGCCCGGCGCCGTCGAGATGCGCGGCCTCCATCACGTCCTCGGGCACGGCCTGGAGGCCGGCGAGGAAGAACAGCATGTAATAGCCGGCGTTCTTCCAGATCGTGATGACCATGATCGCGTAAAGCGCGACATCGGGGTCGCCGAGCCAGTTCGGCAGCACCGGAAGCAGGCGACCGATGTAGAAGTCGAGCAGGCCGACATTGGGCAGGAAGATGAACATGAACAGCGCTGACGCCGCGACCATCGGGATCAGCACGGGAAGGAACAGCGCGGCGCGCAGCGCGCTGCTGACGGCGTTGGTGCGCGACAGGGCCAGTGCGAACAGCAGCGCAAGCGCGATGCTCGGGATCGTGGTGCCGGCGGCGTAGACGAGATTGTTGACGACGGCGCCGGTAAAGGCGGGGTCGGCCAGCACTGCGCTGATGTTGTCGAGGCCGACGAAGCGGACGGGCGCCTTGGGCGTGGCACGCTGGTAGAGCGCATCGACGAGCACGCGTCCCATCGCGCCGTAGGTGAACAGGGCGAGGAAGACCAGCGAGGGCAATAGCAGCAGATAGGCCGGCAGCGAGGCTTTGAAGCGGGTGGTGAAGCGCCGGAGGACGTCCAGGCGCGGCGCCGCCGAGGTCGCGACCGCGAGAGAAGCGGGTTCGGCGAGGCTCATCTCACCGCGCCGGGAACTTGAGCGCATAGTCGCGGCCGTCCATTCCCGCCGGCGGCTCGAAGGGGAAGCGCAGACTTTCGTCGAGGAAGTCGTGACTGTGCACGACGATGTTCTGGTCGTCGATCAGCACCACGCCATAGGCCGGCGGCTCGTGGCTTGCGAGGTGCGGCGCGTTCGCGTCGAGCTCGAACCAGACCTGGTGGTTGGTGCCGCGCAGGGTCGAGAACGGGATCTTGCCGTAGCTGCCGAAGATCGGACGGTGCACGTGGCCGAAGAAGAGATGGCGGATGCGCGAACGATAGGGCGCGATCACCTCGGCGAATTCGGCGCTCTGCTTCAAGCCGATCTCGTCCATCGCGTGGACGCCGATCGGGAAGGGCGGGTGATGCATGAAGACGACGAATTCCTGGCCTGCCGGCGCGGAAGCAAGCGTCTTCGCAAGCCAGTCGAAACGCTTGGCGCACATCTCGCCGGCGTGGCTGGTCTCGTCCAGCGTGTCGAGGAAGACGAACAGGCCATGCTCGGTGGTGCGCGTGCCCTGCACGAAGCCGTTGGCATCGCGCGGCGCGGCCTTCAGCGCGTCCAGGCAGATCACGCGCTTGTCGTGATTGCCGACCATGGCGATGTAGGGAATCTTCAGCGCGGCCATCGCGTCGGCGAAATTGGCGTAGGATTCAGCCTCGCCCCAATGGGTGAGATCGCCGGTCACGACCGCGAAGGCGGCATCTGATTGGTGCTTGTTGATGTCGGCAATCGCGGCGTCCAGCCGGGCGCGCGGGTCGAGGCCATAGAGCGTCGAGCCGGGGTTCGCCAGATGCGTGTCGGTGATGTGGATGAATTTGAAGGGCACGGCGCGCTTGTCAGGATCGTTGGAGGATGGGCGCCTCCGGCGAGACGACCCTGACAGGCGGTTAGATGGCGTGTGTTTCAGTTTGATGACAGCGGTTCCCGCGCGCTTCGAATTCCACAGGAAGCGAAGGGGTGAAGCGCAAGCCGTACAAAATCGCGAAAACAACCCCATGCACAGTAGCCGATGATTGCAAGATCAATGGCTTGGCCGGCGCTCGCAGCCAGATGCTGATTTTACGAAAAAGATTGACTCGTCGGGCAAAACAGGGGCATGATGCCATCATCGGAAAATCAGCAGATGGCTTGTGGTAATGGGTGGAGCGCCGCGAAACCCGTCATTGCAGCCGCCCTCGATCTCGACGGGTTTCGCGGTGCTCTACCCACCCTGCGAAGAAATCGCGCGCAGACGCTCGATCTCGGCGATCAGTCTCTGGATGTCCTGCCGCGCGTGGGCGATGAACTCTTGATCGGCGAGCGTCGCGCCGGTGAGATAGATGTCCTCGCCGCCGGTTTGGATGAAGTCTGAGCCGCTGAATTTGTCGCGTGTTTCGACAAACGATTTCCAGGGACCCGCGGTGGCCTGCTCGCAGCGTGCCTTGATCGCCTCGATCTCGTCTTTCGTTAGAATGGGGGGCTCGGTCATCTTGCGGTCCACTGCGTAGGATGGGTAGAGCGAAGCGAAACCCATCATCTTTCCGCGTATGATGGCGATGGGTTTCGCTTCGCTCAACCCATCCTACGGACCTTTTACGTCCCGCAGAACGTCCGCAGCACTCGCTGGTCCGGCAGCGGCGGATCGGCGTAGGCGGCGTAGTCCGGCTGGTCCTCGAACGGTTTCGCCAGCACCTGCACCAGCTCCTCGAACGGCGTGTAATTGTCATCGTCGACGGCAGCCCGGATCACGGCTTCGACGCGGTGGTTGCGCGGGATGAAGATCGGATTGACGGCGTGCATCGCGGCCTGCCGTTCGGCTGCACTCTGCGGCTCCAGCGCAATGCGGGCGCGCCAGCGGCCGGCCCATTCGTCGAAGGCGGCGGGCTCCATGAACTGTGCGCGGGCGTCGGCGGCGTCATCGGCTGCGGCCTCGCCGAGCTTGCGGAAGGTGAGGGTGAAGTCGGCCTGGTTCTTGGCCATGGCGTCGAGCAGATCCTGGATCAGCGCCTCGTCGCCGTCACGCTCCGTGAACAGGCCGACCTTCTGGCGCAGGCCCGCCTGATAGGCGTCGCTGAACTGGTCCGAGAAGGCGCCGAGAATGTCCTGGGCTTCGGCGACCGCCGTCTCCTGCTCATCCGAGAACAGCGGGAGCAGGCATTCGGCAAGGCGCGTCAGATTCCAAAGCGCGATGCGCGGCTGGTTGGCATAGGCGTAGCGGCCCATCTCATCGATCGAGGAAAACACCTGCGCGGGGTTGTAGGCGTCCATGAAGGCGCAGGGGCCGTAGTCGATGGTCTCGCCTGAGATCGATGAGTTGTCGGTGTTCATCACGCCGTGGATGAAGCCGACCAGCAGCCAGCGCGCGACGAGGTTTGCCTGGCGCGCGACGACGCCGGCGAGCAGCGCGTGATAGGGTCGTTCCGCGTCGCGCAGCTCCGGATAGTGCCTGTTGATGACGTGATCGGCGAGCCGGCGGATCGCGTCGGTCTCGCGGCGGGCGGCAAAGAACTGGAAGGTGCCGACGCGGATGTGGCTGGAGGCGATGCGGGTCAGCACCGCGCCGGGCAACGCGGTCTCGCGGAGGACGTGCTCGCCGGTGACGACCGCGGCGAGCGAGCGCGTGGTCGGGATGCCGAGCGCGTACATGGCTTCGCTGACGATGTATTCGCGCAAGACGGGCCCCAGCGCCGCGCGGCCGTCGCCGCGGCGGGAGAACGGGGTAGGACCCGAGCCCTTGAGCTGGATGTCGCGGCGGACGCCGTCCCGGTCGATGACCTCGCCGAGCAGGATGGCGCGGCCGTCGCCGAGCTGGGGCACGAAATGGCCGAACTGGTGGCCGGCATAGGCCATGGCGATGGGGTCGGCGCCGGCGGGAACCGTTTTCCCGGCCAGGATCGCGGCACCTTCAGGCGTGTCCAGCAGGTCCGGATCGAGCCCGAGCTGGATGGCCAGCGGGCGGTTCAGCTTGATCAGCCGGGGGGCCGCGACCGGGGTTGGCGCGACGCGGGCAAAGAAGCTGTCCGGCAGCGCCGAGTAGGAGTTCTGGAAGGGGAAATGCACCGTCATGGCCTCAAGATAGGGCTGGAACGCCCGATGGCAAAGGTTCGGCCTCCGATATGCCAAAAATGGGCACTTCCGGCCCCAAACAGGCCGTTCCCTTGGTTGCCGCCTTGGGTCGCGTCGGGTAAACCCTGCCGCAATCTCGGACCGGCCCACGACAGGCGGTTCGATTCGTTATCCTTCAGACATCGATTTTGGGACGACCATGCATCGCTACCGGTCACATAAATGCGGCGCGCTCCGCGAGAGCAACATCGGCGAGACCATCCGCCTCTCGGGCTGGGTCCATCGCGTTCGCGACCACGGCGGCGTGCTCTTCATCGACCTGCGCGACCATTACGGCCTGACCCAGTGCGTGGTCGACCCGGACTCGCCGGCCTTCGCGCTGGCGGAGAAGCTGCGCTCGGAATTCGTGGTGCGGATGGACGGCAAGGCCCGCCGCCGCCCCGAAGGCACCGACAATGACGAGCTGCCGACCGGCAAGGTCGAGGTCTATGTCACCGAGATCGAGGTGCTGGGCCCGGCCGGCGACCTGCCGCTGCCCGTGTTCGGCGACCAGGAGTATCCCGAAGACATCCGCCTCAAGTACCGCTTCCTCGACCTGCGCCGCGAGAAGCTGCACCAGAACATCATGACGCGCGTCGAGATCATCAAGTCGATGCGCCGGCGCATGGAGGGGCAGGGCTTCTTCGAGTTCAACACCCCGATCCTGACCGCGTCATCGCCGGAAGGCGCGCGCGACTTCCTCGTCCCCTCGCGCATCCATCCCGGCAAGTTCTATGCGTTGCCGCAGGCCCCGCAGCAGTACAAGCAGCTGCTGATGATGTCGGGCTTCGACCGCTACTTCCAGATCGCGCCCTGCTTCCGCGACGAGGATCCGCGCGCCGACCGTCTGCCGGGCGAGTTCTACCAGCTCGACGTCGAGATGAGCTTTGTCACGCAGGAAGACGTATTCGCGGCGATGGAGCCCGTCATCACCGGCGTGTTCGAGGAGTTCGCCAAGGGCAAGCCGGTGAGCAAGAACTGGCGCCGCATCCCGTTCGCCGAGGCGCTGCGGAAGTACGGCAGCGACAAGCCGGACCTGCGCAATCCCATCGAGATGCAGGACGTCTCCGAGCATTTTCGCGGTTCGGGCTTCAAAGTCTTTGCTCGGATGCTCGAAGACCCCAAGAACCAGGTCTGGGCGATCCCGGCGCCGGGCGGCGGCAGCCGCGCCTTCTGCGACCGCATGAACTCGTGGGCGCAGGGTGAGGGCCAGCCCGGTCTCGGCTACATCATGTGGCGCGAGGGCGGTGAGGGTGCGGGCCCGCTCGCCAACAACATCGGGCCGGAGCGGACCGCTGCGATCCGCGCGCAGATCGGCACCAAGGAAGGCGATGCCGCCTTCTTCGTCGCCGGCGACCCCGACAAGTTCTGGAAGTTCTCTGGCCTTGCCCGCAACAAGGTCGGCGAGGAATTGAACCTCACCGACAAGGAGCGGTTCGAGCTCGCCTGGATCGTCGACTTCCCGATGTACGAGTACAATGAGGACGACAAGAAGGTCGATTTCTCGCACAACCCGTTCTCGATGCCGCAGGGCGGCCTCGAGGCGCTCAAGGGCCAGGACCCGCTGACCATCAAGGCGTTCCAGTACGACATCACCTGCAACGGCTACGAGATCGCCTCGGGCGGCATCCGCAACCACGTGCCGGAAGCCATGGTGAAGGCGTTCGAGATCGCAGGCTATGGCGAGCAGGAAGTGGTCGACCGCTTCGGCGGCATGTACCGCGCCTTCCAGTACGGTGCGCCGCCGCATGGCGGCATGGCCGCAGGTGTCGACCGCATCGTGATGCTGCTCTGCGGCACCACCAACCTGCGCGAGATCTCGCTGTTCCCGATGAACCAGCAGGCCATGGACCTGCTGATGGGCGCGCCGTCGGAAGCCACCACCAAGCAGCTCCGCGAGCTGCATGTGCGGGTGAACCTGCCGCAGAAGTGAGTGTTCTTTGCCTCTCCCCGCACGCGGGGAGAGGCCGCATCGCATCGCAGATGCGAGGCGGGTGAGGGGGGCTCTCCACGAGTCCACTCTCACCGTGATTGCGGAAGCAGCCCCTCACCCCAGCCCTCTCCCCGTAAGAACGGGGCGAGGGAGCGCACCGCCGCTGCGGCCCTACAACCCCGTCGACGCCTCGATCCGGAATTGCGCCAGCGCGATGATCGGCTCGTTCTGGAGAACATCCATCAATTGAAGCACCGGCAGCTTGCCGAACGGCGTCAGCTTGATGCTCAGCGTTTGTCCCGACGTTTCGACGAAGCCGGCGCATGCATCGACCGCGCTCCTGGCATCAAGATTGGAGGCCGCGATCTTCTCGCCCTGTGCCCGTATCATCTCGACGATGGCGCTGCGCGCGGCGTCGCGGCTGACATTCTGCATGCGCGCAAACTGGGCCACGATCAGGTCGACCACGCCGCGGTCGCGCAAGGACAACTCGATCGCGCCGGTCTCGACCTGCGCCAACTGGCCCATGGCCTCCAACGGGTCCGTCGTGGTGAAGATCTCGCGCGGCACCTTGGCGAGCGCCACGCTGACTTGGGCTTTGGCGAGGTTGCCGAGATCGAGCGTGGCCGGCGCCAGCGCGAACGCGCCTGATGCCTCCGTCCAGGCCGCACCGAGATCGAGGTCGATCGCAAGCTTGTCCACGCCTGCCACGATCAGCGGCTGCAGCGCCGGATTGGCGGGATCGGTCGGCGTCACCATCTTCACGACCAGACTGGCCTTGCTCGGGATCGATCCCACCAGCTGACCCCAGTTCAGGCTGATCGTGTCGACAGTGATGGGCTGCCGCGTGTTCTTATGGGGCGCAACCAACCCCTTGACCTCGGCGCCTTCGAGCACCCGGAACAGTCCCAGCATCTGATCGGGCGAGGGCGGCTGTCCGGCGGTCCTAAGGCTTGCCGCCCAGCGCATCAGGTTCGGTATGCTGAAGGATTTGAGCGCGAAGCGCTCTATCTTGAACGGACCCTGCGGCGAGGGGGCATCGACGCCCTCGATCGCGAATTCGCCCTGCTGGTAGCGAATTGCGTTGATCTTCCCTGACTTCTGCGGTGTGGCAATCGAGGTCTTGCCGATTTCGGCCTTGCCGATGCGAATACCCTCGTAAAATCCGGCGACCCTCTCCATCAGCTCTTGCGTCTGCGCCGGCGTTGGCAGGACCGACTTGTCCTGCGGCAGCTTGGCAAACATCTCGAACAAATGGAGCTTCGACGGCTGCACGTCGATGTCTTCCAGGTCGAAGCCGTCGATGTCCAAATGCAGGCCGAGCGCGGACTTCAGCACGTAAGGGCCGGCGGAGATTTGCCGGTAGACCCGGCGGTAATTGTCGTCGCTGCGCGCCTGCGGATCGAGCGCAGCGAGGATCGGGGCCGCGTCGAAATCATTGACGATGATGCCGGAGATTTCGCCAGTCAGCTTGTCCGCCTTGCCCGGCTGCGCAACGTTGATCGCGAAGGTGGCGCGGTCCGTCTTCATCGCATCGACTTTGCCGCGGCCGAGGTTTTGGAGCGCAAGGCCGGAATAGATCGCTTCGCCGCTGCCGGCGCCGCGGCCAGCGTCGAAATTGACATTCAGGGACGGGATCGTCACAGACGTTGCCGTCACGCTCGCGAACTGGTCGAGCACGAACCGGTACACGTCGCTCAGGGAGTTCGATGCCGGCACGTTCTGGACGCGGAGAGGACCCGCATAGTCGCGCAGCGTCACCTGCGGGATCTTGTAGGCCACTTTCATCTTGCCGGGGCCGACTTCGTCAAACGCGATCTCGACGCCTGAGATGTCGATGCCGTCAGCGGCAAAGCGCGTCTCGCCGATCTGGCGGACGCCCGTGCTGTTGAAGGCGCCGATCTTGACGTGCCCCTGCGACGGGTTGCCGGGCTCGACCGCGATGTCCTCGATCGTCAGCGTCCGGCTCATCACGTCGAATGTGATCTTGCCATGGCTCGCCTTGCCGCCGCCCGAGCGCAGCTGCGCGAAGGCCGCCTCGACCTCGTTGGTCGCCCGGTGCTGGACATAGAGATTGAAGCCGAACCATCCGCCCGCGCCGAGCACGAGAGTTGCGATCACGCCGATCAGGATGCGCTTCATTCCCAGCTCCAGTTGCCCGTTTTGCACCGCGCAACCTGCCATATTCGCGAAACGCCGCGCGGTCCAGGGAAAGCTATGGTTTTCAGATATTTGACCGCGCCCCCTGTTGATGGGCGCGCAATCGGATGTTGCCACCGGGGCGCCCGGCGTGCTTCATCCCGCTTCCATGACCCGGAAATTCGGTCCGCTTGGATGGCGGCCCCGGATCGTGCATTTTGAGGCCGGTAAAGCGAGGCGAGACACCGCATGTCGTCCTATTCTGATGATCTCCACCAGGCGGCGCTCGCCTACCATCGTCTGCCGCGCCCCGGAAAGCTCGAGATCCAGGCAAGCAAGCCGCTTGCCAACCAGCGCGATCTCGCGCTGGCCTATTCGCCGGGCGTTGCCGCGGCCTGCACCGAGATCGCCAAGAATCCGGCCGAAGCCGCCACGCTGACCACCCGCGCCAATCTGGTCGCCGTGGTCTCCAACGGCACCGCCGTGCTCGGCCTCGGCAATATCGGCCCGCTGGCCTCCAAGCCGGTGATGGAAGGCAAGGCCGTGCTGTTCAAGAAATTTGCCGGCATCGACGTGTTCGACATCGAGATCGCCGCGGACACCATCGACCGCGTGGTCGAGACCGTGGCGGCGCTCGAGCCGACCTTTGGCGGCATCAATCTGGAGGACATCCGCGGACCCGAGTGCTTCGAGATCGAGACGCGCCTGAAGGAGCGCATGAAGATCCCGGTCTTCCACGACGACCAGCACGGCACCGCGATCATCGTCGCCGCCGCCATCACCAATGGTCTGAGGCTGAACGGCAAGAAGCTGTCGGACGTCAAGATCGTTGCGTCGGGGGCAGGGGCCGCGGCGATCGCGACGCTCAATCTCCTGGTGTCGATGGGCGCACAGCGCAAGAACATCTGGGTCTGCGACATCGACGGTCTCGTGCACGAGGGCCGCAACACCTCGATGGACCGCTGGAAGGCGGTCTATGCGCAGAAGACCGACAAGCGCACGCTCGCCGACGTCATCGGCGGCGCCGACATCTTCATCGGCCTCTCGGCGCCGGGCGTGCTCAAGCCCGAGATGGCCAAGGCCATGGCCGACAAGCCGCTGATCATGGCGCTCGCCAACCCGACCCCGGAGATCATGCCGGAAGAGGCGCGCAAGGCGCGCCCTGACGCGATGATCTGCACCGGCCGTTCCGACTACCCGAACCAGGTCAACAACGTCCTGTGCTTTCCCTTCATCTTCCGCGGTGCGCTCGACGTCGGCGCCACCGCCATCAACGAGGAGATGAAGCACGCCGCCGTCGAGGCGATCGCGCAGCTCGCGCGCGAGGCACCGTCGGATGCCGTCGCGCAAGGTTTTGATACCGGCGAGACGCAGGGGTTCGGCCCGGGCTCCCTCATTCCGAGCCCCTTTGATCCACGCCTGATCCTGCGCATCGCCCCCGCGGTGGCGAAGGCTGCGATGGAGTCCGGCGTCGCAACGCGGCCCATCACCAATTTCGACGAGTACACTGCGCTGCTCGAGCGCTTCGCCTTCCGCTCCGGCCTCGTCATGAAGCCGATGTTCGCCAAGGCCAAGACCCAGCCGGTACGCGTGATCTACGCCGAAGGCGAAGACGAGCGCGTGCTGCGCGCCACGCAAGTGGTGCTGGAGGAGAATTTGGCGCGGCCGATCCTGGTCGGTCGTCCTTCGGTCGTGGACGCGCGCATCAAGCGGTTCGGCCTCTCGATCCGCGCCGGCAAGGATTTCGATCTCGTCAATCCCGAGGACGATCCGCGCTACCGTTCTTACGTGCAGTCCTATGTCGAGGTCGCCGGCCGCCGCGGCGTGACGCCGGACGCGGCGCGCACGGTGGTTCGCACCAACAACACGGTGATCGCGGCGCTCGCGGTCACGCGCGGCGAGGCGGACGCCATGCTGTGCGGCGTCGAGGGTCGCTATATGAGCCATCTGCGCCATGTCCGCGAGATCGTCGGCTTCTCGCCCGGAATCAGCGATTACGCGGCGCTGGCGCTGCTGATCACCAGCAAGGGCGCCTTCTTCATCGCCGACACCCAGGTGCGGCCCAATCCGAGCGCGGAAGAGCTCGCCGAGATCGCCTCGCTCGCTGCGGTCCATGTCCAGCGCTTCAACATCAAGCCGAAGATCGCCTTCATCTCGCATTCGGATTTCGGCAGCTACGATACCGACTCCTCGCGCAAGATGCGGCTGGCGACCCAGCTGCTGAAGGACAAGCATCCGGAAATCGAGGCTGACGGCGAGATGCAGGGCGATACGGCGCTTTCCGTCGCGGCGCGAAAGATGGTGCTGCCGCATTCCAAGCTGGAGGGCGAGGCCAACATCCTGATCATGCCGACGCTGGACACTGCCAACGTTGCCTATCAGATGATCAAGTCGCTCGCGGACGCGCTGCCTGTCGGCCCGATCCTGATCGGCCCGGCGCGTCCGGCGCATATCCTGACGCCGTCGGTGACGGCGCGCGGCATCCTCAACATGACGGCGGTGGCCGTCGTCGAAGCGCAGGAGCGCGCCGCACGGCAGCAGCCGACGCTGTTTACGTAAGGGCGAGCTGCTCTTCCCTTTCCCCTTGTGGGAGAGGGTGGCTCGCCGCGG
>ERZ1034409.241-NODE-241-length-13109-cov-2.834610_pt1 | contig 13109 bp, 2 predicted proteins | sample MGYA00520610_ERZ1034409 | MGnify/ENA primary metagenome ERZ1034409 (study PRJEB33736, sample SAMEA104288480) | Azolla microphylla | place: Ecuador | collected 1982 | study: EMG produced TPA metagenomics assembly of the PRJEB19522 data set (Is there foul play in the... | reverse complement strand
GCGCCAGCTTGCTGGCGGCGTCGACATCACGCTACGTGTGCTGCCGCGCCGAGCGCCGGACCCCCAGGTAATCACCGATCCCCTCGACCGCCTGACAGAACAAGCAGTTGAGCAAAATCCCATTGCCGAGCAAGCGCAGCTGCTGGTGCAGGCGGCGCAGGACGACGTCAAGAAGGCGTTTCGGGAGCACTATCCGACGCTAGACCTGGCGCTGAGCTACGGCACCGATGAAACCAACGGCACGCCGATCAATCCCGAGCCGGTGCATGGCCGTACCGCGACGGCGCAGCTCAACTTCAATCTGCCACTGTATGCCGGCGGTGGAACCAACGCCAAAGTGCGCGAAGCGAAGGCCTTGGTCGACAAAGCCAAGGCGGACCTGGAGAGCGCACATCGCACGATCGCCAAAGATCTGCGCGAATCCTACTACGGACTGAAATCGGCGCTGGAACAGGTGGAGGCACTTCAAACCGCGGAGCGTTCCACCGACGCCGCCGTGCAGGCAAATCTTAAAGGCTACAAGGTCGGCAGTAACACCAGCGCCGATCTGCTCAACGCCGAATCCGACTATTTCCAGGCCCATCGCGACCTGATGAAGGCCAAGATCCAGGCCCGTCTCAATTACACCAAGCTGCTGGTCGTCATGGGGCACCCCTGGAACGAAGCGGTCGACGACCTGAACCGGCTGCTGGTGCCCGAATCCGAAGGAACCGACGAAGGAACGTCGGCAGCGTTCTTGGAACATCTGGGGACAGTGGCGTCAGGACACGCCACCGTGCCGGAATGACCGAGAACGCCGGATGCCGCGACCTATAGTTCCTGGTCTCCATCTATTGCTGACCTGTCTGTGCCTTGCTTCGGGGCAGGCGTGGGGGGCAGACCAGGATTACGACTGCAAGATCGAGCCGATGCAGACCATCGAGGTCCGCAGCCCGGTGGCCGGCTTGATCGAGACGGTGCTGGTGCGCCGAGGCGACCTCGTGCACAAGGGCCAGTTGCTGGTCACCATCGACGCCCGAGTCGAGCGCAGCGAGGTCGAAACCGCACGCCGCAAGGCTGAGGCGATCGGGGCGCTGAAGGTGGCCGAGGCGAAGCTGGCGGGAGCCACGGCGAAGGCCAACCGCAACCAGTCCCTTTACGAAGACAACTTCGTCTCCGCCCAGGCCAAAGACGACGCCGAAGCCGATCGGCGCACGGCGGAGGCTGAGCTCCAGTCCGCGAAGGAAAACGCCGACATCGCGCAGGCCGAGTTCGCTGAGGCGCAAGAAGAGGTCAAGCGCCGCGAGCTGCGCAGCACCATCGATGGCGTCGTCATGGAGCAGAACCTGTTCCCCGGATCGGCCGTAGACGGCGTCGAAGGCAAGAAACCCATCCTCAAGCTGGCGCAGACGAGCACGCTGCGCGTGGAAGCGCGCCTGCCGTTCGCGATGTACCAGAAGGTCAAGCAGGGCGTGGCTGCCGCCGTGGTTCCGGAAGCGCCCTTGACCGGGCTCTACTCCGGCGTTGTCCGCGAGATCGACCGCGTCATCGACATGGCCAGCGGCACCTTCGGCATCGAAGTGGAACTCGACAATCGCGGGCAAGCCATTCCGGCTGGCGTGCGCTGCAAACTGACACTGAAGCAGAATTGAATTTGCTTCGCGGACAACAGGTGAACGCGGAGCGCAGGCGCTGAACAAATACGCCGGCTGATGCCGGCAGGACTACTGGAGTCCAACATGGCGAAGACGGCAACCAAGGTCAAGGCTCAGGGCGATAACGCGCGACGCAAGTCGTGGCCGCTCAATCCCATTGTCAGCGTCTTACGCGGCGTGTTCTTGCGAAGCCAGAAGCGGGTCCCGGCTCAAGCACCCACGCCGCCTCCGATCCGGTTTGAATCGCTCGAGCAGCGCGTGCTGATGTCGGCTGACGTCAACCCGTCGCTGCTCAATGTCAGCGGGGCGCTGCAAGCGCCAGGGCAACAGAATCAGTATCAGTTCACGGTGAAGGATCCGACCCTGGTCGTGCTGAATAGCCTGACCAACCGTTCCGACATCGATCTGACCCTTACCGGACCCAATGGTCAGGTCGTGTCGGAGTCCTTGGCCCAGGTCAATGCCAACTGGAACACCTCGCCGGCGTTAGAGCTTGATGCCGGCACGTATACGGCCACAATCAGCGCCCAGGGTGATGCAACCGGCAGCTACAATTTGCGCGCGGTAGATGCCTCGCAGGCTGTCGCATTTGCTCCAGGCACAGTGGTCAGTGGCAGCTTGCCGGACGGAAACGATATCGCCGTCTATTCGTTCAGCGCGCAAGCGGGCGATCAATATTGGTACGTCGGCGGAGAATATGGCTCTCCCAATGGGACAAATTCCTATGGGAATACCGTCGACTGGCGATTGATCGATCCTTATGGCCGCCAGGTTACGAGCCCTCAGTCTCTCGGATCCTCGACCAGTCCGTTCACGGTGCAGTCCACCGGAACCTACCTGCTGGTGGTGGAAGGCGGTGTCGCCAACAGCGGCGAGGTTGACTACAACTTCAAATTCCAGCAAGTCCCGGTTACCACTCAGGCACTCAATCTGGACCAGGTCCAGAACGTCGACATCAGTACCCCATTCCAAGTCGACAACTACACGTTCTCGGTCACCAGCGCCACCCAGGTCCTGTTCGACAACCTGTCCAACAACTTCCTGTGGACTTTGAATGGGCCACAGGGAACGGTCGTTTCCAATCGCTACACCACGGACACCTCTGTTTTCTACAGCGGCGGCCAGACCTTGTGGCTCACCCCAGGAAATTACACGCTCAGCATCCAGGCAAACGGCAGCCAGACCGGGACCGGGGCGTTCCGCTTGCTATCCGCCACCTCCGCAACAACGTTGTCCGTCGATACCGCAATCAGCGGCACCCTGGATCAGCCGACCGGGTCGGATCTTTACCAGGTCGCACTCCAGGCCGGACAGCAGGTTTATGTGGAGAATTCCTCAAGCGGCGGCGATCTGAGCTGGCGGCTGATCGATCCGTTCGGAAACCTCGTCGCCTCCACTAGCAGCCAGGCCAATTCACAAACTTCGGTAACCGTAGCGGCGACGGGCCTATATTGGCTGGCGCTCGACGGCAATGACTTCAACGATCCAACGTCTCCGGTTACCTATCAGCTCCGCTTGAACAACACGGCTCCGGTCCTGGCGCCGCTGACCCTGGGTGCGACCACCACCGGTTCGATCGACAAAGCCGGACAAGCGGTGATTTACAGCTTTAGCTTGGCGAGCGATACCCAGTTGGTGTTCGACAGCCAGACTGATAACGATCAGTTGACGTGGACCCTCTCCGGTCCAATGGGGACCATGGTTTTCATGGAGCCGATGAATCGGCTTGATGCGATTCTGTCCCGGGCGCCGGCAGGGAGCTATACACTCACTGTTCAAGACGCCAATGGCGCCACCGGCGCCTATGCCTTTTCTTTGATCGACGCCGCAACGGCCTCGCAGTTATCGCTCGGCGCTACTGTCGATGATACCCTCGCAACTGACTCTGTCAGGGCTTATCAATTTACCGCCAATCCTGGCGACATTCTGCAACTGACGGCTTCTTACCAAGGTGGATCGCCGGTCGCGCAGATCTACGATGCGTTTGGCAACAGGATCTTCTCCGACGGATTGGGCGACGACTTCTCTTCGATCACCCTGAGCGCTGGCGGTCAGTATACGTTTATCGTCGCCAGCGGGTTCGACAACGGCCCGGCGAATTACAACTTCTCGCTGAGCGTGGTTGGCAACAATCCGCAGGCTGGTATTCCCGTTGGAGCGTCCCTGTCGCTTAGCTCCATCGCATCGGGACAGCTAACCAGTGCGGGGAGCACGGTCGTCTACAACTTCACGTTGCAGAAGGCCAGCGTGATTTTCATCGATGCGCAGACCGACACGGGTCTCACGTGGACGCTGCAAGGCCCTGAAGGGACCTCGACCGGGTATCTGTACAACCTGCCGGATACAGCGCCGCTCTACCTCGCCGCAGGCAACTACGCATTCACCATCACCAACAGCGACGGAGGCGCCAACGAGGCCTATGCATTCAGGCTTCTGAATGCCTCCGATTTCACCCAGCTGACGCTTGACCAGACGACGTTTGCGGCGCGGAGTCCCGCTAGCTCCATAGTCGGCTATCAATTCACCGCGACAGCCGGTCAGACCTTTCAGCTATACGACCAGCAGGATGACACCGAATGGTTGATGGTTGACGCTTTCGGCCGCACGGTTCCACCTAGCGGTGGATATCGAGCGTATTACGACAATACCAGCGGGTTGGTATACACCTTCAAGCCGAGCAGTGCTGGTACGTATTATCTGATCAACGAGGGCTATGCGTACCAGAGCAGCTATCCGAACTCGAACCTGGCCTTCAGGCTCGCGGCCGAGACGGTAAACACGGAGGCGCTGTCACTTAACCAGGCCACCGCCGGCACGCTGAATGGAAGCTGGGATGAGGACGTCTACACGCTCACGGTGCAGCAGCCAAGTACCTTCATCTTCAATCCGATGGGGCAGTTGCAGGGCGGCAGTTACCCGTACACCTCGCAGCCCCTCTGGACGCTGTCGGGAAACAACGGCGTCGTCAGCTATCAGAGCCTTTACGGTATCAATGTCTATACCCTGAGGCCAGGGCAGTACCAGCTGACCGTGAGTCCCGGCTGGTATAGCAGCGGCCAGTCACAATACAGCTTCAGCATGCTGGATGCTCACGCGGCCGCCACGGTGGTACCTGGCACCGCGCAGACCATTTCTGTTTCCGGCGCCAGCGTATCCCTCCTCGGAGTTCAAGCCCAGGCCGGCACCTCGTACCTACTGCAGGATACGGGAAGCGACTACGGCATGGGCGTTGTTGTCCTCGACCCCTACGGCAATGTGGCGTGGTCCGGGAACTCCGTGTATGAAAATGGAGCTTCGTTCAGCGCTACCGTAGATGGTGAATATCTGATCGCTGTATACAATTCGTATACAGGGTCCGCGAGAACATTCAGCGTCAATGTCATCCAGTCCTCGTCGACTAACCTCGGCCTGACATTGGGTGCGGCGACCAGCGGAATGCTGGAAGCCGGGCAGAGCGCGGTTTACGGCTTTGAGCTCGACGCCCCCACTACCATCCTGATGGATGCATCCGACGCGGATGGTGGCATGGTATGGAGCCTGTCAGGTCCCAGGGGCTCGGAAGCCAGCCAGCGGTCCTTCGGTCAGAACACGGTTTTCGAGCTGCCCGCCGGTTACTACCAATTGACAGTTTCTGGTCTGGGTCTGTCGAGCGGCAGTTATTCCTTCACGGCATCCGACCTGTCGCAATCGACAAAGCTGGTCCTGAACCAGTATTCCACCGTTTCGCTGAGTCCCACGGGCGATACCCAGGCCTTCCAGGTCACGGTCAGCGGCGACAGCCAGTACTTCGTCGATCTCGGCGATTGGCGATCAGCTGGCAGTCAGTGGCAGCTCTTCAGCCCCTCGGGTGTGATGCTTCAAGCGGGTAATGGCGGCGGCTTGTATCCGGACGCCGATTTCTCGCTGGCGGGGGGGACCTACTACCTCGTCGTATTGGAGGCGGGGCTCAATGGCCCCGCCACCTTCAATCTGGCGCTGCGCAGCATCCAGCAGGTTGTTGCCCCGTTGGCCCTCAACACGGACGTCAGCGGCCAGTTTGCGGCGGAGGGGCAAAAGGTTGCCTACCAGTTCACGCTCGGGACGGCCAGCTACGTTCTGCTGGATTCCGCATTGCTGAACAGCGATCTGCAGTGGCAGATCAGTAGTGCATCCGGATATGTTCTGTACAGTGGCGATCTGGCGGGCGATTCGACGCCGGTCGCGCTGCAGTCAGGAAGCTACATACTGACGGTTTTCGCGCGATCCAACGCGGCAATTCCCTATGCATTCAAGCTGCTGAACCTGAGCGATGCCCAGCAGCTTGTGCTCGGGCAGTCCCAAACCCTGACCTTCAACCAGGATTCCGCCCAGGTCTTCGTCGTCGACGGCCAGGTGGGTAGCTATTTCAGATATACCGCAGACAACAGCGACAGCAACAACCGCGACTTCACCATCTCCATGATGGACCCGTCCGGGAATTACCTGTTCTCGGATTATGCTGCCGACAGCGATCAGCTGACCGCCTTCACATCGACGGGCCCGCATCTCCTCATCGTGCAGGCCAACTGGGACTACCCGGTGCCGTCTCAGGTTGCTTTTACGGCGCAGGTGATCCAGCCGCGCGTCACGCCTTTGACATTGGGATCCGTCGAAACCGGTAACCTGATCAATGAGCAGGGCATCGAGATCTCCGATAGCTGGACATTTTCGCTCGACACACCACAGCGCCTGGTGCTGATGCCACTGCAGGTGGCTGGCGCCAGTTGGAGCCTCACTGGCCCTGCCGGCCGGCCTGTGGCAAGCGGCAGCGACGACGAGCCATCGATACTGGTTTTGGCCGCCGGCAGCTATAGTCTTTCGTACAGCGCTAGCGGCGGTTCCGGCGGCGGCTATGCCTTCGAACTTCTGGACGCCAGTTCCGCGACGGCCCTGACGCAGGGCAATCCGATCTCGAATACGGTAGCCGCGGGGAGCGGCGCGCAAGTCTATAGTCTGGCGGTCTCTGACATCAGCAGCCTTCTGTCCCTACAGGCGCAATCGACGAACGGCGAAGGCGGCACCATCACCATTCTTTCGCCGCAGGGCGAAGTACTGGCCACCAGCGATCTGCCGCTGTTCACCCCCTCCCTACCCGAAACGGGAGTCGGAACTTACCTGGTGGTGGTGGCGGGCACTTATGGCGATACCAGCCCGCTCACCTACACGTTGGAAATGCAGCCCACGCCGCCGCCGACCCCGGCTGCTTTGGGAGATACCCTGACCGGCACCTTGAGCCCGGATGCTCCATCTCAGACTTACCTGCTGAATGTGCTGGCCAATTCCAACCTGGGAATCTTGCTGAACGCCTCCGGTTTGGGCAACACGCAATGGCAGTGGACGCCGGTAGGAGGAACCGGCGGCGGTTGGTCCAGCGATTCTGCTGGGCCAGCGGTGATCGACGCCGGGCAATACTACCTGACGGTCGAGGAAACCTCCGACGCCGGTGGCACATATCGTCTGCAGTTGTTGAACTTCGACACCGCAGCGCCGCTTGGATCGGGTGTGAGTTCGACGCTGCAGGCCGGAACCGATGCTGCAGCCTACCAGCTGAGCTTCACTCAGCCCTCGCAGCTCAATCTCGGCTTCGGTTCGACCGATCCGACGCAGCTGGCATGGTCGCTTTACGATGCCGAGAATAACCTCGTTGCGTTGAGCGGCAGCGCCACTCCCGCTAACGTGGCGGTCGATAGTGGGCTTTACACCCTGATGGTGGCGGGTCTTGGAGACCCGTCGCAGCCGATTGACTACACCATCGAGGCCTCTACCTCGCCACAGGTCATGTTGTCGCCCGGCGCCATCGTGCAGGGAACCACGGGCGGCGGCAATCTTCCTCGCACCTACTACGTCAACGTCTCGTACCAGATGTTTGTGCAGATGCACGACATCGGCTCCGACGCTGGTGTGCATTGGACGTTCGATGAGATAAACGGAACCTCCAGTTCATACTCCGGCGTCACTGGAGAGACCTCGTCCGATGGCGGCGATCCGGAAGCCTCCTATCCGAACACGTTCTCGGTCAATCCTGGCATTTATCGCTGGACCGTCTACGGCGCCGGCCCGGATTCCAACTTCGACCTGCAGCTTGTCGACCTGAGCGACGCTCCGGTCCTACCCGTTGGTGGAGTCAACGGGACCATCACGCAGTCTCAAGGGACGGCGGCCTATACGGTCGACTTCACCTCTCCACAGGCTTATCAGATTTCACTCAACGCCAGCGGCGGCGATGCATCCGCAAGCATTAGCTGGGCGCTCTATAGGCTCGATACATACAACTACACCCTGGTGTCGCAAGGCGTGTCCAACGGTAGCGTGGTGCAGACCCCGCTGCTGCAGCCCGACGATTACACCCTGCTGCTGAAAGGGCAAAACGCGGCCGGCCTCGGGTACGCCCTGAGTGTCCAGCCTGTGGGACCGCAGGGCTCCCTTCCGTCCATCGCGCTGGGCGATAGCGTTTCGGGCACTCTGTCCGCGCAAGCCGGCCAGCCCTACGCGGTCGTGCCACTGCCGCAAGACAGCCAGGACAGCGATCCGCAATCCATCAGTTATCAGCTGACTGTATCCGCCACAACGCTGCTGATGGTTAACGACGCCGGTTCCTCAGGCGACTTGCGATGGAATCTCGACAGTGTCGACGGCAGTAATAGTTATTGGGACAACGTCGGCCAAAACATCGACTCTTATCTGGTCGGGCCGGGCGACTACATCTTCACCCCGCCGGGCGAGGGGCACACCCTGCACGCCCGCGACACGGTGGTGATCCACGTGAACCTGCCTCAGCCGGTGATGATCACCGAATAGGCGAGGCCGGGAAAGCTCTGAATCGCGACACCGCGCCAACCTGCGCTGGCAGCTGGCGGCGCCAGCGGAATTCTTGTTGGTGGTCAGGGCGCCGCCGTGTATGCCATCGACTACGACACGGACCAGAGTGACGGAGTCGCTGTCGATATCGAGGGCAGCCACGCCGATTCGATTCGCTGGGCCATTTTCGATGCCTTCGGCAACATTGTGTATTCCAGTGATGGCAATACTGGCGGCAGCCCCGACGTCAGAACCGGCGGTGTACAGGCGCGCCCGCAGTCGATCGTCGATACGCCCTCTTTGTCGTCGGGTCATTACGCCTTGGTGCTGATGGGCACCGCAGATCCGTCGCAGAGCCTCTCCTACAGCGTAGCCGTCTCCTCGCTCGACGCCTTGAGCCCGAGCCAGCCGATGACGATCGGCACCACAATCCAGGGCCAGCCCGGCTCGTCGACCTATCAGTTCACGTTGGATCAGGCTGCCGTCTTACTTCCCAGCGTGATGTGGGATGGAACCTCTGGTTCCTACCAGATTCTGGATTCCGTGGGGCGCGTCTGGTGGGGTGACGACTTCAATTATACCAACTCCGATGGCAGCATAAGTCTTGGAGCCGGCACTTATACGGTTTCGATCGATTCGGACGCGGCCTACTTGTTTAGCCTGATTGATCTGGCGACGGCCAGCGGCCCGGACCTCCAATACAACACGGCGACAACCGGCGCGCTGAGCGGCGCAACCGCCACCGACCTGCACCAGTTCGCAGGTGCGGTAGGCGACGTCATCACGATTCAACCCCAGACCGATTCGGTGCCTTCATCCGACAACCTGACCTGGGTGCTGCTGGATCCGACCGGAAGCTATGTCGACTCGGGTACCTTCAGCGCCCCCGGGGATCAAGTCACGCTGAAGTACGCCGGACTTTATACGCTAGCCATCTATGGCGCGCTCGACAACGCATCGATGCCGGTCACCTGGGGCCTCACTGTTTCACTCGATAGCCAAGTCAGCCTGCCCATTGCCACATCAGCGCCTATCGCCACCCAAACGCAAATCAGCGACCAGGTGGATGCCGGCCAGACCAAGGGCTACACGTTCACTCTGAGCGACACCAGTCTGGTGCTGATCAGCGGCATATCCGACAGTAGCGATGTCTATTGGGACCTGCGCAGTGGTGAGAATTTCGTTCCTTACATGACGGGCACCTTCGCGCCTAGCGGCAACTCTCCGAACTGGACGATCCTGGGCGCGGGCACGTACACGCTCGAGATCTATATCGATGGCAGCACAGCAACAGCTGCGGTCAATTTCATGGTCGAAGCGTCCGTCGATGCACAGACGGTGGCTCCGAACACCCTGACAACCCCCGGCGGGCTGGGCGGGCTTTACAAGATCGATCTCGTCGCCGGTCAGAAATTCTCGGTCTTCGCTGGCGATGGCACCGATGTGACCCTGTACGACCCGGATTTTTATGCCGCATGGGGCATCGACGGCTACACATTAAATGGTGTTGCCCCGCTGTCGGGGAGTTACTACCTAGCCATCTCGTCCTACGTCAATGCTCCGACAGCATTCTCAGTCAGACCGACGCCGAGCGTCCAGGAAAACCAGACTTATACGAGCGTTTTGCCACAGGTAGGTTCAACAGACGATTATTCCGTCAATGTCACTCAGACGGGTCTGTACATCATCGATCTGCAGTCGCAGAACCAGGAATACTTCCTCGCCGTCTGGCAAGGCTCGCAGCAACTCTATTCGTTCTTTGCCAGCAATTCCGATGCCCAGTACGCCGTCACCCTAAATCCAGGCACTTATACCTTCACGGTCGAACTCAATTACTCAAACGGCCAGACGAACACAACGCCGTATGTGCTATCGATTTTGAGCGGCCAGGCCGCTCCGACATTGCAGTTGGGCAACGCCATCAGTGTTGCCACCAGCACCGGAGATGCCCTGCTGTACACTTTCCAGGCCGACGCGGGCCAGGTATTCGTCTACGAGCCACAGTCGCTCGACGGACTATCCGGAAGCGTGACGGTATACGATGCGTTCGGGAACGCGGTGTACAGTGGAGATGCGGCGCAAGCCTCTGATCCGTTTACCGCGACCCGTACCGGCACTTTCTACCTGTTCATCGACACCGTGGCTGATCTACTGCAGGGATCCAGCTCAGCCACTATCAAGTTTACCTTCTCGCAGATCGATTCATCGAACGCCCCCGCGATTGAACTGGGGCAGGTCGTGAGCGGCAGCGTGTCGGCGGATACGGGCAGCGTCTGGTATACGCTGGAAGTCGATCGCGATCAGACTCTGCTGCTCGACGGCCTGCAATCGCTGGGCGCGGATACGCAGTGGGGGCTGTATTGGGGTGATTCGAACTTTGTCTCGGGCACCTGGAGCGCGGGTGACAATCTGGCTAGTTGGATCAGTATGCTGCAGCCAGGTATCTACAAGTTGCGGATCCAGACCAACTCTTCGGACGAAGTTCAATATCAGTTCCGACTGAGCGACGTCGCCGCCCAGTCGACGCCGATCACCATGGGTCAAACCGTCAACGATCCCTTGGCGCCCGGCCAGGTCAGCGTCTATGCAATAACTGCGTCCGTACACGGTACCATTCAATATGATATCAATGACACTGGCGGCCTGACCGGTCAATGGCTGCTGATCGGCCCCGAGGGTGAAGTCCTGGCTCAGGATGACCTGGCATTCGGCGTAAGCAGAACCCTCAACAACCTACCGTACGATGGCACTTATTATCTGGTTCTCGACACGGATCCGGACAGCACCGCGGTACCTGCGAATGTCAGCTTCACTATCGGGTCGGGCACAGACGGTACCGGCATCCAAAGCGTAGGGGTAGGGCAGCCGGTAGCCGGTACGACGGATCAGAACAATTCCGCGAACTACGCCTTCACTCTTGGATCGTCCACGCAGCTGATGATCCAGGGCCTGAGTGGCGGAGACTACTGGTGGGAAAGTCTGAATTGGTCGATCCAGCTTGCCGGCGGCCCCCTCGTTGCATCGGGAACGTGGACGAATGACGCCTCGCAGCCTGACAACAATCCGGTCCTGAACCTCGCAGCCGGCAACTACATCCTCAGCGTCAGCGGCACGCAGTATTGGTACACCTACCCGTATTCGTTCGAATTGATCGATCTGTCGCAGTCGCAGGCCCTGCCTGTGCCCAGCGGGGTGGTTGACGGCAGCGGTACCACCGGCATCTATTCATTCCAGTACGAAGCGGGCCAGATTCTGCAGTTTCAGCCTCAGGGTGGCAGCCAGGGATACTGGCGCGTGGTGGATGCTTACGGCAATACCGTCGCGGGCAGTGATGGGGCTGGCTTGATTTCGGATCTGGGCAGCGGCACCTACACGTTGATCTGGAACCAGCAGGAATCCCGGGACTTCAGCTTCTTGATCCAGCCAGTCCAGGCCTCGACGAGCACTCCGCTGAGCCTGAATCAGGTCACGCAGGGCACGTTTGGCGATGACGGTAGCCTGATCTACACCCTCAGTGTCGATGCGGGCACCACGCTCTGGTTCAGCCAGGAGACCTTCGATCCGAATGCCTCGGCGATCGTCACAGATGCCGACGGCGATGTCGTGGCCTCCCTCAACTTCGACGGCAACGAGCCCTTGCTCATCGCCCTGCCGGGCGCTGGCAGTTATACGCTGACCATTACCGATCCGGATGCGATCGGGAACCCACAATCGGCTAGCTTCGTCTTGACGGATCTGTCTTCCGCTGCGGCCAGCATGCTGCAGTTCGATACGCAGCTTCAGGGTCAGACCGACGCAACAACTGGCGTTGCCCTGTACCAGTTCGCGGCCAGCGCGGGTGATCCCTTCACCATGGAGGGAGCTTCCGGCAGCAACCTGCAGTGGTTCCTGATTTCAGCCGACGGTGGCTATGTGGCCGATTGGGGCGGCCTGGGAGGAACGTCGGGACAGTTCACGTTCGGTGCGAACCAGGCGGGCAGGTATCTGCTACTGATCAGCCAACTGACCGGAAGCAACACCGGCGCTGCTTTTAATTTCACGGTTCACCGCGGCCTGGATCTGCCGCTCGACACGACCATCGACGGCACTGTGCCAAGCGGCAGCTTCGTCACCTACAAACTGCAGCTCGATCAGGCAAGCGAACTGTTGTTCGATAGCCTCAGCAGCAACAACGACGTGACTTGGACCCTGAACGGGCCCAACGGGCAGGTGTTCAGCCAAGGCATGGAGGAGACGCGCTATTATTACTATTACTACTACAACTATTCCGTAGCCGAAGACCCGGCAAGGCTGCTGGCAGCCGGCACCTATTATCTCAGCATCCAGTCCTACAACGGAGATGCCCCGAGCTACTTGTTCCGGGTACTGGATCTGGGTTCGGCGACAGCCATCAATCCGGGCACCGTCGTCAACGGACAGCTGAGTCCGGGTGATGGCATGCAGGCATATACGTTCAATGCCAATGCCGGCGATACCTTCTACTTCGATGCCTTGAAGGCCTCGCTATCTCTGCCGTCGACGACCGGCCAGCTGTACACCAGTGACTCGCTGTCGTGGCGCCTGATCGATCCCAACGGCCAGGTGGTGTTCGACAGTTCCCTGGGTTACGACTACTACAATTACGGCAATCCAAATTATTCCGCGGCATTCACCCCCTAT
>ERZ1034409.240-NODE-240-length-13112-cov-32.195068_pt1 | contig 13112 bp, 14 predicted proteins | sample MGYA00520610_ERZ1034409 | MGnify/ENA primary metagenome ERZ1034409 (study PRJEB33736, sample SAMEA104288480) | Azolla microphylla | place: Ecuador | collected 1982 | study: EMG produced TPA metagenomics assembly of the PRJEB19522 data set (Is there foul play in... | reverse complement strand
TTATTTAATACCGATGTACTAGATTTCACCCATCGCCTGTGCCAGTTGCCTAAGTGCTGCTAATATATACATCATTATGTGAATTTTGACAATTCAAAAATCGAATTTATTACAAAAAGTAAAACTAATTATGATCAAGAACCACTCAAATTACATAACAATAAAATATGTCTACTGCCAAATGTAGATAAGCAGAAAGAAATAATCTAGATAAGATCCACACAGTACCAGAACAACGAAGTTGAATTAACACCAAAGTGACTATTATTGTAATTACCGGGAATGAAAGAATGAATCAAAGAATCGCTCAATTGCTAGATATAAGTAATTTCTTAATGTGAAAGTGTACAAATGGAGAATAGGAGACTCGAACCCCTGACCTCTGCGGTGCGATCGCATATCTTCGCTTGGTACTCTGTGTTTCTTCTGTAAAATTGGACGCTTCCGTATTCCAGGCGTTTTCTGTAGGTATGACTTCTACCACCGTTTTATATTCACTACTTAGATAGCCCAGGATTAGCCCACAACATTCGTCTGGGTAGGTTGTTTGAGCGTGGTTTTTGATAGTTTGGAGATGATTCGTGTTGATTTGAAGATGCATAAATATGTTTTATTTTAATTTCACGATCAAAAAATATTGGGTATTACTAGCATATATAAAAAATAGTATAACAGCTAAATTTTGGTTATACAAATATTTAAATGGTTTTATTATGGATGTTGTTTGTAAATTTTCCTCTATAAAATCTTAAGAAGAAAGGAGAAGGGCAAAAATCAAGTTAGAAATTGAACTTTACCAGTATCAATATCGTAAAAAGGACTAACAATTTTTAATCTACCAGCCTGAATCAAGCGTTCTAAAACTGCTGATGAATTTTGCCGCAATTTATGTGTCTGATATTGAATGTTATTAATTACTGCATTTTTATTACTATCAACATTATTTGTTCTCGTTTGGTTTTCAGAAAAGGGTGGTTCAATACTGTCAACACCGTCAATATTGTCTGGAACATCAATACTGTCAGGAACAGATCTAATTTTATTAGAGAATTGTGTATTATTGATGGATTCTCGAACTGCACCATATCTTTGATGACCCAAAACGACTATTAGTTGTGTCCCTAAAGTAGCCGCAGCATACTCTAAACTACTTATGGTTACATCACTAGCAAAATTACCAGCTACACGCACAACAAATAAATCTCCCAGTCCTTGATCAAAAACCATTTCCGGTGGTACGCGAGAATCAGCACATCCTAATATTGCTGCAAAAGGATACTGTGTTTTGGCAACAGATTGTAAACGTTTTTTTGATTGGTTGGTATATCGACGATCTGGATTGATAAATCTTCTGTTTCTTTCTACTAATCTTCTTCGGGCTTCATTTGCACTGACTGGGTTAGGATTAGGATTAGTTTCAGGAATAGTAATTGTTTCTCGGTTGGTAATCATGCCATTACAGGCAGTAATACTGCCAATGCTTAAGGTAGTTAAACCTGCAAATTTCAAGAAGTTACGATGACCTATAAACCCGTTAATTATACTCATTCATCTTCCTGACAACTTCTACATGATTGCCAGGAATATATCAGGTTTGACAGTAATATGAGAGTACCTGATTAGACGGTTTAAGGGTTATTTAATATTTTGCTTAAATACCAAACGATATATTGGCAGTATGGACTATATTTACCTTCTTCATCTTTGCTAGTCAGTTCTTCGAGTTTCTTATTAAGAGCTTCTTTAGACCAAGGTCTATTGGGAAGATCTTGATTTAACACATCAATGATGGCATCTAAAGCTACTTTACGATTTTCTTGGATACTTTGAATATTGAGATTCAAAATAGTATATAATTCATAATTCATCATCAGAAAAAATTTCTCCTTGTGAAGGAAACTTGATATAATTTTCACAGTTTTTAGAATCTGCGGGATTAATACTCAATTGTATCGGCGCAATAAGTAGGGGTGAGAGAAAAAAAGAAAAAGTTGAGGGTGGGACACAGGGCGTTATAAAATATGAGATATGAGGCAAAAAATTCTAGCAAAAGACTTATCACAAACAGAGTTGCTCCAAAGCATTGAGCGAAAAGGAATTGCAGAGGAATCCATGGGTCAGAAAGTAGAGATATGACTGAATCTAATAGAGCAGTTACAATCAGAAGTTAAAGAATTACGGGCAGAAAATCAAGGGTTAAGAGATGAAAACAACCGATTGAAGGGAGAAAAGGGTCAGCCAGAGATAAAAGCCAAGAATCAAAAAGGCTTCACAAGCAATCACTCATCGGAGAAAGAGCGACAAACGCCAAAAAAGGACAACAAAGGCAGTAAGAAGGCTGGGATTAAAATAGACAGAGAAGAAATACTAGAATATCCCCAAGAATTACTGCCAGCAGACGTGCAGTTCAAAGGGTATGAAGAAGTAATCATCTAAGACATCATCCTGGCAACCGATAACGTACTATTTCGGAAAGAGAAATACTAATCACCATGAGAAGGAAAAACCTATTTGGCAGAACTCCTTGCGGTTATGAGGGAGAATTCGGTTTAGGAATAAAAACCCTGATTATGAGCTTGTACTATGGGGGCAACATGACCTAAGGTAAGTTGTTAGAGTTCTTAGAGGATATTGGCATTTCCATATCAGCAGGCTACTTATCTAATCTACTGATTAAAAACCACAGTGATTTTGAAAGTGAGAAAACAGAAGTATATTTATCGTAAACACTCATAGCAAGCTTGAACACAGGTATCCTTGGGTTCTAAGAAATGGCAGATATCTAATGCTGCATTGGCAATTTTTTAAAAGCCTTTTAGTTGTTGGAGTAGCTGAGATAAAATCCCCCCACCTCCTTGTGATGCTTGCCAAAATAAGAGATATTTTCCTTCTCCTTACAAATCGAAATGTTTTTTGGAAAAATACTTGACAGAAACCATAGGTTAACTGCTATATTATTTACAGTTGATTCATTGGGGCGTAGCCAAGTGGTACGGCAGCGGGTTTTGGTCCCGCCATCCCTAGGTTCGAATCCTAGCGCCCCAGCATTAAAAAGGGTAGATTTTTAAGTCTGCCCTTTTTAGTTTTTCACTTTTGTCTGTGTTGTCAGAGTGAAAGATTTCTTTCTTGTTACTTTTCTGATGATTTGAGAGCCTGGTCTAAAACCTGTCTAGCTTGTTCGGCTTTATTGCGTGCTTCTTGATAACGGAGATTAGCTTGAGCAAAGTTCTTCAGAACTTTAAAACCCTCCTTGAGACGGGTAATCTCTTCCTCAGTCACAGAATTATCTGAGAATAGAACATCAACTGCTTTGCGAATTTCCAAAGCTTCAGTCCGAGTTTCCTGCACTTTCAACTTTAGTGTAGCCAAATTGCTCAGAACTTGAACGGCTTGGGTAATGGCATCCTCACCGCTGGTATTATCAGTAATTTGTTCCTTAAGTTCAATTAACTGTTGGGGTCCAAATCCTTCTTCTAGTTCTGTGGGTAGCTTACCAGTTTCCATGAGTTCCATCAACTGATCCATTGCTTTTTCGCGAGCTTTAGCGGAGTCTTTACCAGAAACTGTCAAGATAATTTCTGGGCTTTGAGCGAGAGTATATTGAACCATAGTGGGAGAAAAATTTCCTGGTTTACCAAGCCTAGTCTAAAGACATCAAATATCTTGTTTCATGATGACCATATCATTTACTCAAGAGTTTGTGCTATGTGTCGTTGGATAAAATTCAACTTTATACTAAATAAAAGCACTGTACAATATAACAGGAGAGGAGAGCTATGACTCCTAATCCCGCCATTATGCGCTCTGTAGAACAATTGGGATACCGTGTTACTGTTGGTGATGTGGCAACTCAGGCTGGCTTAAATGTAGGTGAAGCTAATCAAGGTTTATTAGCCCTAGCGTCTGACGCCGGTGGACATTTGCAGGTAGGAGAATCCGGTGATATTGTTTATCAATTTCCCCAAAATTTTAGAAATATTTTGCGTAATAAATACTTGCAATTGCGGTTGCAGGAATGGTGGAAGAAGATTTGGGGGGTGCTGTTTTACTTAATTCGTATTTCCTTTGGCCTTTTGTTAATCGCTTCTATTGCGCTGATTACTGTTACTGTCATCATCATTATTACTGCTGCTAACTCAGACCGAGATGGAGATAATAGGAGCAGTAGTTCTAGTGGCTTAAATTTCTTTTTTTTCCCTGATTTATTCTGGTATTTTAGCCTTGATTATTATTCCCAGGAACGACGAAGAGAAAGAAGGGAAGATAGCAAATTCAACTTTTTTGAGTCGGTGTTTTCCTTTCTGTTTGGTGATGGTAATCCTAACGCCAATTTAGAAGAACGTCGTTGGCAAGAAATTGGTACTGTAATTCGTAATCATAAAGGGGCAGTGGTAGCAGAACAAATTGCGCCCTATTTGGATAATTTGGGTGAAAAATATCAGCAAGAACATGAAGATTATATGTTGCCTGTGCTGGTTCAATTTAATGGTAAACCCCAGGTAAGTCCTGATGGGCAAATTGTCTATTATTTTCCTGAATTGCAGGTAAAAGCTAGTAAAAAGCAGCGTCAGTCCATAGCACCATATTTGGAGGAATTGTCCTGGCGTTTTAGTGAGGCGAGTTCTGAACAAATTATGCTCAGTGCTGGTTTGGGTGCCGTGAATTTGGTGGCTGCTCTAATGTTAGGTAGTTTATTGAGTGGTGGCACAGCCCCAGCGAAAATAGGAGTACTGGTTGGTTTTGTGCAAGGAATTTATTGGTTGCTGTTAGCTTATAGTATTGGTTTTTTAGGTATACCTTTAGTACGTTATTTTTGGATTCAATGGCGTAATGGTAAACTTGCAGGTCGTAATCGTGAACGTTTGGAAAGAGCCAGATTTTTAGCAAATGCGGATGATTTTTTACAGCAGAAGATTGCTTTTGCTAGTCAGTTCGCAACGGAGAAAGTGATTGGTAAAGAAGATTTAATTTATTCCAGTGACACAGATTTACTGGAACAGGAATTTGAGCAAGTGAAAAAGCAAAACCGGTTAGATGAAAATAGGGAATAGGTGATTGGTCATGGGTAATTGGTGATTGGTAATTGTTATTAACCTCCCCATATCCCCATATCCCCATATCCCCATATCCCCATATCCCCATATCCCCATATCCCCAGTCTACTTAGCCTGAATAGGAGTTAAGGCTACACCTTTGTAATAGTGTCCTAAAATTTGTAGGTAGTTGACTCCACGTTGAGCTAAATTGTATGCTCCCCACTGGCTCATCCCTAAACCATGTCCAAAACCTAATCCTTGCAGGATGAAATTGCCGTTTGCATCTTTACTAACGCTAAAACGGGTGCTTTTTAGTTTGAGTGCGGTGCGTACTTCTTCACCTTGGAGAACTTTTGTACCTTGAGCACCGACTATTTTTAAGGTTTTAACGCTGCGGAAGGGTGAGAAGGATTCGGCAATCATATCTTTAATATTGCCTATACCGGAAATTCTGCTGCTTATTTCCCCTGGGGAAAAGGTTTTTACCCAGTTACATTCTTTGACGTTTTGATCAAAGTCTTGGACTGCACGTAGATAAGGGAGGGTATTTCCCCAAACGTCTTCTACGTTTTCTGTGTGTCCACCGGAACAGGCATGAAAGACTGAGAGAATAATTTTGTTGTTATAGGTGAGGACTTTTCCTACTGTGTAGTCTACTGCTGCGTAAGTGTTACGTGACTCGCTGCTGACACCTTTGTAAATTTGCCAGCGATCGGGACTATCTCCTAAGTCAAAAATGGGATTGTTGCGCTGTTTTTCTCGCTCATAGAGGGCATAAGTCCGGGCTGCGATCGCTTGGGCTTTTAAGGCTTCTTGTGGCCAGCTAGAGTTCATTTCTCCACCGATGACGCTGTAGAGATATTCTTCTAAATCTACCCAATTAACTGCTGTTAAACCTTTTTCCGTGGGGATAACTAGAGTTCTACCACGAAACCAGCGATCCCCTATATAAACAAATCCCTTGCCTGTTGGTTCAATCCAAAATAAACCAGATTGCCATTTATCTAAAGCAACTCCCCCAGGAACCGCTTGAGCAGCATAAGCACTCATTCCTGGTAGTTGTCCAAGAGAACGGCCAGCACTATCTTTGACAATTGCTGTCGTGGAAGCACCAACTTTGACCTGATTTACTCCCCTTTCAATTGCCACACGCAGGATGACAGATGCTTGAGCAGGAGCAACTAAAGTAAACCACAAGAGGATACCTATCCACCAATGTCTTCCTTGAATTCGGGAAAATAAAGCGCCTAAAGAAAGTTGGATTTTCATGCTTATAGTTAAATCACAAGCCTCTACAAGTTTAATCAGACATTTCTCCTAGTGAAGAGGTTGCCACTTCTATTTATGTAAGATTATGTAAGAATTCAGGAGTCAGGAGTAAGAAGTTTGAGAAATTGGTTAATTATCAAATAGGTATTTTTGGTGTTAGCCTGAAAAAGCTGACTGCTGATGCCTGTTTAGGTAGCATGCCTAACGGCATTAGCTGAATGCTAACCTAATTATTATGCAGTTTGATTAGACTTATGGTGTTTTAATCAGACGATTTAACTTTTTCATAACGTTTTGAAGTTTTGGTAACTTTTGGCGAATTATTGACCTCGTTGGCAACAATACCAATTAAATTCAACTGGCTCAAAACTTCCGTTGCTTGTATGAGTTCCTGTGGTGTTAACTGCCCAATACGTCCCACTATGACAATGCCATTACAAACAGAAGCGATAATTCTCGCATCAACGTTATCTAAAACCGAAGAAGCATCTATCAAAACGAGATCATAGATTTTCTCAAAGGACTCAATTAATTCTTTCATCCGTCCTGAAGTCAGCAGATTTACTACATCATCTGGTGTTGGTCCGGCGGTCAAAACATCAATTGACGGATGAATAGGTTGGATATAATTCTGAAATTGAGTCTTGATGTCGTCCAGCAATAACAGCGATAAACCCCAATCATTAGAGATTGCGAGGATTTTGTGTAAACTAGGCGCTCGCAAGTTAGCATCAATAACTAAAACCCGTTGATGCATCTGCGCTGCACTAGCTCCCAAACCCAAGGCTAAAGTTGTTTTTCCCTCTCCTGGTAATGCAGAGGTCAACATCAAAGACTTAAAAGGTAAGGAATTCTTGAATATTTGCAGATTTTGATAAATCATATCCAGAGTTTCATGACTGGATAATTTAGTTTTGGGTCCCGATATTAGAGGAGTTGAATTCTGTTGTTTATATCTTACTATCTTATTCAATCTAGTTTGAAAACTAGGTTTACCCAATTGCGGTACAGAGCCCAGTAATCTCAGATTCGTCAGCTTCTGTAAATCCAATGGTGAAAAAATTGCCTTATTAAACATGTCCCACATCAAAGTAAAAGTCACACCTAAAATTGGACCGATTAACAATCCTCCAATGATCAACAACCATTTCTTATTACCAATATAAATTCCCAGGTCTGGTTCTTCCAAAATTTGCCAATCAAATCCCCCCTGAGCAATTTTCATTCCCAATGACTGTTGTAGCTGAAGTAGTTGCCCAAGACTTTTTCGTTGGACTTTTACATCTGATAACAACCGATTATACTCTGCTATTAGACTAGGGTAGGTATTTAACTGGGAGCGAATTAGTTGTTCAGATTTAGCTAAATTATTTTCATTCAAAACTAGTCCATCCGAGATTTTCCCCAGCTGTCTTAACTCATTAGTTAACTTAGTTTCAACGTCCAATAATTTTTCGTTTGTCGTATTAGCATTAATATCTTGTACTTTCAATTCTTGCTGTAATAATGCCATTTGCACCTGGCATTTTTGCCTCAGTCTAACCACCACTGGCGAATCTTCAGTATAACGCAGACGTTCTTCAGCTAAAGAAATTTCTGTTTTTCTAATCTCATCAACTAAAGCTTGATAGCTACTTGAACGACTCAAACTAGCAGCCAGCTTTGCATCCTGGTTAGAAGATGCTAAACTTTCCTCTAAACTATTGTAACGACTCTGTATATCTGCAATCTGTGTGCGAATAGTCTGTCGTTGTTTTTGAATATCAGCTAGAGATTGTAATAATATTTTACTTTGGAAGAGAGGATCAATTAAACTGTGTTTCTTGCGAAATAATTCTAATTTCTGTTCTCCAGCTACTGCCTCTTGTTGCAACTTAGGTAATCTATTTTGAACGAATAATAAACCTTGATTGACACGCTGATTTCTTTGTTCAAGATTGTAGTCTTCATAAACTTTCTGTAAAGCTTGTAATACTCTTTTGGTTTTCACTGGATTGGGATCTTTAAAAGAAACTACAAATACCTGATTAAAGTCTGATATCTTGTCGGATGGAACTATTTGTAAAAATCCCGTTTCACCAGTATCCATTTTACCTCTTATATCTTCTATCGTTAAATTAGGATAATGAAAACCTAATAAATTAACAGTCTTTTGAATGAGCTTAGAACTCATCATAATTCTCATCTGATTAGTATATTCTACAGATGTAAAATGAGGCTTAACTAACTCGCTTTTCACATTTTTTTGGAGATGATTAGAGAGTAACTCATGATCCATATCCCCACTGACCATGATTTGCATAGAACTTTGGTACATGGGTTTAGTAATAACAGCTAAAAGACTTGTCGCTGTCATTACTACAGAGGAAACACCCAAAATTAAAAAGCGTCGATAAAACAGAATTGTAGATATCTGTCTCAAATTAAACACCCTTTGTTGAGAGGTAGTAACCAGTTGTTTCCGATTTAAACCAGTTGTAGCCACTATAAAAATCCTCTACTATCAAAACAATATATCTGGAAGATGATGACAAGACAAATTAGGAGATAATTTATAGGCACATTTATCTCTTGAATCACCAATAATTATTCTTGCCAGGATGATAGAACTACTTAATAGAATGTATCTTGAAGCAGCTATTCTATAATTAATTCATCCAGATATATGCTCGGTCAGCACTATGATAGTAAATTTATTCATTAGATTTTTAAATATTTAATGAAGGATAAGAAGGGAATATATTAAGGTTGATATATAAATCTGGTCTGCTCACTGTTAAGAAGATGTTTGTAAAGTCTGATTGATTACCGACTGGGAAGATTTCTGATAGTTAGTGCTGTTTTCCTGTTGACGATTTCATTCCTGTTCCAGCAACTGGTTAATATAATTACCGATCAATTAAGTATTCTTTTCTAAGAATTTAGCAATATCCCTATGATAATAAATCAATAGACAGTTCTTACCAAGGTCAGGGTGGGAGCAACGCGATTTTGTGAGGTGGGGCAAAAAGTGTGCGATCGCTAAACCCAAAACAGGCATCAATAAAAATTACTTACCGTATACTTAAAATAAGCTATACATACATATTGATTGGCATTATTTAGATAGATTTATCAGATGAGAGAAGTGGAGACAATACTGTTCCGTTAAGGAAAAACAGGAGGTAAGAACAAGAGAAAGGAGTTTGTAGTTTGCTTACGAGAACTATAAAAATTGAGAGGCTTACTTTTTCTCTTTGAGACTGTTGTATAAATCAGCCCAGTTTTGTCAGAGAGAATCAATACATGATTGTCAGTAATCAACTTAAGTCCTTCTAGGAACCGAGCGGACTGCATCAATATGAGCAGGGCTTCCAGCCTTGCCTAAATAGTTGTACTTACTCAATTTATCTGGTTGAGTGGTAGGAAAAATTGCTTGAGAAGCGTGTAACTTGTAGTCCCACTAAACCCCTTGTTTACCCCGTGCTTGGTAACGAGAACCACAGCAACCAGGAGGCCCTATTTCCCCACTAGCTTTAATTTTTTGAATCATCAGTTGCACCATCGTAATCGCTCGCTTGTTGCAGCATTTCCGCTCTGGCAATCAGATCATCTTCTTTCGTAGACATGATCAATTTAGAAAAGTTATATTGTTCTCGATAGTATTTCGAGAACACGAATAAATTTAATATCTTAAAACTTGATAACGAAAATTCCACAGGGACTTCATTCAATTCATAGTATATGTCACGGGTAAATTCTCAGTTACAAACAGCCTGTGTCGATCCTAAACAAGTAATTAAGGCTTTGTCACAGGTAATTCCACCACAAACCATAACCAATGCCATTGAAACTACTTGTAGCTCTCAACGGAGACTAAGAATACTACCAAATTATGTCATAGTCACCTTAGTAACTGCCATGAGTTTTTGGTCACCTGACTCAATAGTTAATGTATTCAAAAATCTCACTCATGGTTTGAGTTCTTTACACATACCATCAGGTTTAGGTTTTTAAACCCCATCTGCTTGATCAATTACAGAGTCCCATCAAAGAACCGGAGCAGCTGTAATGACGAGATTATTTGAACTAGTAGTCAAACCCTTAGCAACAATATTAACGCCTGGTCCCTTTTTGGGATGATTAAGAATCATGGCTATAGATGGAACAGTTTTTGATGTTCCAGATACTCCAACAAATGCTAGAGTATTCAGCTATCCTGGTTCTCCCCAAGGGACATATCCAGCTTTTCCTAAAGTTAGATTAGTATTTTTAGTGGAACCAGTTACTCATTTAATCATAGATGCTTTTTGTTCTCCCTATCGCATGGGAGAAGGAAGAAATGCTTGAAAACTACTACGCAGTATTAACTCTATTATGTTATTAATGTGGCACAGAGGATTATATTCTTTCTTTTAAGATGGTTCATGCTGTCATCAAACAACAAGGTTTTTTTCTTAGTCGTCTTCCTGCCCATGTCAAATTTGAAGTAGTTACAACGTTGACAGATGGTTCTTATTTATCATGGGTTGCACCCGATGGAGTGTCGAGAAAGAAGGGTGCAAAACGAATTTCGGTTCATATTATTGAATATATTATTGAGGAGAATGGTACTCTGAAAACGTATCGGTTGATTACTAATTTAATTGATGTTGCTAAGTTTCAGGCTTTGATATTAGCACAGGATTCCCATAAAAGATGGGAAGCTGAGAATACTTTAGATGAATTGAAAGTACATTTATTGGCACGGAAAATTCCTATTCGTTCTAGGAATCATCCTGAGGTAGTGCAAGAAATTTATGGTTGGTTATTGCTTCAATATTGCCTACGTTGTTTGATTTTTTAACCTGCTAATTTGAGGGATATTTCTCCTTTAAGTTTAGGTTCTTTTGGTAGTTTACGGGTGATTCGACGTGCTATTGCTGAGTTTCAACTTCAGATACATACTCTGGGGGATATCGATTTATATTATAGTTTATATAATAGTTGGTCTATGGCAGAAATACTCATTTGGAAACTCCTTTACGACAACAACGAAGTAATCCCAGACTGCTCGAGAAAGCACGTTCTAAGTTTAAGACTAAAAAACACAGTCACAGGAATAATTGTACTCCCCGACAACAATTATCGTCTCAAATTATTAGACGGGTAAGTTAAATCTATCTATTTTCATGTTACACTAATTTATTCTCTCTCAATTTATAATTGAACAGTTTGACTATTTTCTCTCTGAGCACTTTTTTGAGAGTGTGTGAGAATTTATCAATCTTTTTGCTGGTTCTTAGTTCTCCTAATGAAAACGCGAACTCTTTTCTCTTATTCTTACCCTTTCTATTTCCTTAAACGAACAGTATTGCTTCAGGGGGTATAGAGAAGACGAAAAAAACCCCCAAAATCAAGGAATCAAATCAAGCAGCTTTCAACTTTTCAGAATCATCCGAACAAGTAGTAGCTTCTGGAAGCAAAGAAGGGGCAGTTGTACCACCACGAGCAGCAACAACAGCCTGAGTAATAAACTCTAGAACATTACGCTTTTTGGGCTTGAGGGTTGTTACCACCGTGAGTATCCGGGCAACAAAAACACGACCAGCCTAGCTTTGAGGAGCAAAACTAGTACCGCCGTGAACTCAAAATGGTTCTTTCAGAAGAGCTACGCTAAGAAAATAGTGCTTCCATCAGGCTGCGCAACAAAATTCAAAATGTATAGGGTGTGAGCTTTTCAGTGATTTGGAATGGTCGGTTTATTTACGCCGTACTGTACTAGTGCATCGCCAAATCATAGGAAGATGAATAGCCCTTTCCGCAGCATTATTAGTCGGCTCAAAACCTGGAATGGAGAGGAACAACCACATCGCCGACTCAACTTTCAGTTATTGACGATAAGTCCGAACTGTTTTTGCCAAGGGTGTTTTTCTCCTGGTTGTAATTTCGTATTTGTGAGGTTCTTGTAAAGTGGCTCTCATGGATGAGCGAATATCTTGAACCAACTCATCAAAATCATCGCCAGATAAAGTACCATCTCTGACTGGATGCCACAACTCAAATAACTTCTCTTGTTGTTTAACCAGTGGAGTTCCTAATTCTGCTGACACTCCAGTCCCTTCTGAAATTTTGATAAATTTCCGTCGCAGATACGCCCAACATCATTGCCGACATTCCAGGTCTACCCATAAGCACCATTACGGTCATAGTTTAGAATTCCACTGAAGTTCTCACCCAATAAATTTCTTGCACCTTGGGTACAACCGATGAGGGCAATTTTAAAAGATGTGACTAGGGGTGTGACTGCAACCCATAACCAAGCTTTTCGTTGTTCAGGATTAAAACCGTCAATATTTCCTTGATAAAAGCTGGTTTCGTTGGCTCCAACGATGTTTGCCTTTTGAATATAATAGGCATCTCCAAAAATTAAATATTGTCACTTAATTTATCAGATCTTTGGGGGAATTTTTGCCTATCTCTCTTCTACCCCCCTTAACGCTTACCAATACCTAACACATCAGTGAACAAAATTTCCCAAATCCTGCCTTCTGCTTGGTTGGTGAGCCTGTAATATCCTGAGCTTGTTGAAGGGTCCAACCTAACCACTGCCTTCTGTCTCCTTGACTGAATACGTCCTAAATTTTTGCAAGTTTTGCCTTGTCTATGATATACTTGGGTAACTGATAACTGAATAACTAATAAAAAATGGGAGCAATGAAGACTAACTTCACCTCCCATTTTTCCTAAATATCAGTAATGAGTAGTTGAAAGCTAAATGAGCACTGGTCAAGCTAGTAGTCTGCCAAGGCAATTTTGCTGGGTTAAATGCTCGGATATAAACCCTGC
>ERZ1034409.239-NODE-239-length-13135-cov-2.990138_pt1 | contig 13135 bp, 12 predicted proteins | sample MGYA00520610_ERZ1034409 | MGnify/ENA primary metagenome ERZ1034409 (study PRJEB33736, sample SAMEA104288480) | Azolla microphylla | place: Ecuador | collected 1982 | study: EMG produced TPA metagenomics assembly of the PRJEB19522 data set (Is there foul play in... | reverse complement strand
AATCCTGAGTTTGACGCCGAGTTGAACACCTTACGCCAGGTTGCCGTCGACACCGGGATGTAACCCACTCGGCCCTGCAGGCTGGCAAACAAGGCCAGGTTGTAGTCACCGAAAGGCCAATCCAGGCGGTTGAACGGCGACAACTGGAAATCCCGAACGACGTCGGCGCGGTACACCGTTGTTGCCGTCATGACCGTCCACTCGTGCAGCAGGTCGACATAAGCGTTACCGGCGGCAATCCGGCTGCGGCGTTCCAGCGCGTGGTGACTTTTCTTGACCCGGCGCCCGATGCGGCGATCATAGTCAGTATGGCACAGCACCATTCCCGGATCGCTGCGCATGAGATCCATCTGCAGTTGCAATTTATGCGGATGATGCCAATAGTCGTCACCCTCGCATGCCGCGATGTAACGTCCGCGATTGGCCACCGACAGCCTGCTGGCGTTGGCAAACATGCCGACGTTGCGGTCCAGGGTCAGGATGCGAATCAGGTCCGGCCGTCGGCGCTGATATTCTAGTGCAATAGTCAGCGTCTGGTCTGGGGAGCAATCCTCGGCAATGATTAGTTCGATCGGAAAATCGGTCTGTTGCGCCAGTACACCCTCGATCGCCTGGGCGATGAACGGAGCATGCCGGTAGGTGAGCATGTGCACGCTGACCAGCGGCGCGGCAGGCAGCAGAGACGGATCTGAAATCTCGACGAACTCGGCCGCAGCGGTCATGAGTTGCGATACCGATTGAGCAACGACAGGTAATCCAGAATAGCGGAATGGCGCAGCGTCAACGCCAAGACTATATAGATCACGGCCGATAGCACCAGCGCGACAAACAGAATTGCCGCACCGTCTCCGAAAACATGCAGCACCATCCAGCACGGCACTGCAGCAACCGCCGTGAGGGCAGCAGTAAAGGCTTGATCCCGCAATTGTCTGGCGATGCCGTAGTCGAGCAGCACGCCGGAGTACCAAGCGTTGATCACAAGGGATAAAGCACTGGACACCAGAGAAGCCCAGACCATAGCCATGGTACCGCCAGTGCTGCAAGCGACAACTAGCGCGATCGTCGCAAGCTTCTTGATTAGTTCCAGGCGGAAAAATAGGTTTGAATGTCCTTGTGCGCTGATCGCCGCCAGATTGAGCACATGCATCGGCCACACGCTGGCAGCCAGCGCCAGGATGCTCAACATCGGCGCCGCAGCGCTCCATTTGTTCCCGTAGAGGAGCAGGACCAGCGGTTTGGCCGTAAGCGAGATTCCTACCATGCAAGGAAAGAACACGAACATCGACAGGTTCAGCGCAGCTTTGAGTCCGGAGAGCAGACGCACCGGATCGCGTGAAGCTGCTGCAAACACCGGAAAGCCGACACGGTTGAGGACTGCGCCGATGAACGATGCAGGAGCCTGCTGGGTGTTTTGCGCGACGCTGAACAGGCCGAGCTCGGCCGAACTGAACATGCGCCCAATCAACAGCGACTGCAAACGCGTGGCCACCGTATCCATCAGAGCCGACAACAGCATATAACCCCCGAAGGAGGAAAGGCTGTTGAATGAACGTCGGTTCACCACGCCCGACGGACGCCAGCCGGACTTCACCCACAGGAACAGGCTGCGCAATCCGGCGGCGACGATCGCTTGTCCGGCGAGGCTCCATACGCCCGCTCCCAGGAGCGCCAAAACGATCGCCACGACGCCGGAAATCAGGCTGGCGTTGATCTCGACCAGACTGCGCTTGCGAAAATCTAGGCGCAGGGTCAGAACTGCATCCGGAACGGCGCCCAGGGCGCTCAGCGGCAGCGCCAAGGCCGTCACACGGGCCAAGTCCACCAATGCCGGCTGCCTATAAAATCCGCCAATCATAGGCGCCGCCGCAGCCAGCAGTAAGGCCAGCAACAGGCTCATAGCGACACCGAAGGCGAACACTGTCGTTTCGTCGTCGGCCGTGGGCCGCTGGCACTGGATCAAGGCAGCGCCGAAACCCGCATCGATCAACACCGCGGCCAGACTGGTGAACACCAGCAGCATGCTGACCATACCGAAAACTTCCGGAGCCAACAGGCGCGCCAATACCACGGTGACCACGAACTGCGCGCCGTAACGCACAGCGACCTCGAATGCGCTCCACCAGGCCGCGCTGGCATTTCGGGGGCTTAGGATTACCATGCTACTGGAGCGCAATTGCGGGGTCAGGGGCCGCCGACGAATTCGAGCAGCGCGACACCCCACGACAAGCCCACGCCGAATCCGGCCGCGAGCACTAGGTCGCCCGGCTTCAGTGCGGACTGCTGCTCCTGTAGCAACAGCGGAATAGAAGCGGATACCGTGTTGCCGAGTTCGCGACAATTCTGCGGCACCTGTTCCGCACGCAAGCCCAGCTTTGCCGCCAGCTTGCCGATGATGAAGCTGTTGGCCTGATGGAACGCGACGAGACGCAGATCATCGATCCGCAACCCGATGTCTTGCAGGGCCCGGTGGATCGACTCCGGCACGACGCGCAGGGCGAACCCGAGAATATCGGCGCCCTTCATGTGAATGCCGGTTTCATGCTCCGCGTCGGTGCGGATGGCTGAACCATAGGCGACGAAGTCGTCGTAGCCGCTGCCGTCGCTGTAACAACGGCTGTAACGGACGCGCCAGCCAGCTGGTTGAATGGAGAACAGCGAGGCAGCGGCAGCATCGCCGAACAGGACACGGGTCGCCAGGTCCGCCGGGCGGATCAGTTTGGAATAGCAGTCTGCGTTGACCAATACGGCGTGATTCGCCGAATTGGCCCGGATCATCGACACAACCATTTGCATGCCGTAGACGAATCCCGAGCAGCCCTGGTTGATATCGACAGCAAAGCAGTCCTGTCGCAAGCCAAGCCTGCCGTGGACGCGTGACGACACCCCGGGGATCAAATGATCTGGCGTCTGGGTGCACACCACTAACGCATCCACTCGCGCGCCTCCGGCATCGATCAGAATCTGCACTGCACGACAAGCTAAGTCGCTGGTGTATTCGTCGCTGGAAGCCAGTGGCCGGCGCTGTATGCCAGTTTTCTTGACAATGCGTTCGCACTCAGCGGCAGGATGGCCCAGGGATTCCGGGTCATTCTCCTCGATGGTGGAGCCGACCGAAGAGGCAATGAGGTTTAGGTAAACGTCGGTCAAGGCGCTTTGCCATATGCAATAACCTTAGCCGGGGATCCGAACACGGTGGTGTAAGGCTTGACGTTCTTGATCACCACGGCGCCAGCGCCGACCACGGCGCCTTCACCGACAACGACATCCGGCAGCACCGACGCATTAGGGTGGATGGTGCAATGATCCCCCAGTTTGGCCCCACCGCCGACGAACCCGTGCGACCCGATGGTCACGCCCTTGCCGATGGTCACGTCATGGCCGACGCTGGCAAAAGCGTGAATCAGCAGATCGTCGCCGATGACGACGTTATTAGAGATGCCTATGATACCAAGCAGAATGCTGTTACTGGTCCCCTCCAAGGCAGAGGCGGTTCTTATTCCCGGATCGAGGAGGTTGGCGAAGCGGGCACCGCGAGATTCCAGAACGGCACGCACACGGCTGCGGTCCGGACCGTTGCCCAAGCAGGTGAGGTAGAGATGATCGCCGCGAGGTTCGTGCCCGACGATCGGGCCCAGGATGTCCGGTCGGTTCTTTTCGTCGTCGATGAAGCCGACGACCTGGTACGGCAGGTCGAGCAGCTTCACCCATGCAGCCACTTCACCGCCGAATCGACCGCCGCCGACCAAGATCAGATTTTGCTTTTTCATTGTATGGAAAATCCTCCGTCTACCACAATATTGGCACCGGTGATGAATGATGACTCGCCGGAAACCAGGAAGCGTACCAGCGACGCGACCTCGCCGACCTCCGCATATCGCTTGCCGAGCGGATACTTCTGCCTGTCGATTTGCAAGGCCTGGTTCGACACCTGTTGCTGATTGGCGATCAACGGCGTGTTGACCATGCCCGGCGACACGGAATTGACGCGGATCAGCTTGTTGGAAAGCTCCAGAGCCATCACCTTGACAAACGCCAGCAGCGCTCCCTTGGTGCCGGCGTAGGCGGCAGTTCCCTTCATGCCGATGGTCGGCCCGAGAATGGAAGCGAGCAATACAATGGAGGCCCCGCTATTGAACTGTCCGGTCCTGGCCAGTTGCGACACTAGGGCCAGAGGTGCCGTCTGATTGATATCAACCACCCGTTGGTAGCGATCCAGGGAAAAAAACCGCAACGGGTTGTTGTCGGTGATGCCGGCCGAATAGACCAGCCCATCGATCTGCCCGAGGGGCGAAAACACCTCCTGATACCGGGCGAATTCGGTCAGGTCGAACACCACGGGGCGAACCCTGGAAGGAGCGCAGCGCGAAAGCTCATCGAGCTGCTCCTGGTTGCGCCCCACCGCAACGATCGCCGCGCCGGCCGCTAGCAAGGCATCGCAGACACCGCGGCCGATGCCGGACGTCGCGCCCGTGACCAACACCGTTTTGCCGTCAAGCATGCGCCATACATCCGTTGTAGAAGTCGTGAAATTGGGTCACCCGTTCCTCCACCGCCTGCAATTGAACGCTGCCTAGTTCGCTCGACACGCCGATCTGGCAGGCCTCAATCATCAGGCGGTCTTCCTCCAGCGTCGTCGCCGCAAATTCGATCGCCTCGGCACGAATGTGGGCCTTCACCGCTTCCGGCAGGCGGGCCATCTCGGGCAGCTCGAACAACTCCCAGCTCAATGCGGTGGTCGCCGCATCGACCGGCATAAACTGACCGATGTAGCCGATCAGATCGTTGGTGTTGGAGACGAACAGGTTCGGAAATATGTAAGCGTGCCGATAACGATGATCGGCGTTACGCGCAAGCTTGCGCAGCACGTTGATCTTGCTGGTCGCCGGCTGCGGCGTTATCGACGCAGTATTGACGTAGGCATCGCCTTCCCAGGCGTGCGTCGACGTCGAAGTGAAACCGGACTTCAGGAAAGTGTTGCGGTGCACGAAGTTGAGGTGATAGCTCTCGAGCACGTTCTCCACCAAGATCTTCCAGTTGCAGCGATGCAGCAGGCTCGATCTGTGGAAACTGGGGGCGACACCGAACCCCATCCCGTCGAGGGCGCCGGCCACCTTGGCGACATCCGGGGCCTGGCCACGGGCACCCAGGAAATAGAGCCCCCGCGATTCGGCCAGTGGGTAGCTCGCCAATGTCCGCCTCCCGATACAGCTCTTGTCCGAAAACGGGGCCAGCTCCAGCTCGCCCGCCGCGTCGTAAGTCCAGCCATGGAAGCCGCAGCTGAAGCGGCGCTTGCCGGCACCTATCGGGTCGATCAGGTTACTGCGGTGCAGACAGACATTGCCGAAGGCGCGCATCCCCTCGGCGGTGCGGCGCACGGTCACGACCTTGGAATCCAGCGTGAAGCTGCGGTAACAGTCGACCTCGGGAAAATCGTAGACACTGCCAACGTAAAGGCGCTCGGAGAAAATCGAAGCGATTTCCCGCCGCCATATGGCGTGGTCGGAGTAGGCGGGCAAATCAATAGACACGGTCGCTCTCGACCACCGGCAGAATCGCCCCCCCACGCAGGGAGAATGCTGTACTGCCCCAAGACAATCCGACGCCAAAACCACAGACGACGACATGGCGATCCTGTGCGAACAGCTCGGCATGGGCGCAGAAAGTCAGCGGAATCGATGCGGAACTGGTGTTACCGTAATCGGCCAGGGTGGACAGTGCCTTGCCGACAGGGAAACCAGTCTTTTTTGCAATGGTGTCGTTGATCATCTTGTTAGCCTGATGCAGGATCAGGAAGTCGACTTCGGCCGGCGTTTTTCCAGCAGCCTTCACGACACGATCCACGCTCGGCGGCACCTTGGTGATGGCGAAGCTGAATACGTCGGTTCCGCGCAGCACCAGGTTGTCGGAACGGCGGCTGATCCCATCAGCGCCGGCTTCCTCGACGATCCGCTCACCCGTCAACGGCCGGCGCGACGCTAGGCCGCCGCTGGGAACGATGATCGCATTCTTGCCCGACCCGTCCGACATCAAATCGAAGTGCATCGGCGAAGCGTCGGCACTCAATTCCAGCGCGGTGGCCGAGCCAGCGTCGCCGAACAGCGGCCAGGCACTCTTGTCGTGCACCGCGCAGACCCGGCTGGAAACGTCCCCCATCAGCAACAAGGCACGCCCGATGCCGAGCGAACTCATCATCGCCCCGAGGATGGCCAGGCCGAAGGGATAGCTGGAACATCCGAGATTGACGTCGAACGCCACACAGTTCTTCGGCAGGCCCAACTTGTGCTGCAGCACGATAGCTGTCGCTGGAATCGGCTGGTCCGCGGTCTGGGTGATCAGCACGACGGCACCGATGCTATCCCGCTCCCAGCCCAAATGGTCGATCACGCGCTCCGCCGCCACCGCACACAGGTCGGAGGCGCACTGTTCGGCCGGGGAGATGCGACGCGCCGCAATGCCTGTAGCGGCTTGCAAGCGCTGCCGATCATTGGCCGACAGGTACTCATAGTCCCTGGTCCTTGAAATCGCCGTCGGCACGGCCGTGGCGACCGCGCGAATGGCAATTCCGGCCAGGTGGTTCACGACTTGCCCGACTTGGCGCAGACCAGTTTCCACAGGTCGCCGATGGTGCGGGCCGATTCAATGTCGTTACCGCTCAGCGCAACGCCGAAGTCGGCATCCGTCGTGGCGATGACCGACAGCGCATTGAGGGAATCCCACTGCTCCAATGCCTTGAACTCGGTGTCGACATCCAGCGTCGCAGCGTCACACTCGATGGCGAAAGCGAATTTTTCGATGAATTCCTTAAGCATTTTTCAAAAAACCCCATTAGTGAACTTGAACGGCAATAACATCGCGTATCGTCTCGATGACGTCTTCGTTGACATCGTCCCCGTTGGGGAACACGATGACCTTGCGGGAAATTGCCTCAGTGATAGGCAGCATCAGGCCGGCGTGGGGAAATAGGCTGCGATATGGCTGCATCAGATGGCAGCCGGGCCAGAAATACTTGCGAACCAGGATGTTCTCTGCGTGCAGGCTGGCGACGATCGCGTCGCGGTCGACCGGAAAATCCTCCGCCAACTCCGCCACCACGTAATGGAAGTTGTTCGATTGAGACTCGTCGTAAGGCAAAACCTTGACACCGGGTACAGTCGAAAGCAGTCGCTGGTAAGCCCCATGATTGGCCCGGTTCCTGGCGACGACCCGGCTCAGCCCCTGCAGGTTGGTCAGCCCCATCGCGGCGCAGACCTCGGTAAGCTTGCCGTTGGTTCCCGGATGAATCACGTTGTCATACCCGGCGAAGCCGAAATTACGCATCAGCCGGACTTTTTCCATCAACGCATCGTCATTGGTGACGATGGCGCCACCCTCGAAACTGCTGAAGTACTTTGTAGCATGAAAGCTCAGCACTTCGCAGGCGCCAAAGCGCCCGATCATCTGCCCCTCATAGCTGCAACCGAAAGCGTGGGCGGCATCGAACAATAGCTTAAGGTGATGCTCGTCGGCGATCGCCTGCAATTCACCGATCGGCGCCGGGCGCCCCCACAGGTGCACCCCAATGATGCCGCTGGTGCGCGGCGTGATCATGCGCCTGACCGCCGCCGGGTCGAGGTTGTGGGTGCGCGCGTCGATATCGGCGAATACCGGGGTGATTTGCTGCCACTGCAGTGCGTGAGCCGTTGCGATGAAGGTCCAGGACGGTACGATCACTTCGCCGGTGAGGCCCAAGGCACGGATGGCGATTTCCAGAGCAATGGTGCCGTTGCACATCGCAATGCAATGCCGCACCCCCAGATGCTCGGCGATGCGAGCCTCCAGTTCTTGGACCAGCGGACCGTTGTTGGTCAGCCATAGACGGTCCAGGACGCCCTCCACCCGCCGCAGAAATTCGGTCTTTTCGGCGATGTTGGGGCGCCCTACATGCAGCGGCTCGGCGACCGCTGGAGGAGCGCCATGAATCGCCAGATCAGCCTTGCTGTTGATAGATTTGATAGGCATCAGCCAAGTCTTCTGAAGATTCTGAAACACCGGAAAAAAGCCGAAGCCGGATGATCTTGTGCCGTCCCAGGCTTTCTTATTTAATTCTTCTTGATCAGAAGCTTATTATAATTTACCGAAGCTGCCGGGAGAATCGAAGGCGGCCGGGCAACCACTTTTGACCGTTCGTCGCGGCGGCTCCAAGACAGGACTTTCAGCCAATAATGAATCCGGCCGTCGCCACAGTCGTGGTCACTTACAACCGCCGGGCTTTGCTGCTCGAATGCCTAGCCGCGCTGTTCGCGCAGAGCAGGCGCCCGGATCTGATTCTGATCATCGACAATGCCTCGACGGATGATACCCACAAATGCCTCCACTCGGAAGGCGTACTTAGCCGGGCCGACGTGAGGTATTGGAGGCTGGCGGAGAATCTGGGAGGGGCTGGAGGATTCCACCACGGATTGCGGCAGGCAATGAGGTCCGGCGCCGACTTGATATGGCTGATGGACGATGACGCCGCGCCGCAAGCGGACGCACTTCAGGTCTTGCTGCAAGCCGCTTCCTCCGCCGGGGACATTTATGGATCAGTGGCCGTCGCCGGCGCCAAGCTGTGCTGGCCGATGACGATTCAGGGCGACCCAGCGCAAAGGATCACGGAGATTGCCGAGCTGCCGCCGCTCTGCGAAGTCGAATTCCTGCCGTTCCTGGGCTTTCTGATCCACCGGTCCGTTGTGGAGCGTATCGGCTTACCGGACGCAGGGTATTTCATCGCCGCCGATGATTGCGAATATTCTTTGCGGGCACGCCGTACCGGGCACAAGACGATCCTGGTCGCAGGCAGCCGGATCCGCCATCCGAGTCCGAGCACCTACCCGTTGCGTGTGCCTGGACGAATTCTGACCTGCCTCCGGCTGGTGCCTTGGAAACGTTACTACGACACCCGTAATCGCATGCTACTGGCCAAGTCCTACTACGGCGTCCGCCTGTGGACACAAACGCTGCCCAGCCTGTTCGCCAGGCTTTGCGGCGCCCTGTTGCACGAATCGGACAAGGTAGCCCAGGTTTGGGCATTCGCCGCAGGCTTGTGCGACGGCTTTCTGGGGCGCAAAGGCAGGCGCCATGAACGCTGGGGCATCAAAACCTGAAGCTGACCCGCCTCCCATCTACAGCCACCATCGCGATTGCATGCGCATTCTCTTCCTGAGCAAGCGCCGCTACATGGGCAAGGACGTCATTGTCGACCGCTATGCCCGGATGTATGAATTTCCCTTCCAGCTGGCGAGGCGCGGCCACGAGATCCTGGCCTGCTGCCTGAGCTACGGAGCCGCAGAAGAGGGCCGCTGGGCCCACCAGGCGAGCCCGGGGACGCTGGAATGGCGTTCATGGAACCTGGGCCGTGTCGTGCTGCCAGGCCTGGCCCGCTTCCGGCGCGAAACCTTGGCCGCGGCACGGGCCTTCCGGCCGGACATCGTGCTTGGAGGCTCCGACATCCCCCATTGCGTGCTGGCGCGCCATCTCGCCGCATGCCTGGGTGTGCCATACGCCATCGACCTGTACGACAACTTCGAATCCTACGGCCAGGCTCGCCTGCCCGGCGCTGTGGCGGCCCTGCGCTGGGCGGCGCGCGGGGCCGGCCATATCAGCTGCGTCAGCGCGCCCCTATCCGACTACGTGCTCGGCAGCTATGGAGTGACCTGTCCGGTCACGACCCTGGAGAGCACCGTGGATCGCGACCTGTTCCGTCCGGCTGATCGCGCAGCCTGTCGGAAGCGGCTCGGCTTGCCGTCCGGAGCGCAATTGATCGGCACAGCCGGCGCGCTTTCGGCGGAGAAGGGCATTTCCGTGCTGTACGACGCCTTCGGACTGCTGGCGCGGGACCATCCGGAGCTGCACCTGGTGGTGGCTGGGCCGCCGGATCCGCGCACGCCGCCGCCTCGCGGCAGCAGGGTGCACGTGCTAGGGTCCCTGCCGCACGCCGAGGTGGCGACCCTCTTCAACGCTCTCGACGTGGCGGTGATCTGCATCCGCGATACCCCGTTTGGCCGCTACTCCTTCCCGCAAAAAGCCTATGAGATGATCGCCTGCGGGGTACCGGTGATCGCCGCCGACATCGGGGCGATGAGCACCCTGCTTCACGCTTTCCCGGGCGCCCTCTACCGCGCCGACGACGCATCCGATCTGGCCGAAAAGCTGGCCGGGCAGCTGCGGCGTCCGGCCCCGGTCACGGTACCGATCAGGAATTGGGAAGAACTCGCGGCCCAACTCGAACAGGGACTGCAGCAGGCGCTGCCCGGTTAGATTCCGCGTCGGGGCGAGTCGCTCGCCGGCGCCGCGAAGCGCGCCAGGCGTTCCACGATCAGTGCCGTCGGCGAGGCCGTATCGGTCAGCCGCAGCTCGCGCGCCGACTGCGCGTGACCGCGCGCGAATTCGAGCACCGCCGCCTCGTCGGTATTGGCCAGCAGCACATTGCCTCCCAGGCCGTCCGGGCGCTCGGTCGCCTGCCGCAGCAGCACGCATGGAATGCCGAGCATGGCGCACTCCTCCTGGTTGCTGCCACCGTCGGTGGCGACGAATGCCGCACCACCAATCAGCCCGACGAAGCCGAAAAAGTCCATACGCGGAACCAACTCCAGCCCCGGCTGGGCACGCAGCGTCGCGGTCAGGGCCAATTCGTCCAGGCGGCGGATGGTGACGGGATGCAGGACGAATTTGACGTCCACGATTTCGGTCAGCCGCCGCAGGATGCCGAGCAGGGCATCGAGGCGCCCGCGATTGAACAGGTTCTCCTGCCGATGCATGGAAAACACGGCATAAGCGCGCCCTTCGGTCGCCGGTCGCGCACGATGTTGCGCGGCCAGGGCCAGCCGCAGCGAATCCTTGAGCGTGTTGCCGCCGGTCATCACCCGCTCACCTCTGCCCGGCGCGAGGTTGCCCAAGGCGATCTCGTCGGGGCAGAGGTGCAAAGTCGCCACGCGCGATACCAGAACGCGGATCAGCTCTTCCGGAAACGGGTGGAAGTAATTGAAGGACCTCAGGCCGGCCTCGATGTGCGCCACCGGCTTTCGGCAACGGCGCCCGATGTAGGCCCCGAGCAGGGTCGAAGCGGTATCGCCGTGAACGGCAATGACGCTCGCACCGGACCAGATCGCCTCGGCTTCCGGCCGCTTCGACGCCGCCACCGCTTGGCGCACCCAGCGGGCGAAGGACACGCGGTCCTTGGCTTCACCGCCCTGCACCAGGGTCAGGTCGGCATCGGGCAACTGGAAATTGGCCTGCAATTCGCCGAAGGTCTCGTTGTGCTGCCCGGTGAGAACCAGCCGGAAAGGCAAGCCACGAACAGCCGTCTCGCGGACCACCGGCGCCATCTTGATGTACTGCGCCTTGGTGCCGATCAGATAAACGATCATGGGCTTCCCGCGTTTGCCGATGAGAGGCCGGCTCAGCCGCCGGTCGAAGTGGTCTTGTAAGTCAACGCCGTGATCTGTTCCGAAATCAAGCCGATCAGGAACACGATCACCGCGGCGCTGAACATCAGCACACTCATGTTGGTGAAGCGATGGATGGTCAGATAGCTGTAGATGTAATTGGTCAACCCCAGCCAGAAGAACACCGCCGCCGCCGGCACGAACAGCTTCAGCGGCGAGTACAGTGTGGCGATCTTGAAGATGATCAGCAGGAAGCGCAGGCCGTCGCGCAGCGGGCGGATATGGCTCTTGCCGATGCGCTGCGCCACCGGGATCGGCAGGTAGCACACCGGGTAGGCGCTGCGGAAGAACGCCATGGTGATGGTGGTGGGGTAGGAGAAGCCGTTCGGCAGCAGGTAAAGGAATTCCCTGAACTTATCGGCGCGCACGGCGCGGAAGCCGGAAGTCAGGTCCAGCACCTTGAAGCCGGTCATCCAGGTGGCGACGCGGTTGTACAGGCCGTTGGCCAGGCCGCGGCCGACACCGGCCTGGCCCGACCAGGAACGGCTGCCCACCACCATGTCGTAGCCCTGCTCCAGCTGGTCCAGCAGCGGCCGGATGCTGTCCGGCGAGTGCTGGCCGTCGGCGTCCATGAACACCAGGATGTCGCCGCGGGCGGCGCGGGCGCCGCGCTTGATCGCCGCGCCGTTGCCCATCGAATACGGCGAAGACAGGCATTGCACTGCGTTGGCGGCGCACAGCGCCGGGGTGTCGTCGGTGGAGCCATCGTCGACGACGATGATCTCGGCTTCCGGCTGGGCCGCGCGCAGCGCCGGCAGCAGGTCGCGCAAAGCCGCGGCTTCGTTTTTGGCGGGCAGGATGATGCTGATCAAGCGGAGGCTCTTCTGGAGGGGCCGGCGATATGGAAGGCATTGTACGGCCCGGGCCGCGATAACCCCAGCAGGGCCCACCGCGGGCCTGCCGGCGGCGGGCCAAAGCAGCCGCATCCGGTCCAACGTTGACGCTGCCGGCCGGCGGGTATACGGTCCTGTGAGCTCAATGACCTGCCTCCGGATCCCGTGGCCCTCAGTCCCAACACCACCGTCACCGCTTCCCCGCTGAGCGGCCTGGCACGCCGCTTCGTCGCCAACCAGCTGCTCACCGAGGAGCAGGCACGCGAAAGCCAGGCCAAGGCCCTGCGCAACGGCCGCCCGCTGGTGTCGCAGCTGGTGGAGGACAAGATCATCCCGGCCGGCCGCCTGGCCGAGGTCGCCGGCAACGAGTTCGGCACCCCCCTGCTCGACCTGTCCAGCATCGAGCTGGACCCCAACACCATCCGCGAGGTCGGCGAGAAGCTGATCCGCGCCCAGCATGCGCTGCCGCTGTACAAGCGTGGCCGCAAGCTCTACCTGGCGGTGTCCGATCCGACCAACCTGCAGGCCCTGGACGAATTCAAGTTCGCCACCGGCTTCGGCACCGAGACGGTGCTGGTGGAAGAAGACAAGCTCGCCAAGGCGATCGAGACCGCCATCGGCCTGATCCAGTCGTCGAGCATGAGCACCGGCGATTCGGACCTTGAGAACCTCGAGGTCGAGGCCGGCGAGGATGGCGCGGCGGAAGAGAAGAGCGTCGGCAACGATGAGGAAGATGCGCCGATCATCCGCTACGTCAACAAGGTGCTGGTCGACGCCATCGGCCGCGGCGCCTCGGACATCCACTTCGAGCCGTATGAGAAGAAGTACCGCATACGCTAC
>ERZ1034409.237-NODE-237-length-13210-cov-22.552794_pt1 | contig 13210 bp, 13 predicted proteins | sample MGYA00520610_ERZ1034409 | MGnify/ENA primary metagenome ERZ1034409 (study PRJEB33736, sample SAMEA104288480) | Azolla microphylla | place: Ecuador | collected 1982 | study: EMG produced TPA metagenomics assembly of the PRJEB19522 data set (Is there foul play in... | reverse complement strand
TATTAACTACACCTACTACCAAGCTGAACAACTGTGTTCTATTGGTTCTGGATCTATCTAATCTGCTATTAAACACATTGGAGCAAGGATCAAAATTGCTGGCCCACAGTGGAATGTTGAAAGTGTCTACCAAGTCCTTTCCCTTCCTTGTGCTTATCTCAATGGTTTGCCTCCTATTTGAGTCTTTCTGCCAAAACCCGATGCTCCCTTCAAAACAAAGGGCGTATACTTACCCCCCAAGGCTTCCACAATAGTGCGGGTATTAGCTTCCATCATTTTTATATAAGTATCACCATCACTTCCTTTTGCACCAATAGAATCAGAGTAAAGTTGATTTTTGACAAGTTTTACCCCTACTTCTTGGGCAACAGTGGTAATTAAAGCTGGGTTAATCGTGGTTTCCGCAAAAATTGCGGGTACGCCTATTTTTTTAACTGAATCTACTAATTTACTGACCGTTTGGGCGCTTGGTTGTTCTTCTGTGCTAATACCAATTAAAGTTCCCGCAATTTCCATCCCATAATTACTTCCATAATATTGAAAAGCATCATGGGTAGTGATAAGTTTCCGTTTTTCTGGAGGAATAGTTTGAATTTGTTGCTTAATCCAGTTATTGAATTGTTGTAATTCTTCAGTCAATTCGGCAGCTTTTTGAGTAAATTTATCTTTGTCTTCTGGTGATAACTCAATTAATGCTTCTTTAATGGCTTTGACCATAGATATGACATTTTCTACACTTCCCCAAATATGAGGATCGGGAACAATTTCTCCTTTACTTTTCTGTAACTTTAAAGGTTTGATAACTTCCCCTACTGCTAACTTTCGTGCTTTCCCACCAACAGCATTCATTAACTTAATAATTCCCGGTTCTAACTTATAACCGTTATATAAAATTAAGTCTGCTGTTTCCAAAACTCGACTATCTGCGGGTACTGGTTCATAAACGTGAGGGTCTGCACCAGGCTTGAGGATACCAGTGACCTTTACTTCCTCTCCTGCAACCTCCTGGGCTAAATCAGCAATGATGGTACTTGTTGCTACAACGTGCCGCTTTCCATTTCCTGGTGCTTGAGAGTCTGATGGATTACAACTGAATAATGCTAAAGGTAATAACATTCCCAGACACAACTGAGAAATCTTTGTTTTCTTTAACACAGTATTGCCCGTGATACCGAGTATTCGTTTCATTTATCTTAGAGATAAATTCTAATTATAGATTTTTTCATATTTATCTCATTTTTATAGTAAGCTCAAAGAATGATTATTTAACTACGGTTATGCAAAATATTTCTTTTTACGAAAAATTTAGCCCCTTACGGAGACAAGTAGAAGAGACACCCACACAAGCCAGAAAATCTACTGATATGAATTCTACAGCAGCCATTAACATCTCCCATTTAGGAGTACATTACCGGACACAGGAAGCTTTGCAGGATGTTAACTGCATTATTAAATCAGGAAAACTGACAGGAATTTTTGGACCTAATGGTGCTGGTAAAAGTACCTTGATGAAAGCTATCTTAGGATTAGTTCCTATAAGTAGCGGTCAGGTTTTATACAAGAATCAACCTTTAATGCAGCAACTAGATCAAGTCGCTTATGTACCACAACGTAGCCAAATTGACTGGAACTATCCAGCTACAGTTTGGGATGTAGTGATGATGGGGCGTGTAAGAAAAACAGGTTGGTTGCGTAGTTTTTCCACAGTTAGCCACCAAGTAGTTAAAGAAGCCTTAGAAAGAGTGGGGATGAAAGAATTACAAAACCGCCCCATTGGTGAACTTTCTGGAGGACAACAACAACGGGTATTTTTAGCGCGTGCTTTAACCCAACAAGCAGAGATATTTTGTTTTGATGAACCATTTCTAGGAATCGATCAAAAAACCCAAACCATAATTTTTGAAATTTTCCACGAACTAGCAGCAGAGAATAAAACTCTCTTAGTTGTTAATCACGACTTAGGCCAATCCACTGCCCATTTTGATGATTTAATCTTACTAAATTGCGAATTAATCGCCACAGGTTCCCGCCAAGAAGTCCTCACAGAAGAAAACCTCCATCGTGCTTACAACGGGAAAGTCATGTACTTTGCAGCTTAGTCATGATTATTGATCTCTGTCCTCCTCTTCCTGTTTTCCTTCGTGTACTTCGTACCTTCGTGGTTCATTTTCATTCATGCTTAATACACTAATTGAACCGTTGCAATATGGCTTCATGCAACGTTCCCTAATTATCGCTATTTTAGTAGGCTTATTGTGTGCAGTAGTTGGTAGTTATTTAATGGTACAACGCCTAGCATTACTAGGAGATGCTATTAGTCATTCCGTATTACCAGGATTAGCGATCGCATTCATGATTGGTGCTAATATTTTTGCCGGGGCATTTATTGCCGGGATTTTAAGTACAATGGCCATAGCATTTATTAAAACCCGTTCCCCCATCAAAGAAGATGCAGCAATGGGAATAGTATTTTCAGCTTCTTTTGCCCTTGGTGTCACCCTCATTACCGTGATTCAAAAAAGCAATAAAATCGACCTCAATCACTTCCTTTTCGGTAATATTCTCAGCGTAACTATTGATGAAGTACGAGATACAAGTATCATTGCAACGATTGTATTAATAGTCGTTGTTGCACTATACAAAGAGCTTTTATTTTACACCTTTGATCCCTTGGGCGCACAAGCCGCTGGTTTACCAGTTAATCGCCTAAATTTTGGCTTAATGTTGTTAATTGCTTTAACAATTGTTGCCAGCATGAAAGCTGTAGGAGTGATTTTAGTATTATCACTTTTAATTACTCCTGGTGCAACGGCTTATTTATTAGTCAAACGCTTGCATGAGGTAATGGTTTTAGGTGCGGTAATTGGGGTTATTTCTAGTATTAGCGGAATGTATCTCAGCTATTTTTATAATTTACCTTCCGGCCCTGCAATTGTGTTAGTAGTCTCTGGTTTATTTATATTAGCTTTGTTGTTTAGTCCTAGACATGGAATTTTTACATCCCATCAGATGAAGAGTGGGGAAAATGTGAAGGGGTGATTGGTGATATTTAAGATTACCTATTAAATATCACAATTTAACTCCCCAGCTTTTTCACTAAAACGGCGGTTCTCTCGATAATCTACAGGACAATCTATTACCGCAGGAACATCTTGAATTAGGGCTTCTTTGACGACAGGAATTAAATCAGTTGCTGATTCAACCCTGTAACCTTTTAATCCTATACTTTCGGCTAATTTGACAAAATTAGGATTACCAAAATGCACAAAAGATGAATTACCTTTACCAAATTGATTTTCTTGTTTCCATTCAATTAAACCATAGCCACCATCATTGAAAATTAAGGTGACAAAAGGTGTACCAACACGCAAAGCTGTTTCTAATTCTTGACAGTTCATCATAAAGCCACCATCGCCTGTAGCTGCTACAACTTTACGATCTGGATAGACAAGTTTAGCAGCTAAAGCCCCAGGAATGGCAATTCCCATTGCTGCAAATCCATTGGAAATAATGCACGTATTAGGACTATGACAATGATAATGTCTAGCAATCCACATTTTATGTGCACCTACATCAGAAATGACAATATCATCTGGTCCCATCACTTGCCGCAAATCATAAATTAATCTTTGCGGTTTTATTGGGAAGCCATCATCATGGGCATATTGTTCGTAATCAGCGCGAATATTAGAACGTAAACTGATGGCATAGGGATTGGGTTTTCCTTGTCTGTCTGCTAATTTTAATATTTCATTAACTGAATCAGAAATATCCCCAACAACTTCGACTTTAGGAATGTAACTACTATCAATTTCTGCTGAAATAGCAGCAATATGGATAATAGGAATTTTGCCGTCAGGATTCCATGTTTTGGGAGAAAATTCAATTAAATCATAGCCAATTGCAATTACTAAATCGGTATTATCAAAACCACAAGTAATGAAATCTCTTTGTTGTAATCCTACAGAATAAAGTGCTAAAGGATGAGTGTAGGGAATTACACCTTTACCCATGAAAGTATTAACGACTGGAATATTTATTTGGGTGGTGAATTGCGTCACCGCATCACTAGCTTGGGCGCGAATCGCCCCATTTCCCACTAAGATAATGGGATTAACTGCTTGAGAAATTATGGCAGCAGCAGCGCGAATACTAGCAAAAGCAGCATAGGTTTTTTCGCTGTTATCCTTATGTAAAGGTTTGCCTTCTACGGGCATAGCAGCGATATTTTCGGGTAAATCTATGTGGACTGCACCGGGTTTTTCAGTTTGCGAGCGCTTGAATGCTTTTCTCACAACTTCTGGTGTAATACTCGGTCTAACTATCTGCTTATTCCACTTAGTAACTGGCGCAAACATAGCCACTAAATCTAAATATTGATGGGATTCAATATGCATTCTATCTGTTCCCACCTGTCCGGTAATTGCTACTAAGGGTGCACCATCAAGGTTAGCATCTGCAACCCCAGTCATTAAATTAGTAGCACCAGGACCAAGAGTGGAAAGACACACTCCGGCTTTACCAGTTAACCTCCCATAAACATCCGCCATGAAAGCTGCACCCTGTTCGTGACGAGTAGTAATAAATTGAATGGATGAGTTTTTTAAAGCTTCTAAAACGTGCAAATTTTCCTCACCTGGCAGTCCAAAAACATATTGCACTCCTTCATTTTCTAAACACTGTACTAATAAATCTGCCGTATTCATTTTATTTCCTCAAAATAATACTGGGGACTGGGGAATTTAATAACCCAATGACTAATAACCAATTACTGAACCCAAACAGTTTTTACATTCACAAATTCATGTATGCCTTGAATACTTAATTCTCGACCATACCCAGAACGTTTAATTCCCCCAAAAGGTAAGCGTGGATCGGATTTAACCATGCTATTAATAAATACTGCACCTGCTTCAATTTCTTGAATGAGGCGATTTTTTTCTGTTTCATTATTTGTCCACGCACTAGCACCCAAACCAAAGGGTATATCATTGGCTAATTTGATGGCAGCATCAATATCCGCAACTCGGAATAATAAAGCTACAGGGCCAAAAAATTCTTCTTTGGCAATGGGATGATCTAAAGGAATATCTATGATAATAGTTGGTGGATAAAAGTTCCCAGGAATATCTGATAAAGCAGATCCACCTGTGAGGACTTTACCACCACTTTCGATAGCAATTTTGACTTGTTGGTCTAAATCTTGGAGAATATCGGGTGTTGCCAATGGACCGATATCTGTTTCTGTTGCCAGAGGATCACCAATTTTCAGAGTGTGGAATTTTTCTAACAGCAGTTTTTCAAATTTATCAGCAATTATTTCTGCTAAAATAAAGCGTTTAGCTGCTATGCAAGATTGTCCATTATTTAAGATCCGTGCTCTAACTGCGGTCGATACTGTTGTTTCTAAATCAGCACTTTCTAATACTATAAAGGGGTCACTTCCACCTAATTCCAAGACGGTTTTTTTAATTTGTTTGCCAGCAGCAACAGCTAAAGAAGCTCCTGCTGGTTCGCTTCCCGTCAAGGTGGCTGCTTTTACCCGATGATCAGCCATTAAATCGGCAACTTGAGAAGCACCGATCAATAAAGTTTGAAACACACCTACTGGAAAACCTGCACGGTTGATAATATCTTCTATTGCCAAAGCACACTGAGGTACATTGGATGCGTGTTTGAGTAAACCCACATTTCCAGCCATGAGTGCTGGTGCAGCAAAGCGGAAAACTTGCCAGAAAGGGAAATTCCAAGGCATGACAGCGAGAATTACACCTAAAGGCTGATATCTAACAAAACTTTGACTAGCATCGGTTTTGACGGTGACATCAGCGAGAAAATTAGGAGCATTTTTGGCATAGTAACGACAAACAAGGGCGCATTTTTCCACTTCTGCAATCGCAGATTTCAAGGTTTTACCCATTTCCAGGGTCATTAATTTGGCAAAATCTGCCTTTTCCTGCTCTAAAATATTTGCTGCTTGTTGCAACCACTGCGAGCGCTCTGGAAAACTAGTCCTACGATACTCCTCAAAAGCCGACTGTGCCAAATCCAATTTAGCAGCAATTTCCCCATTATTCAGTGGATCAAAAGTTTTCAGCGTTTTCCCAGTGGCGGGATTAATGGTAGCAATAGCCATTCCCTGACCTCCCGTTCCAAAATAGCTTTAAGTAGCTTACCAGTCTTACACAGATTCATCATAGAAGCCACCATCAAAATTTTAGTCTCTCAATTTCAAAAGAGTTGCTTAATTTGGTTCTTCGGTTCTTTTTATGGAAAAACAGGTTCAAAATCCTTGAATTTTAATTAGTGAAACTCCTAAAAAACTGATTTGGAAAAACATATTCCTGGGAATATTATTTACGGTAGTAACAATGTTAATTTTCAGACTCAGAGTTGAATATTTGAAGGCTAGAAGTTAATTATTCCCCTTGATTTAGGCGATCACATCCAACTTACATTTATTGGCAGATTTAGCATATTAATTATTAGGGTGCGTCAGACCTATAAATTGGTTAATATCAACAGATTTTCGACATTTGACACACCCTAAAAGAGACTTCAGCCTATTTCTTTATAGGAATAGTATTCTTAATCCACTATGCGTCAAATATCAGTTAAAGTCACGACTTTTAACTACTTAATAACTACTCATTTGCTACTCAAACTACTCATTTTCTGCTCAAAAAAAGCCCTGAAAGCCTTATAGATCAATGGGGTGGAATTTCTAAAGGAATAGTACCTAAAAGTCCTTTGCGAAAATCGGTGATTAGTGTTCTCGCAGCGCGTTCTACATCTCTTTTATAACGATGTTCTGCTAAGATGTGCAGATATGCTTCTCCTGTATGGATGATGGAATCAACTTCGTAGCGTGAAAGTAAGGGGTGCGATGGTAACAAATGAGGATGTGTTTCTTGGAGTTCATTGAGTATATTTATGAAGGCTGCTGCTACTAGCTGATTATCATACGATGCTTCTCCGATATCGTCACAAATAGCTAATTTTACTGCTGCGGCTTGATTTTCCATTCTTGAAGGAATGACACCGGGAGCATCTAGTAGTTGCAACTGATCAGAAATTCGCACCCAACGCAGTTGACGAGTAACACCGGGACGCGCTGCACTTTCAACGACTCGCTTTCCTAGCAAACGGTTGATTAATGCTGATTTTCCAACGTTGGGAAAACCAATAACTACAGCACGGACTGGACGGGGTAACATTCCCCGGTCTTTTCTGCGTTGATTAAGTTCTACTCCTGCTGCTTGTGCGGCTTTGGTGATAGCTGTGATACCTTGACCGTGTTGAGCATTGGTAAAATAAGGTACTTGTTCTTGGCTTTTAAACCAGTCTACCCAAAGCGCTCGCACTTGTGGTGAAATCATATCTAATCGGTTAATTACCAATACCCGCGATTTACCCCCCACCCATTCATTCATTTGCGGATGGTTTGTCGCTAGGGGAATACGTGCATCCCGCACTTCTAGGACCACATCTACCCGCTTTAGCTGTTCTTTTAGATTTTTTTCAGCCTTGGCAATGTGACCGGGATACCATTGAATGAGATTTAATTTGTAGTTTTGAGTTATGGACATTGGGGACTAGGGATTGGGGACTGGGGATTGGGGACTGGGGATTGGGGATTGGGGACTGGGAAAAGATCAGGGAAAGAATATTTATCTTTTGCTTTTTGCTTTTTGCTCTTTGCCTTTTCCCAATGACTAATGACTTTGATGTAAAATTAGACGGTTGCCGTCGGGGTCGTAGGTGTAAATTTCTCGACCGTGGGAAGCTGTGGAAATATCTCCTGGTAGGGGATAGCCTAAAGATTACAGATGTGCGATCGCACTTTCTAAATTATCGACTTCTAAACAGAAACTTAGCGAACTTTTGGTATTTACAGCAAATTCTGACTCATAATTTTGTTTTGGTTTAAAAATACCTAAACAAAGGCTAGAAATTTGGAACTCAGCATAGACATCGGGAATCAGGTTTTTCGGTTCTTGTTCTAGTAACTGAATATAGACATTCACTAAATTATCAAAATTAACCGTGGCAATAGTGATGAATATATTATTCTATTGCATATTTATTTTAAGGCATATTCCAAAGAATAAATAATATAATAAGTAGCAAGGGACAAAAGAACCGTAGACGCGCAGCGGCTTCTCGGAGAGTAGTATGTAACGAAAAGTAAAATTGACCAAAACCTCTTCCCTATTCCATAAGTGCCTCTTACCTTGTTATAACGACAATTTTTAACACCCAGCTACTTATGTGAAACATCCTCTCTAGTAGCAGAGAGTGTGGAGGTAGAGATTCAGGGAATGAACATGATACAAACAGATATGAGCTAAGCAAAATATGCAAAAGCTTAAACCTTTTCCTTCCTACTTCCTGCCTTTGTACCTGAATTTAGGCGTCATATTGAGACATAAATTTGTCCGTAATAGTCCAAAGACGATCATCTAATGTAGTGAATATCCATTCTGCAATATGTTCTGGAACACCACCATAAAATGCTTCAGCAATACTACCTGTAATACAAGCAATGGTGTCACTGTCTCCACCAATAGAAATAGCATTGCGAATTGCATCTTCAAAATCAGTTGATTCTAAAAAAGCAATGATGGCTTGGGGAACAGAACCTTGACAAGAAACATCAAATTTGTAAGTTGGTCTAATCTCGTCTAAAGTTTGCTCTAAATTATAACCAAAACAATTTTGGATATAGAATTTGATAGCGGTCTTATCATAACCTGTACGGGCTAAAAATATAGATGCTGCTGTTGCTTGTGCGCCTTTAATGCCTTCAGGATGGCTATGAGTAACTTCTGCACTATGTCGCGCTTCTTCTAACACAATATTGAGGTCATCAAATGCAGATGCTATGGGACTGACTCGCATAGCCGAACCGTTACCCCAACTGTTGTATGGTTCTGTGCTACCAGAATTTGCCCACTTTATAAAAGTACTACCATAACCAGCAGAGGGATATTCACCGTAGTAGGATTTGAATTGTTCAATATATTGAAATTTGTCAATATATTTAGTTTTGTCTGGAAATTCGTCTGCATTGAGAATGACTTCAGCAACGGCAAGGGTTAATATTGTGTCATCTGTAAAATGACATCTATCATCGAAAAGGGGAAAGTCCTTTGTTTTTATATTGTAGAACTCATAAATTGAGCCAATAATATCACCTGCGAGCGCACCCAACATAAATTACTTATCTCCAAACTGTAATACTTAAGTTAGTTTTTTTCGATGTACTATTGTCTGATAATTAGGTACACCTAATCAAAAACGCTTACTCTATTTTTAGTAAAACATTATCTTTCTTTCAATGCACCTGCAAATCCTGTGACTGAATAATAGATGCAATATACAACAACTTTCCCAGGGAATTAACCCCAATTATTACGTAAAATTACCCGATTTCTATAGGGTGTGGGGTGAGGAGAATTCTTCCAGGGGACGGAAATCTTGATGCGCTCGGAATACTATCCAATATGCACATTAGCTTGATTAAGTACCTGAGCAAAATTACGGCGATTTTCAGGTAAATAAACCACAGAAAAATCTGACAAACCTTGTAGAAAAGTTGCATTCAACGTCTCTACACTTTGGTCTAATGAGCCAAAAAATGTTGTAAGTGTCCCACAACTTAACGGTAGGATAAGAACAGAGTGAAGTGTGATCGCTATTTATGCACCTCAAACCTTTACAAATAGCAAATCTCTACAATACCTTACACTGTCCATAATGCCGTAAAAGATGGTCGCATAAAACCAAAGCCACCATTGCATCAACCATCGGCACAGCACGGGGTAAAACACAAGGATCATGTCTTCCCTTGCCTGCTAAAACCGTTTCTTCACCTTCCTTAGTCACCGTTTTTTGTTGTTTTCTTATTGTCGCAGTTGGTTTAAAAGCAACTCGTAAAATGATATTTTCGCCATTAGAAATTCCTCCTTGAATACCACCAGAACGATTGGTTACGGTACGAATTTCTCCATTTTCATCAATATAAAATTCGTCGTTATGTTCAAAACCTGTTAACAAAGTTCCGTCAAAACCAGAACCAATTTCAAAACCTTTACTTGCAGGAAGTGACATTACTGCTTTTCCTAAATCTGCTTCCAACTTATCAAAAACAGGCTCGCCTAAACCCTTGGGAACATTCCGCACCACACACTCAACCACACCACCGATAGAATTACCATCTCTACCAGTTTTTTCAATTAATTCAATCATTTGGTTAGCAATTTCACCATCTGGACAACGGACAATATTGCTTTCTACATCTTCTAAGGTGACGGTATTGGTATCAACTACGCCTTCTAAATCTTTGATGCGCTTCACATACGCGATAACTACCACATCTGCAACTTGATGTAAAATTTTTTTAGCGATCGCACCAGCAGCAACTCTACCTATTGTCTCACGCGCCGAAGACCTACCTCCACCTTGCCAATTTCTAAATCCATACTTAGCATCATAAGTAGCATCTGCGTGAGAAGGACGATACTTTTGCGCCATCTCATCATAATCTTGGGCACGAGTATCTTTATTTTTCACAAAGATTGCGATCGGTGTTCCCAGGGTCTTCCCCTCAAATACTCCTGATAATATCTCACAAGTGTCCGCTTCCTTGCGTGGAGTCGTGATTTTACTTTGTCCCGGCCGTCTTCTATCTAACTCAAATTGAATTTCCTCAGCAGAAATTTCCAGTCCTGGGGGACAACCATCAATAATAACGCCCACACCGCCGCCGTGAGATTCGCCAAAAGTCGTAATACGGAAAAGATGACCAAAAGTGCTGCCCATGATGTTGAGGAAATACAGTCTGGAATCTATATTGTACATGGAGTTGGGGATTTTAAGCGCCATGTTGGTTATTCAGCAAGATCCGGTGTAAAATATATATATTCTGCAATGATTTTCGTTTTCCACAATTCTTTGATTTTGTCAACATCTTTTTGTCTGAATCAGGATGTCCAGGATTTAAGGATTTTCAGGATTGGTAAACTCATATCTTGCAGCTCTCCGTACAAACCCAGGTAACCTCAAAAGATGCACGATAAAGCTACCTGATTTATATTGGGTTGTATCGGTAAATCAAGGGTTTTAAGATTATACAGTGTAATTAAATTACATCAATTTTTATTTTCGCAAGACAAGATGTGAGTAAATCAACATATCAATTCTTTTGAACAATTCCGGTATTTAAAATAAAATTATAAATGATAATTACCATAGAAATAAATGAGCTGCAAAGAACGCAAATAACACGCAGATAAGAGAAGTTTTCAAATATATTTTTTGTTATTTTCTATGTAAAAGGGCTATCTATATCTATTTCGTAAAGATACTTGGCTCGAATTTTATTTATTCTACTACATTCAGCTAATATGCGAATAGCTTGTTCTAAGTTTTTGGATGCAGGTTGATACCCAGAATTTAGTAACCATCTAATCATGTCAATTAAATCAGTATGACCTTTTTCAAGCCTTTGCTTATCTAGCTAGCTGCATTGGGATGCTTCCAGATACTTCCAATTTATCTCAGAACTAGACTGATGATAAATATTTACATCTTTAGTCAACAGAATTACCATCCTGTACATCCTCAAATCCTGGATATCCTGACTCTTACAAAGAATATCTTTAAAACCACAAATTTTTACTCGAAACATTTTGAAGACCATTCAGGTAAATCATCTTCCTGAAATATTCACAGTTATGTAGCCATAGGCATTGTGCTTATTGACGCGCAATTACCTATAACTTTAAAATTAAACATCTTGTACAAAAGCGAAACCCTGACAATACCTATTTTCTCAACCGAAAACGTACTGGCATTCCATCAGATGGATAAATCAAAAGGTTCTGCTGTAACTTTTCCACAGATGAACGACCATTGACTAATTCCCAATCAAAGTAGTGCAACAGTAACGGCAGCATCACCGTTGCTTCCAACATTTACAGATGTTCACCTAAGCAAGGATGACAACCTGAGCTAAAATCTATCATTGGCAGTTGACTAATTTTCTTGCTTTTGTATAACCAACGCTCTGGTAGAAATTGATCAGGACGAGAATAAACTTCTGGATCTCTTGCAGCAGCAAGCATAGACCAGAATATTTTCGTACCACGAGGAATCACTTGACCTTCAATCACTATTTCTAGTGGAGCCTCCAATGAAGTTGAGCCGGAAGCAACCGAATAAAGGCCCAAAGTTTCTTTAAAAATAGCGGGGATGTAACTGAATTCCTTGAAACTTTCTGTATTAATAGTGCCTTGACTTTGCCAAGTTTGATCAACTACCGCCTGTGCTTGTTGAAAAACCCTGGGATTTAAAGATAACTCTGCTACCGCAAAGGATAAATTATGGGCTCTTGTATCAGTACCAGGTATTAATAATTCAATAGCTTCTGCTATTAGTGATTCCTGATTATAGTTTGGTTCTTTAGCAGCTATTTTCACCAACATTGATTCCTGAAACATTGATTCCTGAAACAAAGAACTTACCTGTGCTAAATCGGTTTTGTTTTATTCTGTCATTTGCAAAGCCAAGTCTACACGGGGAGTAAGAAACTCCTCTAAATATAGCCTTGCTGCCCAATAATCTCGTGAATTGTTAGTTGGTAGATATTTCATCCATATCTTCTCGCCAGTAGCTACTCGTAACAACCGATAGCCTAAAATAGACATCGCTTCGTACACCTTGGCAACCTTGAGGGGTGGACCTTCAGGACTAACAGTTTTTCTATCCACAGGAATACCCAGCACTAAAGAGGAAATCACCCTCATTGTCAGTTCCACAAACAGAGGATCTACTTGAAGTTCTTTTTTTCTCAATTACTTGTTCACAAGCTTGACTAATAATTTCCACATATTTGGAGAGACCACTAGAACTAAATTCAGGATTCCAAGCCTTGCCTCACCACTGCCACTCGCTGCCATTTTGACCCACAAGAATTGGTCCACCAATATGGTTCCAAGCTTTGCTTGCTCGCTCGGATCTAACTAAGCTACCGTCTCTCATTCCATTAACAATGGTGTCTTCGATAACTTTTGGCTGACTCAAAACAAGAATTGGATAGCCAGTCCAGTAAATATACATCGGACCTAGTAGTCTGGCAAGGCAATTTTGCTAGGTTAAATGCTCGGATATAAACCCTGCATTTTTTTACGTGCATCCTTGGTGTTAA
>ERZ1034409.236-NODE-236-length-13221-cov-24.243202_pt1 | contig 13221 bp, 14 predicted proteins | sample MGYA00520610_ERZ1034409 | MGnify/ENA primary metagenome ERZ1034409 (study PRJEB33736, sample SAMEA104288480) | Azolla microphylla | place: Ecuador | collected 1982 | study: EMG produced TPA metagenomics assembly of the PRJEB19522 data set (Is there foul play in... | reverse complement strand
GTTTTTTCTCTCACTTTCACCCAATCATCCCCCTAAATAATGTCTAAACTCTCTTCTTTCCCCTTGATGAGTAAATACATCATCAAATGACACGATCTTTTAAACCATGGTGCCATTGCTACGGGAGTGGTTTCTGTCATCAGCTTCTTTTAAGGTGAAAGCTACACCGAAATCCCATTATACTCCTTTTTACTCTTAACTTTGGTTTAAGTCCCGTTAATACTTTTATATTAATCTAATTATCTATCTCTAGCAAGACCAGAGGCACTATTACGAATTACGAATTATTTTACCGTCGTTGCACCATTCGCATAAAAGCCGCACCTGTCACTAATCCGACACACTGTCCCCAATAACTAAGATTATTCACACCACCAGGGATATTCAAACTACCGATTCCATAAAATAACTGCTGAAGAAACCACCAAAATAAATATAAAAAAGCCAGAACTTGCACAGAAATAAGGACAATAATTAAAGGGTAAATAGAATATATTTTAGTCTTAGGAAACTGGATAATATAAGCACCTAAAATAGATGTGGCCGCACCATTAGCTCCAATCAATGCAACTGTTAATTTTGATGCGGCAAAAATATGAACTATTCCAGAAGAAACACCAGCAACTAAATAAAGTAATAAATATCTTCGTTGTCTCAGAAACCTTTCTATAGTCTTACCATACCCCCACAAGAATAGTAAATTACCTATGATTTGACTAAAAATACTATGCACAAACAGCGATACAGGTAAAGATATTAATCGCCAAAATACAACTATCCAAGCTGCTGAGTTGTAAAGAATTGCATTTGTTATTGCTGCATTAATCTCTGCTGGAATTACCCCCCAAATGTTGACAGAATCACCTAATTTCTCAATCGGATCAAGTTTAAGTTACCAGCAAAACATAGCAACATTAATGCCAATCAACCAATAAGTAATAATTGGCCTTTTCCAAGTCTGAATGTTATCACTAATAGGAATCATAGTAATTATTAATTAGTAATTCTAACTCGTAATTGAATATATAGATTCTTCAATTTTGAATTTTGAATTGATTTATCCCCAGTCCCCGAATCCCTGTGGCAAGATTGTAATGATGTAATACTGTACTTAACTCAGCAACCGAGATGCTAGGAAACACACTTGTTGGAAGATACCAAATTATCAGCCATTTGGGAGGAGGGGGATTTGGCGAAATGTCTGTCGCTTATGATACTCATTTACCTGGCTCACCACAGTGTGTTGTCAAGAAAGTCAAGCCTAAGTCTAGTAATACAGCCACTTTAGAAATAGCTAGACAGCTATTTGATACTGAAGCGCAAGTTTTATACAAATTAGGAACTCATGATCTCATTCCCCAACTCTTAGCATACTTTGAGGAAAATGCAGAATTCTATCTTGTCCAAGAATGTGTTCTCAGTCATGACCTAAGTCAAGAATTATCACCAGGCAAAAAGTTAAGTTAAGATGAAATCATTTCGCTGTTACACGAAATTTTAGAAATATTGGATTTTGTCCATCAACAGAAAGTGACTCACGGTGATGTGAATCCACACAATATATTGAGACGAGAGGAAAATGGGAAATTAATTTTAATTGATTTTGGGGCAGTTAAAGAAATCACCACTCAATTAATTAATCCCACAGCTCAAATTCAATCTATAGTTGCTATTGGTACACCTGGTGATGTTCCTGGAGAACAAGCACAAGGCACACCCAAATTAAGTAGTGATATTTATGCTTTGGGAATTATTGGCATTCAAGCCATCACAGGATTATCACCTCACCAGCAAAAGATGCAGATACTGATGAAATGATTTGGCGTGGTCATACCACAGTCACACCAAAATTTGCAGAATTTTTAGATAAAATGGTTGGTTATGATTTTCGTCAACGTTATGCTTCTGCAACTCTAGCTTTAAATGCCCTACAAGAGTTAATTACACCTCCCTCTGGAACAATAGTCTTCAGTCCTGCTGCTCAAATTTATAGTATCAAACCTGAGAAATCTAAAAAAACTGTATTGATTAAATTAGCATTAGGAATATTTTTACTGAGGATGGGGGAATGGCATGAATATACATATTTAACGACATCAATACTGGTAATGCCACGGAATCATATAAACAAGGAGACACACTTTTACAATTACAAAGATATGAAGATGCACTAGCAGTTTATCAAAAAGTAGTGAATATCAAACCAAATCATTTTCAATGATGTTTTTCTAGGGGTAATATCTTCATTACCTTATGACGATATCCAGAAGCAATTGATTCTTTTAAGCAGGTCATAAAATATAATCCTAATAACTATCAAGCATGGTATAGTTTAGGATGCTCATTACATCAAAGTCAAGGTTATGCAGAAGTGATAGAAGCTTATAATCAAGCCATTTCTGTGAACAATAATGACTATCTAGTCTGGTATAATTTAGGTAATTCACAATATAATCTACAAAACTATGAAGATGCTCTATAATTGTATATTATATTGTATAATAAGGCACTAGTCCATCGGAAAAATCATTACCAAAGCTGGTATATTAGAGGTAACGCTTTATTAAATTTACAAAAATATCCAGAAGCTATAGCATCTTATCAACAAGCTATTAAATATAAACCTGATTACCAACAAGCAATAGAAGCACTCAAACAGGCAGAAAATCAATTACCACAGCCAAAAAATCGCCCCATCATTGTACCAACTGTGCGAATGCCTAATCCAAATTATTAAATATCTGTAAATAAATGATTTCAAGTTGAAATTAACTAAGTGCTAATATTCACTCCTACTGGATAATCTGGTGTAGAAAAATATGCGATATTGGCATCTGAATCTTTCTGAGTAAACAGATTGGGTTGACTGACAACAGACATTTTTTTCTGGTTGACAATTCCTTTAATTTTTTCCCTAAGTAGGAGTTTTTCGCGATACTCTTTCAATTTGATTTGAGCTTGAGGATAAATACTTGTATCTTGGGGAACGTTGTCAAGCAATTGTATCGCTCCAGAAAAGTCATTCACTAATGCTTTTTGGTAGGCTTTATGCAAGAAATATCCTGCTCTCATTTGTCGTTTTTGATTGTATTCAACCAATTTTTGTTGCAGCATAGCACCCGCAGCAGTTTCTGGAGGAATTTGATGCAGATATTCTAAAGCAGCTGAGAAATCTTTAATTTTAGCTTTTCCATAAGCTTGACTTAATAAATCATTTGTTTTTGCTTCCAGGTTAGCTTGTGTTTGCTCAAGTATTTTTTCTCTTTTAGAACGCCAATATAAAGTGTAGGGAATTTGCGGAACAGCACGCATTGCTTCTGATAATTTACCTTTATTTAAGGCTTGTTCAGCGACTAAATAGTTTTCTGTGTCAGCTTGCCATTGCTTTTGCCATTCAGCAATTGAAGCTTGAGCTTCCGGATATACATTGCTGTAGGGAGGAATTGATTTAGCTAAATTAATTGCTTTTTCTAAATTCCCGGCTTGATACTCTGATATTCCTTGAGATAAGGTTACTGTTTCTGGGTGGAGTTGAGATTGACTAGCTAAAGAATATGCTCCTAAGCCAACTACTAAAGAATTAATCATGATGCCCCATCGTATTCCTGCTAATAATGGGTCTGATTTAACCGTGCTATTTTGATTTTTAACTGGAACAATTTTAGCTTTTGGTTCAGGAACTGTTGAAGACTTTAGTGACATAATTGCTTCTGTCTGGTGTTGCCATGTGATTTGTTGAAATACCCAAATCGCCTCACTGGCAGACTGAAAACGTTCTTGATAATTATAGCGAATCATTTGGCTGATAAAAACGGTTAGATAATCATCAATTTTAGTATTTTCACAACACCAAGGCAGGTCATTATTCGCAGGATTAATTTTTAGTTGCAGAGGTGTTAAACCTGTTAAACCTTGGAGAGCAATCATTCCCAAAGCATAAATATCACTATTAGTTTGTGTTTGACCAAGAAATTGTTCTGGTGGGATGTAACCTAATGAACTCACAGGAATTTGAGAAATCAATAATTCTGTATCAATGCTAAAATCAATTGGCTGAATTGAACCAAAATCAATTAGCACTAATTTTCCATCACAAGAGCGTCGGATTAAGTTTTCTGGTTTGAGATCACAGTGAATGAATCCTTGAGAATGAACAAATTCAAGAATGCCTAAAGCATCTTCTAGAAATGCCATAGCTGCGGTTGTATCCCATTTGCGTCCCTGCTGTTGATTCTGTTTTAATTCGACAGATAAGGGTTGCCCAGAAATGTATTCTTGCACCAAATAAAACCGATCATTTTCCTCAAAACAGGTGATAAGTTGAGGAATTTGATCATGCTGTCCTAAATGCTTGAGAGTTTCGGTTTCTGTAATAAAACGCAGTTTGAGGTAGTAAAAATAGGAATTAGACTGATAGTTGTTAACTTTTAGCTGTTTAACAACATATCTGGGTCTTTCTGGATAGTCTACATCTTCAACAATGTATATTTGTCCAAATACTCCTGCACCAAGGCTTTGAAGGATGTGATAGCGTCCTTGTAATAACTGACTGACTGTTTGCTTGCTCATAATTTCCTTACTGAGGAATTTCTACATAAGTTGTTACCTACCTTTTCTGAATTCGCGGGCTGTTTCCGGAATACTGAGAAATAATTCTTTGTAACTTTAAATTAGGTTGAGTTCCACAAATTCCTGCTTGCAAATTTCTATTCTCATGATGAAAAAGCCTAAAATGACCTAATAATAAGCTCTTGTTGCTTTTGGTACTTCTGGGGGATATTAGGAGTCCGGTGAAATTAAATACACTTAAGTCACGGCTATTCCTGAAATTTTAATATTTGTTTGTTCAATACATATACTAAGAGATTTGTAACTTTAATTACTGGTCACAATAAGGGGTCTGAGGTAGTAGGGGTTTGAGGTAGTAGGGGTCTGAGGTAGCATAGTAAGTTGGAGAGGGGTTTAGCTGGGTTCTGCCTATAGATAGAAAAGCGGTATCAGATCAGAGCAAAGACACTGATATGCTGGCTTAATTAGATACATCACCTTATCAACCGATTTGGGAATTTTGCTGCTCCTTTCTTATTTATTCCATTAGGGAGTTTAAAGCCTTAAAACCAAGATTTTTTATATCCCTAGTCATATCTTTGGGATGTTATTAGTGAAATATTTCTTAACATAGTCAGGAAAACAGTTATCAGTTGCAATAGGTTATTCTTTCGCTACAACCCACAACCCACAACCCACAACCCACAACCTATTCACTGTCTGTTAACGGCTTTACTACTTTAGCGATCGCTTCTTGGATAAATACCTTCATAAACTCGTCTCGGCGATTGATCTGAAATTGCTGTTGTACAACTTCTATCATTCCCCCATCACCCCAATCTTGATCATGACGAAAATATTCAATAAAGCTTTTGCCGGCAATGCGGGTTAAATAAGCTGCTGTGACCCCTTGAATAGCTCGACCAATTATAAAAGTTGCAACATGAAGTTGCAAAGCACTTGAGAGTAATTCAATTGCACCCTTAACTATGCCTAAGCCAGCAATAGTTTTTCCTAAAGAGAGGGCTAATTCTCGCCCCCTTTGCATATTCAAATCACAACCGTAAACTCTACCAATTTCTACTACCATTTGGGCGTTAACTGCGGCTGTAGCTAGTAAGTCTACAACTGGTAAAGGGGTTACAGATACTACGCCTGCCCCGATCCATTGGTATCGGTCAACAATTTTATCAGCTTGACGACGACGCTGGGAATCAATTAGTTTGCGGGCTTCTTCACCTAAACGTAGTGATTGTAAGAGAATATTATCTGCAACTAAATCTTCACCTTCAGCGCGTAATACACAAGCCATGCGTCGCAATAGGGGGACAATATCTGCTTCTGCTTGGAAAGTTTCGCCGGTTTCTAATTTTGCAGGTTGGGGATTTGCGGCGATCGCCACTACATCATTACTAGCGATAAATTCCCGTACCCGTTGACGCAACTTGGATAAAATGGCTTCTTGATCGTCCTGTATATATAGATCAGTTTTATTGAGAATCAAGAGCGAGCGCTTACCAATTTCCGCTAAACCCTTCAGTGGTTCATATTCAGAACGGCGTAAATCATTATCTACCACAAATAACAGTAAATCAGCTTCCGTCGCCAAAGCCCTGGCCAGTTGTTCCCTTTCTGTTCCTGCTACCCCCGCCTCTAAAATCCCTGGTGTATCCGTAATTAAAATTTTCCGTTCCAATCCCTTCAAACGCAAACAATAGGTTTCACCCACCTGAGTTGTACCCATTGGTGCATTCACTTCACCCACCATTCGCCCTATAATAGCATTCACCAAGGAAGTTTTTCCCGAACTCCCCGTCCCAAACACGACTACTTGAATTTCACCCCGTGCTAAATTGGCTTCGATTTCCTTAGTGCGACTGAGTAAAGCTTGACGAGTCACTTCATCTTGAATTTGCGCTACCTGTTGACGCACAGCTTGGAGAGTAGAAGAAGCCGCATCAGATTTAGCCGCAGGAACTTGTGCCGGAGTAACTCGTCTACGATTACGGCCCGATTTTTCCTCACCAGACCTCAGAACCAACACATAATAGATAAAAGCCGCAAGCAATCCTCCTAAAAGTAGAATCAACAACAACAGCAGCAGATTACCTAATAGGGGAGAATAGGATAACTGCCAGTAAAGCCGAGACAGCGAATCAATTAGCCACAGGGCTAACCCCAGAATGATAATCAGACCGACAATGATTGTAACTATGCGGGAAAGTGGCATGAATAGAAAAAATTAGAATTGTCAGTGGTCGGTGGTCAGTGGCAAAAGGTAGGAATGAAAAGGGTGTAGGGGCTAGGGTGAGCGCCGTGGGAGGGTTTCCCGACTTGTAGACGCGGTTTGCGCGGCTTCCCGCAGGATGGCGACCGGCGTTGTAGGAAAACCGATAATTAAAATCAGATGATTCTGAATCATAATGTTTTTCATCAAGTACGTACACCACCTAAAGTGAACAGTTTTTGATCCGAATCGCCGTAATACCCCATCCCTCGTAAGTTTATGATCTCTCTATTCCAGTGCTCAGGGGCAAAAAAAACCTGATTTTGCTAAACTAAGATAAGTGTGCGTATTGAATGTTCCCCCAACTCAGTCAACAGTGAGCAGTAAAAATACTGGTAACTGGTAACTGGTAACTGAGGATGACTGGCTGCTGAATTCTTCATTTTTTGTCAAAACGTCTCAAAAATAAAAGTTCAATGGCAAGTTATACAATGAAGTATAAATCTGAATCAAGTTCATGTAAAAGGCAGGGAAAATTTTTTAACGCACTCAGTATTAGACAAAAAATTGTCACTGGATATGCTTTGTCACTGGGAATTGCGGTTTTGGGGACAACGGGTGGTTTGTTGATAGGCGAGCGCTACTTCCAAGGTGCTAGAGACAATATGCTCTTGGCAGATCAGGAAAAAGCTGGGCTGAGTAGTTTACAAGGATTGCTCTTAGAAATTCAAGTTCATCAGTAAGAACTAACACCGATTATAACTCCACAGCCAAATCTCCATCCCGTAGATTTGGAGTTTCAGGAGCATCTCCAAGAATTTGAAACTTTGTTTTCCAAGCTAAAAGAATTTAGCCTCCTTGAATCGCAGTATCATTTGCGGGTTTTACTCCAGAAACACAACTGTGACATCAGTGAATATATCCAAAAACTCAGCGATTTGAACCAGCAAATTTCTCAACTTGGTTCTCAACCAGAAGCATTAGCCAAATCGCAACAGTTAAGTTGGAATTTTTACCAAAGTCCAACTGCACGGAACTTTTTTAGATTTTCCCATTATTTAACTGAATTTACACAAAAAGTTAATGCACAACAAAAACAGGTTGATATAGACTAAAATCAGGCAGCAGCACTGCAAGCGTAGATCATTATTGCTAATATGCTACTGAAAGTAGCCATTGCCACACTTTTAGCTGTATACACTAGTAGAATTATTGCCCATCTCATTAATGCAGTCACAAAGATAGCCCTAAGAGTTACCAAAGGAGCTAATTTTGAATTACAAGCACCTGTCACCACCAAAGATGAAATTGGTACTTTAGCTGATGCTTTACACCAGCTAATTCAACAAGTAAAACACCTTTTAGAAGTGCAAGAAAATGAATCCCAAATAAAACTGATTCAAGGCGAGAGAATGTCAAGTTTAGGGCGAATGTTAGCTGGTGTAGCCCATATAATTAATAATCCTGTTAACTTTATTTCAGGTAATGTAGTCCATGGCAAAACTTATGTTAATAATTTATTAAAACTACTAAGAACATATCCAGAAGCTATTCCTAATCCACCCACTCAAGTCCAAGCTGTAGCTAGAGAAATTGATTTAGAATTTTTGGAAACTGATCTACCAAAAATACTTAACTCCATGACATTGGGAACTGAAAGCACACGCGAAATAGTCCGCAGTTTAAAAAACTTGTCGCGGCTAGATGAAGGTCAACGGCATTTAGTAGATTTACATACATGTATTGAGAGTACATTTTCAATGGTAAACAATTGTCTCAAAAATAATATTAAAATTATTCGCAACTATGAAGAAATTTCTAAAATTACCTGTTACATGGGTTTAGTCTATCAAGTATTTATGAATTTGCTCAGTAATGCCATTGATGTCTTGGAATAAAAATCTCAGAAACAGACGGAATTTTTACCAGTAATCACTATTACTACAGAATGTGCAAGTGATGATTAGGTGGTAGTGCGAATAGGAGGTAATGGACCGGGAATTACCACAGAACATCAGAACAAAATATTTGAAACTTTTTTCACCACTCAACCATGGGGTATTGGTACAGCTTTAGGTTTAGCAATTACTCATCAAATTGTGGTGGAAAAACACAAAGGTGAAATTAGTTGTAATTCTCAGTTGGATCAAGGTACAGAATTTGCGATTTACCTACCAATTAATCAGTCTTGATGGTAATTGAAAATTTGATATTTTGTATGAGTAATGAAAAAGGTTCGTCTATCTACTAAAATTAAAAAAAATGGAGAATAAGCTCAATGGGACTTTTTGATCAAATTCTTGGTGCTGTTGGTCATTCTAATCAACAAGGTGGTTTAGGTCAACTGTTAAGTATTGCCAATACAATCCAGCACATAAGTAATAATAATATTACAGATAATTCAACTATTCAATTAGTTTTGTCAGTAGTTGGTAAACAGGTACATTCATCTTTGCAAGAAAAGCAAGTCAGCGAGGGAATAGAAGCGGTAGAAAACCTGGTAAATCAATTTGCAGGAAATTCTCCCGATTCTCAAGCTGTGATTTCCCTATTTTCCCCAGATGTGCAACAACAAGTAGCAGAGAAAGCAGCGCAACTTACTGGCTTACATGTGGGAATAATTCAACAATTATTACCTACTTTAGTACCTTTAGTTCTGAGTTTCTTCCAATCCGGTGGAAATCCGATGCTGAATAAATTCCTTGATGCTGATGGAAATGGAGATGTTGATATTGCTGATGCTATTAAGTTAGCTAGTCGGTTTTTAGGCAGGTAACAAATCAGTTATTAGTTATGGTTCTTGCGTCTCTTTTATCGAGAGTTAATTCTAAGTAAGAAGGCACAAAAAAAACCGTAGACGCCCAGCGGCTTCTCGGAGAGTAGTATGTAACGAAAAGTAAAATTGCCCAAAACCTCTTCCCTATTGCATGAGTGCCCTTCGGGTTCTCCAGTCGCATCCTGTGGGAAGGCGAAGCGCCTACATGGGGAAACCACGCCACTTGCTTTATGCGGGCAAACCCTTCCACCGCAGTGGCTTCCCAAGACCGCTCTGGTTCACCTCTCGCCTATTGCCTTCTCATAAGGATAATTTTTAACACCCACCTACTTAAAGTGCCTTTCACAATTTAGAATCCAAAATGGTATTACCCGTAAACCCTCCTACCAGTACCCCGACACAAACGCAAAATCGCAAAGCAGATCATATCCGTATCTGTCTAGAGGAAGATGTACAATGTCAGCAAGTCAGCACGGGATTAGAACGTTATCGTTTTACTCATTGTTGTTTACCGGAATGCGATCACAAAGATATTGATATCAGCACGAATTTTTTAGGGAAACATCTCAATGCACCTTTGTTAATTTCCTCCATGACCGGGGGAACAGAACACGCAGGAATCATTAACCGTCGTTTGGCAGAAGTCACCCAACAATATAAACTAGCTATGGGTGTAGGTTCTCAGCGTGTGGCATTGGAAAAACCCCAAGTTGCTGATACCTTTGCTATTCGCAAGTATGCCCCTGATGTGCTGCTGTTTGCTAACCTGGGTGCAGTACAACTTAATTATCAATGTGGGGTTGATGAATGTCTGCGAATTATTGATATTTTAGAAGCTGATGCTTTGATTTTACACATTAACCCTCTACAAGAATTCATTCAACCCAGAGGTGATACAAATTTCTGGGGATTATTTGATAAAATAGCTAATCTATGCAGTAAATTACCAGTACCTGTAATTGCCAAAGAAGTGGGTAACGGCATTTCTGCGACAATGGCAGCAAAACTCATATCTGTGGGAATACAGGCCATTGATGTAGCTGGTGCTGGTGGTACATCTTGGGCATTGGTGGAAAGCGAACGGGCAGAAACTCCTTTACAGCGGCGCTTAGGTAAGACTTTTGCAGATTGGGGCATACCGACAGCAAAATGTATTACTAGTATTCGCGCTCAGTTTTCGGAAATACCTTTAATTGCTTCTGGTGGGTTACGTCATGGATTAGATGTAGCCAAAGCGATCGCACTCGGTGCAGATATTGCTGGTTTAGCAATACCCTTCCTACAAGCCGCAGATGTATCAGAATCCGCACTGCAAGAGTTGACAGAGGTATTAATTGCTGAAATTACTACCGTATTATTCTGTACTGGCAACAGAAGTTTGTATCAGTTACAGCACTCTAACAGCTTGCAAAGTATAGAATAGACTAAACAGGTCATTAGTCATTAGTCATTGGTTTTTCTTACTAATGACTAATGACCAATTGCTCATAACTAATAACTAATGACTAACTTTCTTAAACAAACTTTTGCTAGTTTAATTGGTAGCCTACTAGGACTGACTATTTTCTCTGGTATCGGCACTCTGGGCTTATTTTTCTTGATTGTGATTGCTGCTACTTCTAAAGATACAGGGCCACAAGTCAAAGATAAATCCATATTGGTTTTTGACTTGTCAATGAAAATTACCGACAGTCAACCCAGTTCCAGCGACTTTCTGAAAAAAACCCTAATAGGAGTAAATGAAGATCAAATTACACTCCGCAAAGTTATAGAAACTCTAGAAAAAGCACAACGCGATCCGCGCATTGTTGGTATTTATATAGATGCTACTAAATCAGGTGCAGCAAGTGGACTGGGTTATGCTTCCCTGAAAGAAATTCGTCAAGGTTTAGATAAATTCCGTGCATCTGGTAAAAAGATTATCGCCTACAGCACAGACTGGAATGAAAGAGAATATTATCTGAGTTCAGTAGCTAATAATATCGTACTCAATCCCGTAGGACTGCTGGAAATCAACGGTTTGAGTTCACAACCGGTGTTTTTAGCGGGAGCATTGCAGAAATATGGTGTTGGTATTCAAGTTGTGCGAGTAGGGAAATTTAAGGGAGCAGTAGAACCGTTTATACTTGATAAATTAAGTCCCGAAAATCGGCAACAAACCCAGAAATTATTAGATGATGTGTGGGGAGAGTGGCGGACATCTGTAGGAAAAAGCCGGAAAATTCAACCACAAAAATTGCAGGCAATTGCAGATAGTCAACCTATTTTAGAAGCTAACACCTCTAAAACCAACGGTTTAGTAGATCAAGTAGCTTACCAAGATCAAGTAGTCGCTGACCTAAAAAAATTAACTGCTAGTGATAAAGATGATAAAAGCTTCCGACAAATTCATCTTAGCGACTACGCCGAAGTTCCTGGAAAATCAATGGGTGTAGAACGCAACTCAGAAAATAAAATTGCCGTTGTCTATGCAGAAGGAGAAATAGTTGACGGTAAAGGAGAAGACGGAGAAATAGGAGGTGATCGCTTTGCCAAAATCTTCAACAAAATTCGTCAAGATCAAGATGTTAAATCTGTGGTGTTAAGAATTAACAGTCCAGGTGGTAGCGCCACAGTTTCCGAAATCATTCAGCGAGAAATAAAACTAACTCGACAAGCCAAACCAGTCATCGTTTCCATGGGTGATGTAGCTGCATCTGGTGGTTATTGGATCGCCAGTGATTCCAACCGCATTTTTGCTGAAACCAACACAATTACAGGTTCTATCGGCGTATTTGGCCTATTATTCAACGGTCAAAAGTTAGCCAAAAACAACGGCATCACTTGGGATACAGTTAAAACCGCCCAATATGCAGATAATCAAACAGTTTCCCGTCCAAAATCACCCCAAGAATTAGCACTTTATCAACGCAGTGTTAACCGTATTTACAATATGTTTATCAATAAAGTTGCCCAAGGACGGAAACTACCACAACAAAAAGTAGCCGAAATTGCCCAAGGTCGAGTTTGGTCAGGTGTAGCAGCTAAAGAAATCGGTTTAGTTGATGAAATTGGTGGTTTGAATGTTGCCATTGAATATGCTGCTAAACAAGCCAAACTAGGCAAGAATTGGGAAGTGGAAGAATATCCGAGAGTTAGTAGCTTAGAAGAACGTTTATTTGGCAAGAAACTACAACAAGCCCAAGGAACATTAGGAATTGAAAAAACTCAACTCAAACCAAATAGCCTGCTTTTAGCAGAATTTGAAAAATTACAACAGGAAATTTCTACTTTAAACAAAGTGAACGATCCTCAAGGAATTTATGCTCGTTTACCGTTTAACTTGAAAATTGACTAAGAGACTAACAATAAGTAGTCAGAATCAGGATGATCAAGATTCAAGAATGAACAGAATCAAGAAATACATGATTACTCATTAAATGCTGCAAATCCTGAATCTCACCAATAATCCAACGGCGAGTAAGCCCCTGGCTTTACAAATAGGGGTTAGCCGTTTCCGAAAGGTAAAGATTCAGGTCTAAGGAAGAGGGATTAAAGAAGGTGTATAGAAAGCAGAGTGAACCATGGCTTTCATAGGTCGGTCAAAAAACTCAATTAGAGAAAGTCCTTGAGGAAGACAAGTTTGTATAACCGTCAATAAATTGGCAGGATGTTGGAATAGCTCCAGAGA
>ERZ1034409.230-NODE-230-length-13395-cov-2.167916_pt1 | contig 13395 bp, 13 predicted proteins | sample MGYA00520610_ERZ1034409 | MGnify/ENA primary metagenome ERZ1034409 (study PRJEB33736, sample SAMEA104288480) | Azolla microphylla | place: Ecuador | collected 1982 | study: EMG produced TPA metagenomics assembly of the PRJEB19522 data set (Is there foul play in... | reverse complement strand
CTCGATCTGAGAATCATTCAGCCTCACCAGGAGGGGCATCAACATGCGTAGTCGACAAGCATCGACAACTGAGCCTGCGTCAGATGCGCAACACCATCTTTCGCCGTCGGCCAAGGAAAGTATCCGCGCTCGAGAATCTTGTAGAATAGGCAGAACCCTTGGCCATCCCACCATAAAAGCTTGATCCGGTCGGCGCGCTTTCCACGGAACCCGAAGATCGCTCCGGAACCCGGCGCTTCCTTGAGCACCGCCTCGACCATAGCAGACAGACCATCGATACCGCGCCGCATATCGGTCACCCCGCAAGCCAAGTAGACCCGCACATTTCCTGTCGGCCCGATCATGCAGCCTCAACACACGCGATCAACGATGACAGCGTCTTGCGTTCAATGTCCGCTGGAACTTTCAAACTGCGACTATTTCGTAGCTGGATCTTGATAAGCCCTGGCGTCCCGCCGGCCGCCGGCATCTGCCCGAGGCTTGTTTCGTTGACCAGGTGGACCGGGAGGAACGATGCTGACACATCGAAGTGGCTGCTAAGCGTTTTCCGCCATACGCGGATGCGCAGGATAAATGTCATGCCGTCGAGCGACATCTCCAATCCGGACGCCCGGTTGATCGGCTTCAGCCAATATCGCCAGCTTCGCTTCCTTCGACCACCGCCGCCTACGCTCAACGCCGGAAATAATCTCCATGCGAGCCATGCCAACCTCTCAGATCTGGAATTAATGCCACCACTAATGCTGGTTCTAATCCCAGAACATCGCTCAATTGGATCGTTCAGCAAAATCAGTTCGCCGGACGCTCACCAACAGATGGACACACGAAGCTACTTTGCTCAGCGCCGTACAACTGGCCGCCAGGCACACCAAAGAGTGGATCGCCCAATGTCGACGAGGCGCTGTTGCGGATCGCCGCCCTTTACAAGATCGAAGACAGTATCCGAGGTTCAGATCCCCAGCATCGCCGGGCAGTTCGACAGGACCTGTCCCTCCGGCTGGTGGACGAGTTCTTCACCTGGCTGGCAGCGCAAGCCAAGCGCATCTCGCGCAAGTCTGACCTTGGAAAAGCCCTGGCCTATATGCTGACGCGACAAGACGGCTTCCGGCGGTTCCTGGACGACGGCCACGTGGATATTGACTCCAACCTGGTGGAAAACGCGATCCGCCGACCGGCCATGAACCGCCGCAATGCGCTCTTTGCAGGGCACGATGAAGGGGGCCGCAATTGGGCCCGGTTTGCCAGCCTGATCGGCACGTGTAAAATGAACGGCGTTGAGCCCTACGCCTATCTGTGCGACCTCTTTACCCGCCTCGCAAACGGCCACCTCGCCAAGGACATCGATGCCCTGATGCCATGGGCCTATGTAGCCCGCATCAAGGCCTCGTAATGAGCTCGTCAGGTACTATTCGCTGAGCTCATTTGACGGCCAGTAGATCAACATCAAATCGCTGCAACTGAAAAATCGATGGGGCGTAAACGTCGCATACAGCTCGCCGCCATAATGACATGGCTAAGTTGAATGTCGATTGCTCCGAGGCGGCAAGGAAGGGTTTTCTCTGACTGCAACTCCGGCAGGAAGTCAGTGGCCTTATTCTGCCAATAACATGTCCGATGCCTTTTCCGCGATCATGATCGTCGCAGCATTCGTGTTGCCGCTCACCATCATCGGCATAATTGAAGCGTCGGCGATGCGAAGTTTACCGATGCCGCGAACGCGAAGCTGCTCGTCCACGACCGCCATCTCATCCTGCCCCATCCGTGTGGTGCCACAGGTATGATTCCTTATGCCCGACGCACTGCGAATATAGGCGTCCGGCTCGGCATCAGAACGAATGTCGGCGCCGGGGGTGAGTTCTGGCCCGCGATACGGGTCGAAAGCCGCAGTAGGTTCATGACGAATTCTAATGCTAAGGACGGTCGAAAATGCCCAGTTGCTCATCACATTCCGTCAAAAGCCTGAGAACCTGCAATCCGTAAGAGGCGTCACAATATGGTGCCATTCGATCGGCAGTGAGAAGCCGACGAATTGCCTCCTGGTATGCCTCGGCCGCACCGCCGTTGATCATGTCGATTTGGGGCAGTGCAATCTCGCCTTCACTACAATAGAAAGTGGTGTCATTTACGAGGTCCTCGTCCATGGCAGTTAAAGACAGCTCAGCGAATGAGCTTGCGCCGCTTTCGTGATGAGCATGAAGTAAAATATGGGCCTTGGCATCGAACTTTGCATTGATCCGCGCAACGCCGCCGAGGACCGACTGCAAGACAGAAAGAGCATGCGGGCCTAGATCCCAAAGGGCGGCGCGCGGGGTCCGGCGCCATCGCGAATTGCTGTACGGCGACAAAACTCTCATCGAGTTCGAAACGATTCTCACCCTGCCATGCGTCAAACCCTGTGCCTGCGCAGCTTGCGCAATGTGCGACCGTAGCTTCGGATGAAATAGGCGGCTCAAAAATATCACCGAGCGCACGCCGCTAGCGTTGATCGACTCACTCAGGGCCTCGCCGTCTCGCAAAGTGAGTGCCAGGGGCTTTTCGAGGAGCAAATGCTTTCCTCGTTGTGCAGCCGTTTTGCCTAGCGCAGCCTGAATATCAGGAGGGACGGCAAAGCTGATGGCATCGACTTCCTCCAAAAGATTGTCGAAATCATCGTACACCTTCACCCCGTGCGTCTTGGCGAGTTGCGCTGCTTTGTTCCGATCTCTCCCCCAAACTCCGACAAACGTGGCACCAGGAGCGTTAGCGAGTCCCGGGGCGTGGATTTCCGATGACCAATGAGCAGTGCCAACAAGCCCGAACTTCATGCCGTTCGAGTCCTCGATTGCGGCACATTTTGGAAACCCAAGGCGCGAGAAATCTCGTTTGCGGCTGCAGAGACAACAAGACCGATCGACGCAATGTCCTCGGAGACTATGCGGCTAACAGGTCCGCTGATACTGATCGCTCCTATGGGGCGCCCAGCCGCGTTGAATACTGGAGCGCCGATGCAACGTCCCCCTAGTGAGGATTCTTCATCGTCGACTGCAAAACCACGTGAATGTATCGCAGGGAACTGGGCCTCTAGCAGAGGTCTGGTCGAAAGAGTTTTGTTGGTGAACGTGTCCAGAGCCTGGGTGGGCAACAGAACATCGAGCGTTTCCTCGTCCACCCAGGCCAGGATCGATTTTCCAAGAGAACTGGCATGCCAGGGGTTCGGCAGCCCGACGGTTGCTCCTTGCTTAAGGGCCTGAGTGGCCTCAATACAGTCAACCACCACAAGTTCCTTGTTGACCCAAAGGGCGAGGCTGACCGTTTCGTTGTATCGCTGATGAAGGAGTTCCAGTTGCGGACGTGCTAGATTGCGCACGTCTCGGTGTTGGAGCGTTTTCTGTCCCAGAATGTAGAGCCCAATACCGAGTACATAGCGGCCACTTTCGTCTCTTTCGACTAAGCCGTGTCCAACCAAGCTTGACAAATAGCGCGACGTGGTTGGCTGGCCCAAACCTACCTCGCGAGCAATTTGGGTTAAGGAACTCGGGCTGCCCGCAGACCCGATAGCGGCAAGGATAGCGACCGCCCGGTCGACAGCATCAAACTTTGGCGACTTGCCGCTTTCTGCGTCCATTCGTTCTCCTCCTAGCTAGGAAAATGAACCACGTGCGGCGCGGCCTTCGCAGATCGAACCACCCTTGGCGCTGCGTCCAAAAGCATCCGGGTATATTCGTCCTGGGGAGAACGCAAGACGTGGGACGCGTTTCCACTCTCGGCGACTACGCCATTCTTCATTATGATGATCGATCCAGCAATCTCTGAGACAAGGGGGAGGTTATGGGTTATGAACAGCATCGACAATCCGTCACGTTTGAGATCCTGCAGCAGATCGACAACGGCTGCCTGGACGGAAACATCGAGTGCCGATGTGATCTCGTCACAAATCAGCAGGTGCGGGTTCATCGCAAGAGCACGAGCGATGGCAACGCGTTGACGTTCTCCACCCGACAGGTCAGCCGGATAAAGGGTCGAGACCCGCTTGGGCAGGCGCACCCTGTCAAGCAGCTGCGTCACCTTCAGTTCTGTTGCTCCCTCATTCTCACTCCTCAGCCTAGCCGCGCGAGCAACCGCGCTGGAGATAGACTCTCGCGGGTTCAACGAACGATCCGGATTCTGGAAGACGATCTGAAGCGCGGCCAGTTGTGCTTTTGATCGGTTGGCATAGCCGAATTCTAGTGCTGCACCCTGAAAAGTCATTCGACCGAGAGCGTTTGCATGGAGGCCTGCAATACACCGCCCTGTCGTTGTCTTACCGCTGCCGCTTCCTCCAACCAAGGCGACGCACTCGCCCCGGCCGATTGAAAGGGATATGCTGTGAACGACCCTGACGCTGCCATAGAAGACGCTCAAGTCGTCCACTTTGAGCACAGGTGGAGGTACTTCATCCGGGACGCCGGGACGCTCTGGAGCTTTGCCCCGCTCGGGCAGATGTGGAATTGTGCTGAGGAGCGTGCGCGTGTAGTCCGTCGTTGGCGACGTAAAGATTTGCGCCTTGGTGCCACTTTCAACGATCTTACCGCCGAACATGACGGCGACGTTGTCTGCGATGTTGTGTACGACAGCCAGATCATGCGTGACGTAGGCGAAGCTCGCCTGAGACGTCTGAACCAGTTCGCGTATCAAGTTTAATATTGTCTGTTGTGTAGAGACGTCCAGACCTGTGGTAGGCTCGTCCATAACGATCACGCGAGGTCGGGCAATGAAGGCCATCCCAATCGCGACCCTCTGCAGTTGGCCTCCACTGAGCTCAAACGGGTAGCGGCGCAGGAAGGCGTCATCGATTGGCAGGCCAACGTTCTTGAGCATATCCCGCCGCATACCCGATATCTTGGCAGAGTTATAACTGTGAACCCGCAGTAGTTCCGCGATCTGCTCCCCTATTCGCATGCGCGGGCTGAAACTCGTGGTCGGGTTTTGCGGGACGAGCGACACCTTGCTACCCCGATATGCCCGCAGCTTTTGTTCGGGGATTTTCAGGATATCCTCGCCGTCGATGATCACTTCACCGCCGCTGAACAGCATTCCGGGACGCGCAAAACCCAGCAATCCAAGAGCCAGCGACGTCTTTCCAGAGCCAGACTCGCCGATAATGGCGAGGACTTCGCCCTGGCCAACTGTGATCGAGGCGTTGTCCACGATGACGCGGCCATCTGTATCCTGCATCGACAGGTTCTTAACGATCAACGGAGAATCAAGCATTTTCCTGCCTTTTCGAATGGCCGATGGATCGCGCAAAATTGTCGGTCAGGATGTTCACTGCGACCGAGAAAGTCGCTATCGCGGCTGCGGGCGCGACGGCGAGCCATGGTGAGATCGTAATCCCCAGCCGATTTTCGCTGATCATCATGCCCCAATCGGCCGCAGGTGGCGGAAGTCCTAGCCCGAGATAGCTGAGGGACGCGTAGAGAATGATCGACCCGCACAGCCGAACGCCGTAGTCCGCGAATATCGGAGGCAGGATGTTTGGCAGGATGTCCTTGAGACAAACAGCGAGCCAGCCTTCTCCTCGAACGAATGCAGCCTCGACATATTCGTTTCGAGATGTGTCGATGGTGATTAGTCGGACGATCCTCAGAACCCGGGGAACATGAATGAACACGATGCCGAATATGACAGTGGTAAGGCTCGGGCCGGTTGCGGCCAGCAGTACGAGCAGAAATATGGCGGGAGGCAACGCATAAACGATGTCCGAAAGCGCTACGAGAGTATGATCAAAAGAGCCGCGACGGAGACCCGACAATATGCCGATCGGCACGGCAATCAGAAACGCCAGGGTTGTCGCCAGCACTGCAATCATCAGAACCGTTTGGCCACCGCAGAGAAAGCGGCTAAAAGCATCTCGGCCAAGAAAATCCGTCCCAAGGACATGGTCGTGCGACAGCTGGGAAAAAGGAGGCCCGACGATTTCATCATATGCATACGGCGTTAGCCACGGCCCGATTGCCGCAAGCCCGACCACCACGATTGTGAGGAAAAGGGCTATCCATGAGGCCGGATTCGAAAACATGATTCGAAGAGTGCGAAACATCTGTTCTTCCTCACAAATCAATGCGCCGCGTGCTGGGCGCGCAATCTGGGGTTCAGAAGAATGATCAGAATCTCCGACGTGAGATTGATCAGCACGTAGGTTCCTGTGATCAGCAAGGTCACGGCCAAAACCGTTGGCATGTCGCGGTTGATGACTGCATCTGCAAAGGCGCTGCCAATCCCGGGGAGCTGAAAGACGGCTTCGGTGACGACAACGCCGCCCGCAAGCCAAGCGGCGTTCAGCGCGATAGTTTGGATTGAGGGCGTCACCACGTTCGGAAACACATGGCGCACTATCACGCGAAGCGGACCAAGGCCCCGAAGGCGAGCCATATACACATACTCGGCGGCCAGGACCTCGATAGCCACTGCCCGCACCATGCGAACGACCTGGGCCAAAGTCGTACACAAGAGTGTGACCACAGGCAAAATGAACAGCGTCGATTGTGATAGCAGCGTTCGGTTTCCCTGGATGAGGGACACTGGCGGGAACAGGTGCAGACTGACCGCAAAGACGACGATCAGCACCGTGCCGACAACGAACTCCGGCAGCGCCACGAGAACAATCGTCGGGACGGTAATGATGTGGTCAGGCAGTCTATCCCGCCATAACGCTGCGGTGATCCCAAGCAAAAAGGAGAGGGGGATCAATAGCAAGAGCGAAGAGAGAGTGAGGATCACGGTGTTTATCGCCTTCGGCTCGATCATTTCCCAGACCGGACGGCCTGACGGAATTGACCGTCCAAAATCCCCGAAAACGACGCCTGACGCCCAGGAGACATATTGGACAATCGCTGGGCGGTCCAAGCCGAACTCGGTTCGCAATGCTTCCACTGCGGCAGGATCGGCTTTCGCGCCGAGCGCGGCCCGTGCAGGATCTCCGGGTAGAAAAAGAGTTGCCGTGAAGACAACCGCCGAGACGGCAACGAGCGTCAGGATCGAAAGTGCCATTCTTGCCGCGAGCAGCTTGGAAATGTGTGCAAAAGCCATCGGTGCCTCCCTTCTCTGATGCTGCCCCGCCTCATTGGGAGACGGGGCAAGCTTTGGTTAGGGTGATAAGTCGGGCTATGCTTCGAGAGAAATGCCTTCGAAGCGATAGTAGCCGAGGTTGCGCTGACTGGAGGGCGCCAGCCCCTTCACGCGGACGTTTGCTGCATCCAGGAGGTCCCTGAAGCCCCAGATGATATAGCCGCCGTCCTCCCAGATGATCTTTTGCGCCTCGAAGAGATAATCCTTCCGCTGAGCCGCATCGAACGTTGTGCGGGCCTTGGAAACCCACTTGTCGAACGCATCGTTGGTCCAATCCGGTTCATTCCAATACGCGCCCCGCGCATAGGCCTGTCCGAACACGGACTCAATGGTGTGTTGTCCCCAATCGGAACTGGCCATCGCGGTCTTCTTGAATTTCGGCCCGGAATAGTAGCTGTCAGGCGGCACGACTGTCAGGTCGATTTTCACGCCGGCTTGCTTTGCCTGGTTCGCGATAAGTGTCGCGGAGGCCAACATCCCTGGCGCGGCGTCTGAGGTATAGAGCTCGAACGAAAGATCGTTGTTATATCCTGCCTTCTTCAGGAGCGCCCGAGCCTGATCCGGATCGTGCTGCCTTTGCGGCAACGCGGACGCGTAGTCTGGATCCGTTATGCAATGAAGATCGTTGCCCACCCTGCCATAGCCTGCAAGCGCGTTCGATACGAGCTGTTCGCGGTCGACAAGAAAACGCATTGCCTGACGTACTCGAACATCCGCAAACGGTTTCAAATTGACCATCATGAATTGATCAGTCGTCGCTGCGCTTTTTGAGCGCAGTAAGGCGATGGCAGGGTTTGCCTCGACGATCCGGGCAAGGTTGCCGTCGAGTTGGGCAACGACATCGACCTGGTCGGCAATGAGGGCGTTCATGCGTGCGGTCGGATCGTTGATCGCCATGAATTCGATGCCGTCAAGATACGGCATGCCGGGTTTGCGGAATGCGTCGTTGCGCTTCAAGGTCACCCGCTGACCCTGGCTCCATTCAACGAATTTGAAGGGGCCGGTCCCGATCGGCTGACTAAAATCCTTCGTGCCGTCCTTCACGAGGAACATCACTTTGCTGCCGAGCACCTGGGGTAGAAGGGCATAGGGTTTTGCCAGCGAGACCTCGACCGTGCTGTCGTCCACCGCGCGAATGTCCGATGGTTTCATCAAGGTCGAAAGGTTGGTGTAACCGTCTGCTTTGTTTTCCGGCGTCAGCATATACTGAAGCGAGTAGACGACGTCTTTTGCTGAGAATGTTGATCCATCATGCCAGACGACGCCGCCGCGAACTTTGATCTTCCAGACATTGCCTTCCGCGTTGTGGCTGAAGTCCTCTGCCAGGCTATTGTAGATCTGGCCGTTGCCATCAAAGTCTGTCAGCCGGTCGAAGATCGACTGGGCAACTGCAAAGTCCATGTCTCCTGTCGAAATGAACGGGTTCAGTGAAGACTTGGCTCCCGCAGCGCCCAGACCGACCCGCAATGTGCCACCGCGAGCCGGCTCGCCGGCAAGCGCTCGGTTGCCGAAAGACGGCGTCAGCGCGAAGCTTGATCCGATTGCCAGACCCACTTTGAGGAAATTGCGGCGCGGCATAGTCGCCGATGTCAAAATGCTGATGTTTTTCTTAATCATGATAGCTGCTCCCTTTGGGTTTTCTGTGGCAGTGAGGGGGCCGGAAGTAGACAAAAAAATCCGACGCCCTGGACGTCTGGACTATTGGATAAGACCGGCGTGGCGGAGTTCGCGGGCCAGATCTCCGCTGGGTTTTCGCGGCTCGCCAACCTTGCGTCCCAGGAGGTTGATGGCGAACTTGACGCGTGCAGGAAAGTTGGCCGGCTTGATCATCTCTCTGGCGAGAGGAGCAATCTTTTCCGTCAGCTCTCGGCCGCGTCGGTAATCGCCTTCCAGGTGAGCACGGTATATTTCTCCGTACTCTTTCGGGATTACGGTGTTGACGCCGGAGATCGAGGCATTTGCGCCCAACATGAAACTCGCAATGTTTACCGAATCCGCGCCGGCGGCGATTGCGACGCGATCGCCAACGGTCTGAACGAGTTCCGCGACCGGTTCGAGTGCAACCTCTTTTACGCAGATCACACCGTTCAGCCTGGCTATGCTCTGCATCACCGACGGTGGGCTAAAAAAGTGATTGTAGAAGATGATTGGCAATTGGGTTGCGTCATGGACGTCCCGAACGAAAGCTTCCAGCCCCTCCTGCGACGGTGTCGTATAGATGGGCGGACCGAGCATCAGAGCGCTCGCGCCAGCCTCCTTGGCCTTCTGGCCGCGCAGAATAGCGTCCTTCGTCGTCGTGGTGATGACGCCGGCGATAATGCGAATATTACTGTTCAGAACCGCCTCGGAGACAAGCTCCTTAAGTTCGTCGGCGCTAAGCTCGTCTCCCGATCCCGTACTGCCTCCGACGACGGCCAACCTGACGCCCACCGATTCCATGAAGCGTAACTCATTTCGAAAGAGCTCGAGATCCAAGTTTCCGTCCGCCGCGAACGTGGAAACCAGCGGCGGAATGACACCGCTTATCTCTTCTTTGCGTAGCGTTTGTGTTGTCATGATTATTGTCCTATTTCATTCAGTGAAAGTCACATTCGTCTAATGAAATACTTCTATACCTCGCGTTACCTGTCAACGCGAATTGATGAGAGCGCGTCATTTTGCGCCACTTATCGTCAAGGTGCGAATGCCCTTACGAAAAAGGCCACGCGTTGCCTGCGCCTGATTGCGGCCGTGTTCGTCGCCACTCTGGGTAAGCGAGAAATCTGTAGCTCGATGATCCGTCGTGGATCGTCTCAATCGACAAATCCTGCTCAACCTGCTGCTCCGGATGAGCGGCTGGCGGCGAAGCGCAAGCTCTCCATCGACATAAAGATTTCCAGTGTGGCGTTGCGCGAGTCCCTCGGGTTCCGCAAACTGGTGGCTTCGTCGCCATCAGCCGGGGAACCGGATGCGCTACAATCGTAACTAATGAGGCGCAACTCAACGCCATCGCGCCGGATCATCGGCCGTGACCGCGCCGCTACCCTGCCGTCACTGGAATACCGTCAATGAGGCGGTCGCCGTCAGGGACGCCCTTTGTGCGCGTGCGCCCGCTGACCTCACGCGCATGACGTTTACCCTGGAGGCCATGGTCCAGTTTGCGTCGGCTGTTCCAGGGCAGAAAGGCCCTCGTCCGGCAATACGCCTAGGCCGAATGAAACGGTCTTGAATGCCCTTGCTTGATCCAACCCTATCGGGCGGCAGGCGCGAGCAGTCCGGCGCTTGCCAAGAGTTCCTGCTGACGCAGCAGATTGGCTGTCAGGACCGACCGGTACCGCTCGATAATGCGCGAGCGATGAGCGTCGTCGGAAACCGCATCCAAGGCCCCGACGATCGAAGTGATCGACTCGTTTACCTTCCTGAGTTCTCCGAGGAAAGTGTGGTTTCCGGCAAGCGCTGCGAGGTCTGCATGCGTGACCTGGCCTACACCAGCTGGGGACTTGGCGCCCTTGGAGCGATAGCCCTCTGGAAGGTGACCCTTCGGGTTGGTCAAGATGCGGTTGCGGATCGCGTCGATGATCTGGTCGACGGCCTGCTTCGCACCCGCAACGCGGGTCGGGTGGTCCGTATCCGCGGCGGCGTGGGGAAGAAGCTCCAGCCTGTCCGCATGCTTGGGAAGCAGCGAGAGATAGGGCTTCATCGGACCGGTAATGCCGTCTGCGGTCTTGAAGACGTCGGCATCGATCGCTGCGTGACGGACCTTTCCCGATGCCAGGGCTTCGTCCAGTGCTGCGACATCGACCAGCTCGCCTCGGTCGTAGTTCAGCAGCACCGACCTGTTATTCAACGCCGAAAACACCTCGCGGTTGACGAGCCCTGCGTTCGAGAAGGCGCCCGTCTCCGGATTTTGCTTTCCGAGGCCGAGGTGGACCGAGAGGACATCGGCGCCCTTGGCGGCCGCGGCCGGGCTGTCAGCATACTCATATCCTTCGGCGAGGATGTTGTCCCTGTGGTTTGGCCGGGCGTAGAACACCACGTCCATCTGGAAGGCTTTGGCGAGCCGCGCCAGCGCACGGCCGATATTGCCGTAGCCGAGAATGGCGATCTTCTTGCCTTCTAGCTTTTCCGTCGGATATTCCGCGAGGTTCTTGCCGGTGTCGAAGTCGTTGTTGACGACGCGTTCGTGCAACTCTCCAACCGGCAGATCCGGCATCACCTTGAGCAGGGCCTTGAACGCCATCTGCGCCGTCGCGCGGCTGTTGATGCCCGGTGTGTTCATGAGCGGCGCTTCGCCGCCTTCACCGTTCGGGCCACCCCATGAAGCCGAACCCATATTGCCGGTTCCGGTACCGATGCGCACGCCGCCGAGGCGGAATTTTGCCGCTGCCGGGATGAAGGTCGCGGCGGCGATCACGGCGTCATATTGGCCCTGGTCGGTCTCGGCTAGGATTTCATCGGCGGTGCTGAGATGCGGCTGGTAGAAGAAGTGCAGCTTTCCGTCTTCGGGCACACGAGCGTCTTTCACCGATCCTTCGTGGAAGACGCCGCCTTTTTCATCGATATAGGCGGCGAGTTCGCTATAGTCGAGACGCCCTTCCTTGTCGAAGCGCAGACCGATCGCATCGGCGATCAGCACCTTGAACGTGCCTTCGCGCATGGCAGCGGAATCACCGCTCTCTGCCGCACATTCGACCTTTGCGCCGCGCTTGGTGAGTTCCTCTTCGATGACGACGATCTTGGCACGAAGATAGGCATATTTGAGATTTTCCAACAAGGCGGTGATGTCTTCGGGATCGCGGATGCCGCCGATCCACGCACGATAGTCCCCAGGCGTGCCTGGGAAAGCATTCACATAGCGCGCGGCATCCAGTCCCGTTTCATGCTCGCCGCTCGGATGGGTGATGCCCTCGTAGCCCATCAGCTGCTTCGAGCGTGCGATGATCCTGGGGTGAAGGTCGGATGAGGAGACCGCCCCGTCGTTCACCTTGAGGAGCGTGACCGCCGCGCCGCGCCGCTCCGGCTCTTCGACGACGAGGCCGAAGAGGGAATTGCCGGACACCCATTCGTTGACGATCCTGCGGTTGGCCGCCGAGCGTCTGTTCAGTTCGATCACCGAACCGACGCGCTGCTCGGTCTGGAGCAGCCCGAACGTCGTCTCGGCGAAGGCCAGCGTGCTGTAGGTGTTGATGACGCCGCCCAGCATCTTGTCCTGCGCGGCATCATAGAATGGCCCGGCGTCGACGGAGCGCTTGCTGCTCAGCGGCTGCCTGGGGTCGAGCGGCGGCGCGATCTTCAGCTGGCGTGGAATGGCCCAGGACGGGTTGCTCTGGTTCCGCTCGATGAGCGCGAGTGCCGCGGGTGTGAAGGAGGCGACGAAATAGCCGGAAATGCCGCCGATCGCCTTCTGGAAGGGCATGAAGAGGCAGCACTTGGCCATCACCGCGCGCACGACATCAGGCTCCCAGGGCATGGCGCCGAGCATCGAGGTCGCGTCGAACACCGCGTGCCGGTTTTCGGGATCGCCGTCCAGCCACTTGAGGAGCTCGTTGATCTCCTCGTTGGTGTAGGAATTGGCGCCCGTCGTTTCGTGGCCGACGCCGACGAAGATGGAGATGCCGAGTTCGGCGAGCGTCTTTGCCGACGGGATCGCGCCTTCCTTGTCGGCGAAATGGATGCGGCTCTCGTCGCCTTTCTCCGCAAAGCGGTGCATTTCAATGAGCTGCGTCGCCCAGGACTGGCGGAAGAAGCCGGACGTGCCGGCGCCGTTGCTCTCGGGGCGCGGCGTGTCGACATAGATCTTCTGGTCTGCGTCATTGGCGTTCAGCAGATGCTGGACGCAGACGGTGTAGCCGCTGTGGCCGCCGCCCAGTCCGACCGCGATGCGGTTGGATTTCGGGAATTCGAAATAGCGGTGGATTGCCCGCATCATGTCGAGGAGGATCCTGTCGGCAGGGTAGCCGCGGTGCATGCTGCGCGACAGTTCCGCTGTCGTGAATGCGCCGATATCCTTTCCGGTGTCGTCCAGCTTGCGGTACGTAGCCTCGATCCAGCGGTCGAATTCGTACCGGCGGAGCCTGCTATCCACTTCGTCGGTCGTGGCGTCGGTGATTGGACCAACCCCGAAAAAGGGATTGGAGGGTATGGAAGGCGCGCCGTTCTTGGTTTGCTCGATCGCTTCGAGCCGGCTTGCTTGCAGTTCGGCATTCGATATCATGCATACCTCCTCAGGAATCGTGTATGGCGGTTGTTGCCGTTGTCGGTTCTTGACCTTCAAGTCCAAACACCTGTGCTGTGGTCGCGGGAATTTACCCACGGAAACAGGAGGCGATT
>ERZ1034409.225-NODE-225-length-13618-cov-2.908943_pt1 | contig 13618 bp, 10 predicted proteins | sample MGYA00520610_ERZ1034409 | MGnify/ENA primary metagenome ERZ1034409 (study PRJEB33736, sample SAMEA104288480) | Azolla microphylla | place: Ecuador | collected 1982 | study: EMG produced TPA metagenomics assembly of the PRJEB19522 data set (Is there foul play in... | reverse complement strand
TTCCGTGCCGCGCCAGCTCGTCGGCGGGGCCGATGCCGGATAGCAGCAGCAACTGGGGCGAGTTCACCGCGCCGCCGCACAGGATCACCTCGCCGGCGCAGCGAAGCTCGCGCCGTGCAGCGGCGGTCTTGCTCTGCTGCAGCTCCACGCCTGCCGCGCGGCGCCCCTCGAGCAGCAAGCGGGTGACGCGGGAGCCAGTCAGCACACTCAGGTTGGGGCGCTGCCGAGCGCGGTCGAGGAAAGCTCTGGCGCTGCTCCAGCGCTGCCCGTTCTTCTGTGTCACTTGGTAGAGGCCTGCGCCTTCCTGCCTGGGGCCGTTGAAATCGCGGTTGAGCGGGATGCCGGCCTGCTGCGCCGCCTGCACGAACACTGCGGACAGCGGGTTCGGGTCCTTCAGGTCAGCGACGTTCAGGGGGCCGCCGGTGCCGTGGTAGCGGTCCGGGCCGCGCTCGTTGTTCTCGTGCTCGCGAAACAACGGAAGCAAGGCGTCGTAGCTCCACTGCTGATCGTCCACCTCCCGCGCCCAGTCGTCGTAGTCGGCGGCATGGCCGCGTATGTAGACCATAGCGTTGATCGAGCTGCTGCCGCCCAGGGTCTTGCCTCGCGGCCAAAACATGCGGCGCCCGTCGACGTGCGGTTCAGGTTCTGTGTCGAAGCACCAGTTGAATTTCGGGTTGCTGATCAGGCCGGCCACGCCCAGCGGCGTGCTGATCAGAGCGCTGGTGTCCTCCGGCCCCGCCTCGATCAGGCAGACGCGCCGCGCCGGGTCGGCGCTGAGTCGCTCGGCCAGGACGCATCCGGCCGAGCCGGCGCCGACGATGATGTAGTCGAAATCTTCATTCATATGCTCCTCCAGAGGACACCCCAAAAAAAATGCTCCCGCAGCCGGGAGCAAGGCCCTTGGCATAGGGCGGAGGGAATACCGCCACAGGTTGAGGTCCGAGGCGATATCTGCGGCACTATAGATCAAGCCGGCCGGAGATTTCGCCAATCCTTAGTTAGGACTTTCAGTGGCTTCCGGCGGCCCGCTGGTAGGGGCGCGGTTCCATACGAAGGTTAGGTGACTTATGGCGGAGGACGGCGTCAGACTGACTGTTCAGACACTGGTCGCGAGCGCGTCCAGAATATCGCAAGGAGCCAAGCACATGAGCAACGCAGCCGCGGCGGCAGTGCAGTCGCGCATGGGGCCGGCCTATGCCGTGCCTCTTGACCAAATCGACGTGAGCAACCCCGAGCTGTTCCGCAGCAACACCATGTGGGACTACTTCGCCCGGCTGAGGCGCGAGGACCCGGTGCACTACTGCAGACAAAGCCTGTTCGGTCCCTACTGGTCAGTGACCCGGTTCCAGGACATCATGCAGGTCGAGACCAACCCGCGGGTGTTCTCCTCGGAGTCCAGATACGGCGGCATCACCATCATGGATTCCAACGCGGCGGCCAGCCTGCCGATGTTCATCGCCATGGATCCGCCCAGGCACGACGAGCAGCGCAAGGTAGTGATCCCCATCGTGGCGCCGGAGAACCTGGCCAAGCTCGAAAGTTTGATCCGCTCGCGCACCGCAGCCGCGCTCGACCAGCTTCCTATCAACCAGGAATTCGACTGGGTGCAGAGCGTCTCGATCAACCTCACGACGCAGATGCTGGCGACGCTGTTCGGCTTCCCCTGGGAGGACCGCGCCAAGCTGACCTATTGGTCGGACGTGGCGACGACGATGTGCGGCGCCGGCCTGATAAACTCAGAGGAGGAGCGCATGGCCGAGCTGCTGCAATGCGCCTCCTACATGACCCGCCTTTGGAACGAGCGGGTCAATTCCGAGCCGGGCAACGACCTGCTGTCGATGCTGGCGCATTCCGATGACACGCGGAACATGAAGCCGGAGGAGTTCTTAGGCAACATGCTCCTGCTGATCGTAGGTGGCAATGACACCACCCGCAACTCCATGACCGGTGGCCTGTTGGCGCTGAACGAGGCGCCCGGCGAATACAGCAAGCTGTGCGCCGACCCGGCCCTAATCGCCTCGATGGTGCCGGAGATCATCCGCTGGCAGACGCCACTGGCGCACATGCGCCGCACCGCGCTGGAGGACACGACGCTGTGCGGCAAGGCGATCCGCAAGGGCGACAAGGTGGTCATGTGGTACGTCTCGGGCAACCGCGACGGCGATATGATCGAGAACCCCGACTGCTTCATCGTCGACCGCGCTCGGCCACGCCATCACCTCTCGTTCGGATTCGGCATCCACCGCTGCGTAGGCAACCGCTTGGCGGAACTGCAGCTGCGCATCCTGTGGGAAGAGCTGCTCGCGCGCTGGCCGCGGCCGATGCAGATCGAGGTGATCGGCCAGCCACGGCGGGTGCTGTCGTCGTTCGTCAAGGGCTTCGAGAGCCTGCCCGTACGCATCAACGCCTGATCACACCCGAAGCGATAGAAGATGAGGTGAGCGGCTGCTTCTGACGAAGTGAGCAGCCGACTTGAGCAGGAACTCGAGGCGATCGCCTGGTATCGCGAAAATACATAACAAACGTTTGGTTGATTTAATCACCGGTAGGACACCATAGTTCGTACCCCGTGAGGCTGGTATCCCTGAGGAACGTGTAGAGGAGTAACGATCATGAGTGCACTCTGCCCCATTCGGATTCCCGAGCCTGTTTACCAGCCTGTTGTGGCCACGGCGACGGCGGAGTCGATGCGCCGGATTTTCCATCGACCGTACCTCCTCAGGCGGCGCCTGCGTGAACAAAACCGTGGTCCACGCCCTGCATCCGCTACTGCCCCTTCGGCGGTGTCAACCATTCCGGTATCGGCAGCACGCACGGCGAGTATGGCTGCAGAAGCTTCTCGCATTCCCGCGCCGTCGCCGAAACGCGGATTTCGCTCACCAGACTGTTCTACCCGCCTTATACCGAACGCGTGAAGTCACTGATGCGGCTGATGATGCGCTGGATTGCATGATCTACACACGTTGGGACGCTTCGACTTGGCCTGCCGAAAGCGAGCCGCTCGCCTGCGACATTGAATTGTTCCTTTTCTCTTCCTCCAGATGGAGAACAACCCATGAAGTCCCCCGTGGTTGTCGCAGGCGTCGGCATGGTGCCGTTTGCCAAACCCGGCGCCTCCGCGCCCTATTTCGACATGGGCGCGGAAGCCGCGCGCCGCGCACTGGCCGATGCCGGACTGGACTACCGCAAGGTGCAGCAAGCCTATGTGGGCTACGTCTACGGCGATTCCACCTGCGGCCAACGCGCGCTCTACCCGGTGGGCATGACCGGCATTCCGGTGGTCAACGTCAACAACAACTGTTCGACCGGCTCCACCGCCCTGTTCCTTGCGCGGCAGGCCGTGGCCTCCGGCGCTGCCGACTGCGTGATCGCACTGGGCTTCGAGCAGATGAAACCCGGCGCGCTGGGCAGCTACTACCAAGACCGGCCGACGCCGTTCGAGCCGTTTGACCGAGTTTGCGACGAGCTGGTCGGCCACTCGGACGTGCCACTGGCCATCCGATACTTCAGTGGCGCCGGCATGGCGCACATGGACAAATACGGCACCAAGGCTGAGACCTTCGCCAAGATACGCGCCAAGGCCAGTCGTCACGCCGCACGCAATCCGGTCGCCCTGTTCCGCAACGAGGTCAGCGTAGAGGACGTGATGAGCTCCCCGGTCCTGCTGGGGCCGATGACCCGCCTGATGGCCTGCCCACCGACTTGCGGCGCGGCTGCGGCCATCGTCTGCTCCGAAGCCTTTGCCAAAGCCAACGGCCTGGACCTCCGAGTTCGCATCGTGGCGCAGTCGATGACCACGGACACGCCGAGCACCTTTGAGGCGCGCAACATGATGCAGCTGGTTGGCTCCGACATGGCGCGCGCCGCCGCGGACCAGGTCTATGCAGCCGCCGGCATCGGCCCTGAAGACGTCGACGTAGTGGAACTGCACGACTGCTTCGCCACCAACGAGCTGCTGACTTACGAGGCGCTGCGGCTGGCGCCGGAAGGCGGCGGTGAGAAGATGGTGGAGGACGGCGACAACACATACGGCGGGCGCGTGGTCACCAACCCCTCGGGCGGGCTTCTGTCCAAGGGCCATCCGCTGGGCGCCACCGGGCTGGCGCAATGCACCGAGCTGGTCCAGCAGCTGCGCGGACAGGCGGAGGCTCGTCAGGTCAAAGCTGCGCGCGTGGCCTTGCAGCACAACCTGGGCCTGGGCGGCGCCTGCGTGGTCACGATGTATCAAGCGGCCTGACGGGAGCCCGGCATGATCGACACCCAGCACATCGGCCTGCAGTTGCCGACGGTCCGGTTCGAGGTCGAAAAAGGGCGCTTGCGCTTTTTTGCTAAGGCCACCGGCGAAACCCGACCCGAGTATCTCGACGAAGCGGCGGCAAAAGCCGCCGGCTATCGCAGCCTGCCGGCACCGCCGACCTTCCTGATGGGCGCAGATCTCGACGCCGGCACGATGACCGCGCTGCTCGACACGCTCGGCGTGCCGATCGGACGCATCCTGCACGGCGAGCAGAGCTTCACCTACCACGCGCCGGTCTGCGCCGGAGACGCACTCAGCGTCGAATCAAAGATCAGCGACATCTACAGCAAGAAGAATGGCGCGCTGGAGTTCATCGTCAAGGACTCGCTGATCAAGGACGCGCAGGGCAAGACCGTGGTCGAGGCCCGTAGCGTTATTGTGTTCCGCAACCCGCAGGAGAAGTCGGCATGAGCGCCCCGTGTCGTGACCTGGTCAAGGTCGACCAGGAACTGCCGCCGCTGCAGCTTCCGCGGATTTCGCGCACTACACTGGCGCTGTTCGCCGGCTCCTCCGGCGACCACAACCCGATCCACATCGACATCGACTTCGCCAAGGCTGCCGGCATGCCGGACGTGTTCGCGCACGGCATGCTGTCGATGGCCTATCTCGGCCGCTTCCTGACCCGGTGGGCTCCGCAGATGCAGCTGCGCCAGTTCGCAGTGCGCTTTGCCGCGATCACCCCGGTCTGCGCCAAGCTGACCTGCACCGGCAAGGTCGCCGAGATCATCCAGCGCAACGGCGAGGTATTGGCTCGGCTCGATATCGGCGTGGTCGACGACAAGGGCGAGGTCAAGCTCGCCGGCGAGGCGCTGGTGGCGCTGGCCTGAGACACCCCTTTGATCTCAACACAATCAGGACTCTGCATGAAACTTCGAGGAAAAGTGGCCATCGTCAGCGGCTCGGGCCGTGGCATCGGTCGAGAAATCGCCCTCAAGCTCGCCGCGGACGGCGCGAGCATCGTTGTCAACGATCTCGACGCCGCCCCGGCCGAAGAGACCGTTAAGGCGATCAAGGCTGCGGGTGGCAAGGCCGTGGCCTGCGTCGGCAGTGTGACGGAAGCCGACTTTGCGGAGCGCTTCGTCAACACGGCCATCGAGCAGCTGGGCGGCCTGGACATCATCGTCAACAACGCTGGCTACACCTGGGACAACGTGATTCAGAAGATGAGCGATGAGCAGTGGCAAGCGATCATGGACCTGCACTGCACAGCGCCCTTTCGCATTCTGCGCGCCGCCTCGGAATACTTCCGCGTCCAGGCCAAGAAGGAGGCCAGCGAGGGACGCGAGGTGTTCCGCAAGGTCGTGAACATTTCTTCGATCGCAGGCACCGGTGGCAATGCCGGACAGGCTAACTACTCCGCCGCCAAGGCGGCGGTCATCGGTCTGACCAAGGCTATGGCCAAGGAATGGGGGCGGCTCAAGGTTAACGTCAACTGCGTGGCCTTCGGCCTGATCAAGACGCGACTCACCGAGGCGGTCGCCGGCTCGGACGCGAGCATCGACGTCGAAGGCCGCAAGATCAAGGTCGGCGTCAACCCGGATTTGCTCAAGGCCATGGAGGCCATGGTGCCGCTGGGCCGCAGCGGCACTCCGGCCGAGGCCGCTGGGGCGGTCTATCTGTTCTGCATCCCGGAGTCGAACTACGTCAGCGGCCAGACGCTGCTCTGCGGCGGCGGCTTCTCGATGTGAGCGGGCGACAGCGCCATATGACACCGCACCACTCGCCGTGGATGGACGAGGAGCTTGCGCTGTTCCGCGACAACGTCCGCAAGTTCATCGCCACAGAAATCACGCCGTTCGAGGAACAGTGGAATGAGCGGCAGTATGTTGATCGCGAACTGTGGACCAGGGCGGGCTCCGCCGGACTGCTGTGCGCCGACGTGCCGGAGGAATTCGGCGGCGCCGGCGGGACCTTCGCTCATGAGGCCGTGATCCTTGAGGAGCAGGCCCGTGCCGGCAATACCAGCTGGGCCAAGGGCGTTCACGAGATCGTCACCCACTACATCGTCGGCTGCGGCACCCCCGAGCAGAAACGGCGCTGGCTACCCAAACTGGCCTCCGGCGAGTGTGTCGGCGCCATTGCCATGACCGAGCCGGGCACCGGTTCGGACCTGCAGGCGGTGCGCACGCGCGCCGAGCGCAAGGGCGAGACCTACGTGGTCAACGGGGCGAAAACCTTCATCTCCAACGGCCACCACTGCGGCTTGTTGATCATCGTCTGCAAGACCAATCCCGACGAAGGCGCAAAAGGGATCTCGCTGCTGGTGGTTGAAAGGCCGACCGAACAATCGGGCTTCCGGCGCGGACGGTTGCTGCATAAGCTCGGCCAGAAAGGCCAGGACACGGCCGAGCTGTTCTTCGATGACCTGCGCGTACCGGCCGAAAACCTGCTCGGCGCCCACGAGGGCCAGGGTTTCTACCAGCTGATGAACCAGTTGCCTCGCGAACGTCTGATCATCGGCATCGGCGCGATCGCGGCAGCGGAGGCAGCTTTGGAACACACCTTGGCCTATGTGGGCGAGCGCAAGGCCTTCGGCAAGCGCCTGCTGGAGTTCCAGAACACGCGCTTCCGGCTCGCCGAGAGGCATACCGAGCTGACCCTGGGCCGCGTCTTCATCGATCATTGTATCCAGCGCCTGATCGACGGGCAACTCGATGCGGCAACGGCCTCGATGGCGAAGTGGTGGTGCACGCAGAAACAGTGCGAGATTGTTGACGAGTGCCTGCAGTTCTTCGGTGGCTACGGCTATATGCTCGAGTACCCCATCGCGCGCCTTTTCGCCGATGCCCGTGTGCAGAAGATCTATGGTGGCGCCAACGAGATCATGAAGGAGCTGATTGCGCGCTCACTTGAGTAAGTTCAATTCATGAGCAAGGAGGGGTTGCGGCATTCCTTTGGGCGGTGCAGGGCCGATCGCACATACACTCCGATAGAGGAACACGCGCGCATCGCGAGCGTCCCGTCCGTTCGGCACATCACATGTGCCGGCTCGCCGGTTTAAGCCCGTGACGCTTCTCTCCCGATTCGCTCTGCCGTGCCCGGAGACTTCGATGTCCAACGATGAACAAAGTACTGTCCTTCTGCGTCCGGCGGAATTGACCGGAGCCGGTGGCCTGCGCCTCGCGGCCGAAGCCGCCGGCGACAGCGATTGGCCGGCCGTTCTGCTGCTGCATGGCGGCGGACAAACCCGGCACGCTTGGGCCGATACCGCTCGCTTGCTCGCCAGGGCCGGTTATCTCGTGATCGCCCTCGATGCCCCGCGGCCACGGCGAAAGCCAGTGGGCGCCGGACGGCGACTACAGCGCCGATACACTAGCTGCCGACCTAGCATGCGTGTGTGCTTCGCTGCGCTCGCCGCCGGCGCTGGTCGGCGCATCGCTGGGTGGACTCACCTCGTTGCTGGCGATCGGCGAGGGTCCGCCAGATTTTGCGCGTGCTCTGGTGCTGGTCGATATCGCTACACGGCTCGAAGCCGATGGCGTCATGCGCGTGCTTGACTTTATGCGTGCCCATACCGGCGGCTTCGCCAGTCTGGAGCAAGCGGCGGTGGCGGTGGCTACCTACAACACCCACGGCAAGAGCCCGCGCAGCACCGCCGGCCTGCGCAAGAACCTGCGGCGGCGGCCTGATGGGCGCTGGTACTGGCATTGGGACCCCCGGTTTTTCGATCACGCCACCCGTTCACGCGCCGGCGAGGCGCTGGTGCAGCAGGAACGCCGAGAATACGCCGCGCGGCGCGTCACAGTGCCGACCCTGCTGGTCCGCGGTGGGTCCAGCGATTTGGTCAGTGCGGAGGGTGCGCTCGAATTGCAACGGCTGATTCCCCATGCCGAGCTGTTCGACGTGCAGGACGCCGGCCACATGGTCGCCGGTGACCGCAACGATGTCTTCAGCGAAGTGGTCATCAAATTTCTCCTGCACTGCTTCCCCGCAGGCACCTGCTCTGCAGAACACTTGCTCGTCCGTTAGATGGAGTTCACATGAATCTGGATTTCTCCCCCGAGGACCAGTCGTTTCGCGCCGAGATCCGGGCTTGGATGCGCGACAACATCCCGCCGTCGGCCGGCCCATCAATCGGCATTCCCAGCCACAAGGAAACGCAGTTCGCCTGGGAGCTCAAGCTCGGCGCCAAAGGCTGGCTCGCCTACACTTGGCCCAAGGAATACGGCGGCCCCGGCTGGACAGCGACACAGCGTTACATCTTCGAAACGGAACGGGCGCTGGCCGGCGCGCCGCCTTCCAGCCCTTTTGGCCTGGCCATGCTCGGGCCGGTGCTGATGCACTATGGAACCGAGGCGCAGAAGCTGCGCTATCTGCCGCCAATCGCACGCGGCGAGGAATTCTGGTGCCAGGGCTACTCGGAGCCTGGCGCGGGTTCGGACCTCGCGGGCCTGAAGACCCGGGCGACGCGCGAAGGCGACCAGTACATCGTCAATGGCCAGAAGATCTGGACCACACAAGCGCACTGGGCCAACTTCATGTTTTGCCTGGTCCGCACCGATCCTGACGTGCCCAAGCAGCAGGGCATCTCCTTCCTGCTGATCGACATTACCGCGCCGGGCATCGAGATCCGCCCGATCACCACCATCGACGGCCACCACCACCTCAACGAGGTGTTCCTCACCAACGTCCCCGTACCCGCGGAAAACCTAGTCGGCAGCGAAGGACAGGGCTGGACCATCGCCAAATACCTGCTTACCCACGAGCGCACTAGTATTGCCGGCGTGCCGGACAGCTATTATCAGCTCGATCGCCTGCGTGAAGCGGTGGCCGCGAGTCCGGTGCTTGCCCGGGATCCCGTCGTTGCGCGCCGGCTGGCTGCGCTAGAAGTTGACCTCATCGCATTGGAATACACCAACCTGCGCACGCTCGACCGCGTAGCCAGGGGACAAGCGCCGGGTAGCGAGTCCTCTGGATTGAAGATCAAGGGCACCGAGCTGCAGCAGGCAATTTCCGAAGCCCAAATGGAACTCGGCGGTCTCGGCGCTCTGCCCTGGCTCTCGGCCGGCGAAGACCTGGATCCGGTCTTTGGCGCAGCCACACAGCGTTACAATTTTCTGCGCGCAAGCTCGATCTACGGCGGCACCAACGAAATCCAGAAAAACGTGCTGGCCAAGCTGCTGCTGCAGCTCTGAACACGCACTTGGCAAGGACAAATATATGGACTTCTCTTACTCCCAGGAACAGAAGATGCTGCGCGAAAGCGCAGCCAAGTTCGCCCTCAAGGGCTACGGTTTCGAACGCTACAAATTCGCACTCCACCTGCCCGGCCACTGCGATCCCGCGATCTGGTCGCAGATTTCCGAGTTCGGCTGGCTCGGCCTGCCGTTGCCGGAGGATGCCGGCGGCCTGGGGGGAAGCGCACTCGACGTGTCGCTGGTTTGCGAAGCGATGGGCGCTGGTATGGTGCTGGAGCCTTACGTTGCCGGCGCGGTGCTGCCGGGCCGACTGCTGAGCCTGTGCGGAGCGGATGCGACACTGCTTTGCGGCTTAGCTGAAGGCAAGACGCAACTCGCCGTCGGCTGGGCCGAGTCGGGCTCGCCCGAGGACCCCGTCTATTGCGCAACGCGCGCGCATATCGAAGGTGACGCCTACTTGCTCAGCGGGCGCAAGCAATGTGTACTCAACGCCCCCAACGCCACGACCTTGCTCGTCAGCGCCCGGACTGCCGGCGAAGACCACGAAGAGAGCGGGATCAGCCTTTTTGCCGTCAACACCACGTGCGCCGGCCTCGAGCTTAAACCCTACCCGTTGATGGGCGGTGGCTACGCTGCCGACATCCGTCTCGACAAGGTCCGGGTCGAAAAAGCCGGGCGGATCGGCCCGGAAGATGCCGGCTTCGAACTGCTCGATGCCGCGCTCGACTATGCCACCGTCGCCGCCTGCGCGCAGGCCCTGGGCGCGATGAGCGCGCTACTCGAACGCACTGGCAATTACCTGAAGGTGCGCAGACAGTTCGGTACACCGATTGGTAGCTTCCAGGCGCTGCAGCATCGCTTAGTGGAAATGTTCGTCGAAGTCGAGCAGTCGCGTTCGATGGTGATGATGGCCAGCGTGCGCGCGGAAAGCACTGAGGTGGCGGTGCGCCGGCGCGCCGCCTCGGCGGCCAAGGCCTATCTGGGGCAGTCGAGCAAGTTTGTTGCACAGCAATCGGTACAGCTGCACGGCGGCATCGGCGTAACCGAGGAGCTCGACATTGGCCATTACTTCCGCCAGCTCACCGCGGCAGCCGCGAACATCATCTGCGGCGCTTTGCCCGCACACTGAACGCATGAGCAAGGCCATGGAACAGACGCACCCGCTTCCGCACCCATTTCTCACTGAGGCCCATGAAACCTATCGCAGTCAGCTGCGCCGCTTCGTGCAGAAGGAGTGCGAGCCGTACATCGACACATGGGAGCGCGCGGGTGAACTGCCTCGTGCACTGCAGCGCAAGGCCGCTGAGGCGGGCGTGCTGGGCATAGGCTTTCCGGAGGAATACGGCGGCAGCGGCGACAACGATCCATTTTTCCAGTTGATCATGGCCGAGGAGCTGGCCCGCGCAGGTTCCGGCGGCCTGCTGGCCAGCTTGGTCAGCCACCGTATCGGCAGCCCGCCAGTGGCCGCGTTGGGCACACACGAGCAGAAGGAGCGGTTCCTGCGGCCGGTCCTCGAAGGCCACAAGATTGCCGCCTTGGCCATCACCGAGCCCGACGGTGGTTCCGACGTGGCCAGCCTGCGGACCACGGCGCGGCGCGAGGGCGATTACTACCTCGTCAACGGCTCCAAGACCTTCATTACCTCCGGTATGCGCGCCGACTGCGTCACCGTGGCGGTGCGCACCGGGGAGGGGGGCATGAACGGAGTGTCCTTGCTGGCGGTAGAGGCGGGAACTCCGGGCTTCACACGCACGCCTCTGGAAAAGATGGGATGGTGGTGTTCCGACACCGCCACACTGTACTTTGAGGATTGCCGAGTGCCGGTTGCAAACCTCATCGGCGACGAAAATCGCGGTTTCAAGGCCATCATGAAAAACTTCAACAATGAGCGGCTGATGCTCGCCGCCCAGGCCTGGGCATTCGGGCAGGTCTGCCACGAAGAGTCACTTGCCTATGCACGCCAGCGGCACACCTTCGGTAAGCCACTAATCACCCGCCAGGTAATCCGCCACAAGCTGGTCGACATGAAGATGCAGCTGGACGCAGTCAAAGCACAACTGGACCTGTTGTGCTGGCAGGTCGGCGGAGGCTACTCGCAGGTGGCCGAGATTTGCCTTCTGAAAAATCTCGCCACCAGCACGCTGGAACGCGTCGCCGGCGAAGCAGTGCAGATTTTCGGCGGCGCTGGCTACCTGCGTGGCGCCAAAGTGGAGCGCATCTTTCGGGAAACGAAGGTTCTCTCCATCGGCGGCGGCGCGACCGAGATCATGAAGGACCTGGCCGCGCGGCAGCTCGGCTACTGATCTCCGGACTGGCCGCAGGAAGGTTCTGGAGGCCATACGGAGGCCGGTAAGGGTTAGAGTGTTGGCGCGCAGTGACTCTTGACCCACCTAGGGGAAACACACCCTGGGTTAACGTTGGCCGCGCGCCAACAGCCGCCAGGTCGGCTTTGAGGGCTTCGTCGAACAGGGCTTTCTGAGGCGCGCCCAGTTGCTCGATCTTGCGCCCGAACTGCGTCCGCCGGATCTGGGCGATCTCGGAGCTCAACATGCAGATGTTAGCGTCGCGCCGACTTCCGTGCGCAGAAGTCGCTGGTGCAATTCGATTTACTGCGCCTCCCCGGCATCAGCTTTTTACAAATCCAGGATCTGGCCTCCGGCCGCTACATCCAGGTGAAGGTCTGCATCCTGATCGTCGGGCCCTGTGGCGCCGGCAAGAGTCATGACGTGCGATTCTTGCGTCTTGCCGTGTTGCCCTCCTCGGGCTGTCATCTTGGCTCAACACACAGAATCTGTTTAATCATCATCCATGACTGCGCTGCGCTAGCGGCGAAATGCAGAAACGGCACAACGAGCTCCTTCAGTTTGCCGCTCTCACTTCATCCAGCCTTGGATGGGCCAACAATCTCGCGCACTGCTCTTGTAGCTAACGTATTAGCTACAACATGCTGAACTGCGCATCGTTTCCGAATGCAACGCTCATGACGACGCTCAAGCGCTACCGGCTTACGCATCCTCAAGTATCATCGCAGCGCCCTTCTCGCCGATCATGGTCGCCGGCTGGTTGGTGTTACCGCCGACCAGCGTTGGCATGATCGAGGCATCGACCACCCGCAGACAATGCAGGCCATGCACGCGCAGACGCGGATCGACCACAGCCATCTGATCGACTCCCATCTTGCAGGTGCCGACTGGGTGATACGCCGACTCGCCGCTGTGCCGTACCCAATCGGCAAGCGCGTCGTCGTTGCGCAGTGCCGGCCCCGGCGACAGCTCGACTTCATGGTGCTGCGCGAAGGCCGGCTGCGCCAGGATCCTGCGCACCAGGTGCACCCCGCGCACGAGTCGGTCGACATCGGCGGACTCGGCCATATAGTTGGGATCGATCAGCGGCACCTCGAACGGATCGGCACTGCGCAGGCCGATGCGCCCGCGCGACGACGGCCTGAGCCCATAGATCATCACCGCATAGCCGTAGCCGCTCATTGCGGTTTTCAGATCTCGCCCGTGATCGGAGTACAGCATCGGCGCGAAGTGCAGTTGCAGGTCGGGGATCTCTTCCTCGGGCCGGGAGCGGACGAACCCGCCGGCCTCAGCGCCGTTGCTCGACAGCACGCCGCGTCGGCCGCTCAAGTACTGCAGCAGCGCCCACAGGCCCTTGAGCCAGTAGCTCGGATGCATCGAGATGCTCTGGCGGCTGCGCGCGCCGACGCGCACAAACACATCGATGTGGTCCTGTAAATTCTGCCCGACACCCTCCAGCGCGCGACGCAGCTCGATCCCGTGCCGGGACAGCTCTCCATGCGGACCGATTCCGGAGAGCATCAACAGTTGCGGCGAGTTGAACGCGCCGCCGCACAGCACGACCTCGCGCCCTGCACGGACCTGCACCAGTCCCGCAGCGCCACGATATTCGATCCCGGTGGCGCGGTCGCCTTCGAGTAGCACGCGGGTGACCTGCGCTCCGCTGCGAACAGTCAGGTTGGAACGCCCCTCCGCAGGTTCGAGGTACGCGCGCGCATTGCTGCAGCGCCTGCCATCCTTCTGGTAGGCGTAGTAGTAACCCACCCCCTCCTGCTCACTACCGTTGAAATCCGTGTTGCGCCGGTGCCCCGCCTGCGTCGCCGCCTCGACGAACGCCGTACTCAGCGGATTGGTATAGCGTCGCTCGGCAACGTTGAGCG
>ERZ1034409.224-NODE-224-length-13658-cov-2.509226_pt1 | contig 13658 bp, 17 predicted proteins | sample MGYA00520610_ERZ1034409 | MGnify/ENA primary metagenome ERZ1034409 (study PRJEB33736, sample SAMEA104288480) | Azolla microphylla | place: Ecuador | collected 1982 | study: EMG produced TPA metagenomics assembly of the PRJEB19522 data set (Is there foul play in... | reverse complement strand
CGCCGCGGCGGCGCGGCGACGTTCGAATCCAGGCTTCCCCCACTGCATGCGGTCCCGTCTCCCTTCAGGATCGGCTGGGCCAAGATTAAAGGGTATGGCGGCGGATGTGACAGCACGTCGGCGCCGGCACCGCCGCCGCGCCGCCGGGGCTGATGCTTACGTGTTTCTTAGCTGGACACCTGTCGCCGGACCAGCGCGGGCGGTTATCGACAAAATATTTCCGCACCCGCGCCGCTGCTCCTGCCCCCTGCCCTTTGCGCGCGCAATCAAGCGTTTAGGCCGGCGTCCTGAGGCTGCGGCGCAACTGTGCCGCCGAGCGGTGCTTGGAGCGGTAGGCGGACCCGTGTAAAACAGGTCGCGCTTCCCAAGCAGGCAGGAGCCTCCATGCGCCCCACGGATACGACGATCACGCCCCGCCGCCTGGATATGCTGCGGCAGATTCGCGACGCCCAGGCCAGCGGCAAGTCCTCTCCGCTGTACCTCGACGATCTCAACTGCTTCGCCCGCCTCAAGCTGGTGCAGTTCGACCGCGAAGGCAACCTGGCGCTGACCGAGCAGGCTTCGCGCATCCTGTCCTCCTGAGACGCCCGGCGTCTCCCCCATTCCGGTCCCTCAAACCCAACCAATGGTTGGGTTGTTTTCCCTGCGCCCCGGACTAAGATGATCCGCACGGCGCAGCGGCCGACCTTCCGCGCGCCCCGAACCAGAGCAAGGCGGACCACCGCCGCACGAGGAGCGCATGGCGGAGATCGAGGACCAGGACCTGTCGCTGCAGGGCCTGTATCGCTGGGAGCGGCAGCGCGCCGCCGAGTTGTACCTGACCCAGCCGCTCGGCGGCGGCGCCCTGCGCCAGTTCACCTGGAGCCAGGCCGTCGACGAGGCGCGCCGCATCGCCGCGCACCTGCGCTCGTTCGGCTGGGAGCCGGGCACGCGGGTGGCGATCCTGTCGAAGAACTGCGCCTGGTGGCTGCTGGCGGACTATGCCATCTGGATCGCCGGCTACGTCAGCGTGCCGGTCTACCCCTCGCTCACCGCCGCCTCGGTGCGGCAGATCCTGCAGCACTCCGGCGCCCGCGCCTGCTTCGTCGGCAAGCTCGACGACTGGGAGGCGATGCGCCCGGGCATTCCCGACGAAGTATGGAAGATCGCGCTGCCGCTGGCCCCGGCCAACGGCTTCGCCAAGTGGGACGAGCTGGTGGCGGAAACGCCGCCGCTGCGGGGCGAGCCGGTGCGCCCGGCCGACGACCTGGCCAGCATCATCTACACCTCCGGCACCACCGGCATGCCCAAGGGCGTGATGCACAGCTTCGGCACCATCGCCGTGTCGATCAAGACCATCGGCGAGGCGTTCGGCTACAGCGCACAGGACCGCGTCATCTCCTACCTGCCGCTGGCCCATGTCGCCGAGCGCGTGCTGGTGGAGGCGATGAGCCTGCGCTACGGTGCGCAGATCCACTTCTCCGAAACCCTGGAAACCTTCCCGGCGGACATGCAGCGGGCGCGGCCGACGGTGTTCGGCGCGGTGCCGCGCATCTGGACCAAGCTGCAGCAGGGCGTGCTGGCGAAGATGCCGCCGGCGGTGCTGGAATCGCTGCTGCGCGATCCGCAGAAGGGGCCGCAGGTGCGCAGGCAGATCCTGCAGCTGCTGGGCCTGGACGCCGCGCGCCTCAGCGCCACCGGCGCCGCGCCTCTGCCGCCGGACACGGTGCGCTGGTTCCGCGATCTTGGCCTGAACATGCTGGAGGTCTACGGCATGACCGAGAACTTCGCCCTGTCGCACTGCTCGCGCCTCGGCGACGCCGACACCGGCCACGTCGGCCTGCCCTGGCCGGGCGTGCAGTCCAAGTTCTCGGACAACGGCGAGATCCTGGTGAAGACGCCGGCGGCGATGCTCGGCTACTACAACGAGCCGGAGAAAACCCGCGAGGCGCTGAGCGAGGACGGCTGGCTGCGCACCGGCGATGTCGGCGAGCTCGACGCGCAGGGCCGCCTGCGCATCACCGGCCGCGCCAAGGAGCAGTTCAAGACCAGCAAGGGCAAGTACGTGGCGCCGGCGCCGATCGAGAACCGCCTCGGCACCCATCCCAAGGTGGAGGCCTGCTGCGTCGCCGGCGTGGCCTATCCGCAGCCGTTCGCGGTGCTGATGCTGAGCCAGGCCGAGACCGAGCGCTGCCGCGAGGCGCAGGCGCGCGCCGAGCTGACCCGTTCGCTGCAGGCCCACCTCGAACAGGTCAACGCGCAGCTCGACCCGCACGAGCAGATGGATTTCGTGGTGGTGGTACCGGAGCAGTGGACGGTGGACAACGGCTTCATCACGCCCACCTTCAAGGTCAAGCGGCAGACCATCGAGCAACACTACGGACCGCATTTCGACCACTGGGCGCGCAGCGGCCAGGCGGTCATCTGGCACTGAACGAGCGAGGCCGCACCCGCGGCCCGGGGAGGAGAGCGATGAACAGCGTGGCTCAACCGCTGGCGGCTACGCCGGCCACGGCACCGGCCTGGGCGCGGCACATGCGCCGGCTCAACGACTGGCTGCTGCACGACATGCTCGGCGGGCCGCGGCCGCTGAAATTCTCCTGGATCATCAACTTCCAGAAGGGCGGCACCTTCTTCTTCCTGGGCGCACTGATGTGGTGGTACGCCGGCAAGACGCCCGCTGCCACCTCCACCGCCGCCTGGATCTACCTGGCCCTGCACGGCAGCTACGGCCTGACCTGGCTGCTCAAGGATCTCAACTTCCCCGACCCCAACTGGCAGCGGCGCATCACCCTGGCCAGCAGCTGCTTCGCCCTGTTCGGCCTGGGCCTGTACTGGAGCTTCGGCTGGCTGCTGATCTCCGGCACGGCGCAGCCGCACTACCCGCTGCCGGACGCGGTGTGGTACTGCCTGTGCATCTCGCTGTGCTACTTCGGCTGCGCCATCATGGTGGCGGCCGACGCGCAGAAGTTCTACACGCTGCGGGTGAAGCGCGGCCTGATCACCGACGGCGTGTTCAAGTACATCCGCCACCCCAACTACCTCGGCGAAATGATGATCTACGGCGCCTTCGCCCTGCTGGTGTGGCATTGGTGGCCGGCCGTGGTGCTGGCCTATTTCTGGATCGGCCTGTTCGCCACCAACATGGCGATGAAGGAGGCCAGCATGTCGCGCTACCCGGAGTGGGCTGCCTACAAGAAGCGCAGCTGGTGGGTGCTGCCCGGCCTGCTCTGATCGGCGCCGCTGTCATGATCCAGCGGCCCTGAACTTGCTATAAATGGAGGGACCTCTCCGGTTCCTCCATGATCTACGACAAACCCTGGTTCTGGTACCCGGCCCACTGCGTGCAGCTGGCCTTCTGGCTGCTGGCCGTATGGCTGCTCTGCTCCGGCCACCGCGACCACTGGGTGGTGTCCCTGGCCACCACCATGCTCATCAGCCATGTCGTCGAGCTGCCGCTGGTGTTCCGCATGCTGCGCGCGCGCCAGCCGGCGGCGGCGCGGGTGATTCCGCTGACCATCCTATTCGGGCTGACCTGGTTCGTGCCGGCGCGGCGCGGGGTATTCGCCGCCGGCTGAGACCAGCAGACGGCTTTTTGCACCGCCGCTGCACCGCGGCGACATTAACGCTGCACCGGCACGGGCCAACATTGCGGCGTCCTTTGCCGCCGGTGTGCCATGCCATTCACCCTGTCCCATCCTGCCGCGGTGCTGCCGTTGCGCCGCTTCGGTCGCTGGCGGGGGGATTTCACCGCGCTGGTGATCGGCAGCCTGTCGCCCGATTTTCCCTACTACGTTCCGGGGCTACAGCTGCCATCGATGCACACTCTCGCCGCCAGCCTGTGGTTCTGCCTGCCGGCGGGCTGGCTGGTGCTTGCGGGATTCGAGGCGGTGAAGCAGCCGCTATGCAGCCTGTTGCCGCAGCCACATCGTGCGGCATTGATGCCCCTGGCCCTGCGCCGCCGCGACTGGAATTGGCGCGCCCTGTTAATCGGCTCGGGATCGCTGCTGCTGGGTGCCTGGAGCCACCAGCTATGGGACCTGTTCACTCACGCCAGCCGCGGCGGTGCGGACTACCTGCCATGGCTGCTCGACGATATCCCGCTGGGCGGCGACACGCTGCCGCTGTACAAGATGCTGCAATGGCTCAGCGGCGCGGCCGGCGCCGCGGTCCTCGCGGCAGCCTACCGGCGTTGGCTACGGCGACAGCCAGCCGTAGCGGCCGCACCCGGCCGAAGGCCCTGGCTGTTGCTGACGGCGCTGGGACTGGCGGCAAGCGGCGCCGCGCTGCCATTCGCGCTGAACGCCGCCCTCGACTTCGGCGGCTGCCGCTTCTGCCGGGCCTTCCTGTTCGAAGAGTGGGTTCATGCCGCCGACCTGTTCCTGGGACTGCTGCTGCTCAGCGCCCTTGCGGCGCAATGCCAGCGGTCCGGGGCGACGTGAGCGCTCACTCGTTCAGCTTGAAATTCTCCTCTTCCCAGCCCTTGCGCCAGGCGGTGGCCTTGAGGTTCCACACCTCCACCGGCTCGCCGGTGCGGAACGGCATGTGCCGCGCCTTGTAGTAGGGGTTGGCGACCATGTGCTCGCCGCGCAAGCGAGCTGCAGATACTCGATCGTGTCCATTGCCCGTCTCCGCGCCGGGAAAGTTTCTTCCGGCCAGCATTCGTGGTGCAGGTTTCGGGCCAGATCGGGCAACAAAAAGGCCGCCGGATTGCCCGGCAGCCCTGGTGAAAACCGACTATCCGGCGTGGCGGCTCAATAGCCGCCACGGTCGTCGTGGACGTGGTCGCTCTGCCGGTTGTCCGAGCGGTTGATGCTGTTCTGCTCGTCGCGGGTGATATGGCCATTGGCGTCGGCCGCCGACTGCTTGGCATCGTCGTGGGCCTGGCCACGCTCCAGCTTGCCGACTTGGCGGCCGCTGAGCTGGCTGCTGCGCTCGCCGTTGGAGATGCGCTGCTCCTGGTTGGCGTCGCGCTGCACGTCGGCCTCCATGCGCCGCGAGGTCTTGGAATCCGGGTCGCCGGTGGCGCCGTTGTGCTTGTCCTTGGCGATATCGCGGCTGACCTTGTTCTGCGCCGAATCCAGGCGCTGCTGCTCGCCCGCCGACATGTGCCCGTCCTTCATGTCGTGGGCCTCCATCTTGTCGACGTGCTTCTCCTCGCCCTCCAGCTTGCTGGCTTCGTGGTTGTTGATCTGGCCGGACTGCATGCCCTGCTCGATGCGCTTCTGCTGGTTGGCGTCGCGCTGGGTATCCTGGGCGACGGCGGGCTGCTGCGCCAGCACCACGCCGCTGCATAGCGCCGCGGCGATGGCGGCGGCCAGACGAGTCTTGCGAAGTTTCATGTCCATCCTCCGTGATTGGATCGGTAGGTGCCGCCATCCCGGCGGCGCCGGGCCGGCGCAGAGAAGGCGCGCCGGATCTGCAGTGGCTCACTGCGGCAGCGGGCGCCGTCACGGCTGCGTCCTTCATTGCAACCATCTGCCCTATAAGTGACTCCCCTCCTTACAAGCGAGTTCCAGCCGTCCCCGGCTGTTGCGCCCAATAAAAAAGCCGCCGGACGTCCGGCGACTGTTCGACAGCGGCAGCCCTCAGCCCTCTTTGCGGGCGTGGTGCACGCGGTGGCTCTGGTGATTCTCGGAGCCCTGGATGCGCGCCTGCTCGCCGCCGCCGACGTGGCCGTTGGCCGCCGCATTGGCCTCCTTGCGGTCAACCTTGGCCTGGCCGTGCTCAAGGCGGCCGACCTGGCGGTTGTTCAGCTGGCCCGCCTTCTCGCCGTTCTCGATGCGCTGCTCCTGGTTGGCATTGCGCTGTACATCGGCCTGCATGCGCCGCGATGACTTGGAATCCGGGTTGCCGGTGACGCCATTGTGCTTGTCGGCGTAGACGTCCTGGCTGACCCTGCTCTGCGCTGCGTTCAGGCGCTGCTGCTCCGCCGGCGAGACGCTGCCGTTCTTCAGGTCGCGCGCCTGGATGTTGTCGACGTGCTTCTCCTGGCGCTCCAGCTGGCCCGCTTCCTTGGTGCTGAGCTGGCCGGACTGCAGACCTTGCTCGATGCGGTTCTGCTGGTTGACGTCGCGCTGGGTATCGGCCTGCACCGTGCCTTCCTGGGCCAGGGCGGCGCCGCTGACCAGCACCGCGGCCAGGGCGGCGCCGATCGCGGCAAAACGCTTGTTGCGGGTATTCATGACACTGTTCCTCCGTGATTGACTGGGATGCTGCCGTTGCGCGGCATCACGGGGCACAGACTGCCAAAGGTGTTCTGAATGAACGATGAACGCAGCGGCTGTTGATTCAACAAGCCTGGGGTGGCGACCGGCCGGTTAGTGCCAACTACGGTCATTCGACATCTGAAATTCGCCGCCGGAAAGCGGCCATTCACCAGTTAGTCCGCGTCCTGCCCGTAGACGATTTTTACTACAGCATCAATTGACACTGCCTCCAAAGGGTTACCTCGAAGAACCCAAATGCTTAGGGCCAGCTCGAATTGATAGGTGGGATTGCCTAGCGGCGTGTTGTCATATCCCTTTGAGCATTGTGCCAAGCACCGCTGAATTAATGAGGCTCCTCGAGCGGGGGAAGTAGTTTCAGCTACAGCCCGCCAGAGATCGAGGTCGCGAATCTCGCTCATCTTGGACATGCGCTTCAGAAGTTTTGCAAACAGCTCGTCCTTCGATGCGACCACAGCCCTTGGCGCCAGCTCCAGTGCTTTCTCCTTCGTAAAATCATCCCACCGGGGATTGGAATGTTTGTCAAAGCACCATTCCGCCATTTGCTCCAACCCGAGACTGAACACTGCCATGTCCCAGGTGCCATCACGTAGCAGGCGAGCATACGCTTCATCGCATTGCGCTTCCCCAAGCTCAAAACGATCGAGATCGCTATGCCGATCTCGATTTTCGGGTAACCCATCTCGCCTGATTCTCTCAGCCTTTAGGAGAGCACGATCAAGATACCTGCGATAGATCTTCAGGTCGCCACCTCCAAATGCAACGTCCAAGGCGCTCTGGAGTTCACGACGCACCAAATGGTGAGGTACCTTAATCTTCTCCCACCCCTCAAAAGGGTCGCGATCTGCACGCAGACGATAGTGCTCGGCATCTCTGATGTAACGTGCCTTCCATGACCCTGGAGGCGGAGTGGGATCAGCATGCTGGTCTGCCAGCACAGCTCTGAAGGGTCGCCGGATCAACTCAAGCCAGCTGCTCATTGATGTTTACCACGCTGTAGCGGCCCACCGGTTAGCCGCCGTTCGCGACAGTCCGCCCCGGGCCAGTATCTGCCACTTACTCAACAGAGTTGAAGTTCAACACCATCTTCCGCTTCTTCCCCCTCCGCCCCATGCGTGCGGATGATCTCGATCAACGTAGCGAACAGATCTTGGCCTAAGCTATCGATCGATTTCTCGTGCTTTCGCCAGATCAATATGAAACCACCATCTGGCGTGCCGAAGCCTCCGCGAAGAATGTCATTAAACGCATCGAGATTTCCGCGCCACTCGTACTCTTTGAGCGCAATGCTGCTGAAGTGTCTGGCAAAGCCTGAGAGATCTGAGAATGAGTCTCCGTCAATGACATATGTTGGCTTCATTCAGTTTAGTTCCCGTTAGATGCCGTTCGCGATCGGCTGAAATGGGCCGAACGCGGACTGTCGGATGATTTTAGATTTCACCAGTTTGCCTTCCGCCACTCTATAAATCCTTCGTCTCGGCGGGATTTTCCGAATCTAAAGTGATATTCGATTTCAAGCGAAAGTAGCGTAGGGTGCGCACCCTACGCTTGCTGCGAGGCTTTATCGCGTAGCGCCCCCTGCACCGCGGCGTTAGGCATGGTAGAACCATGGGTGCAGGCCCTCGTTGCGGTCCAAACAGGAGACTTGTGAACAGATACGATAGTCGTCATGCACATGAAGATCAAAGTTCGCGATTACTGTCGGGACGAGATCGTCGAGAAACATGGTGGCAATCTCAACTGCCTCCTTCGCTTCTGGCGTAGAGCACTCTTCACACTGATGGACAATTCGATTCCGTTTACTCGCGTTTTTGCGAAAGCGCTCCCACAGGCTTGGCGCCTCTCCGTTTCTCCAGTAGACAGTAAGATCGATATCGCTTGCCTCCCGTAGGAGAGCAAAGAGCAATGCGTGAAATTTTCGCATGTCACGCTGTTCGACTGCCAGGTCAGTTACGTATGTCGCCATCGACTCGCTGTGCACAAGGCCGTGAATCACAGGTTTAAGCAAGGCAGCCTTCAGGCCAACTTCGGCCGCAGCGGATGCGAGAACGTGCGATGCAGAAGGACACGCTTCGACTAGCCGACGTGCCTCTTTGAGCGAAGCGAACGGTGACTGAAGAACATTCGGCTTTGCCTCGTAGTACGAACGAAGTCGCTTCCCACGGAACTCGGCGAGCGCCTGAGCTCCATGTTCCTCATAAAGATCGAGCAGCCACTGCTCGCGTCTGGCGTCTTCATCGTCATAAGTCATAAGCGGCTCCTCGCAATGCCTAACGCGCAGCTACCCGGAGACTGCCGGTCGCGACAGACCGCTTCGGGCCAGCTGCCGCCCGTTAGCCTCACATCAAACGACAAACCAAGTTTGGCACTAAACGGCACGTTTTGATTCAGCGCTCGCGCAGCCGGTGGCTGTCTTCCGCACGTAGGTCCAGGCCGTAGACGCGCCGCAGATCCTCGATCTTCTCCAAGGTCGCCGCCTTGAACGGCGTCTTGTTTTCTAGCGCGTGCAGGGCGATGCCTTCCAGCAGGTCACCGAGCGACAGGTCGAGGTACTCGGCCAAACCCTTTAGCACCTTGAGCAGGCGCTTCTCCAGGCGCACGCCGGTCTGTACGCGCTCGATGGTGTGCAGGGCGGGTTCGGATCGGGGCGGCGGTTTGGCGGGCATGGCGGCACGGGCGGGGACGGGAGCCGGCAGCATCGCACGCTTGCCGGTGATTTTGTTGTTTGGTACATTTGTACCAAGTTATACAGAGTCGATATGCCCATCCCGTCCGCCGCCGCCCTGCCGCCCGCCCTGCTGGGCGTCGCACTCGCCACCTGGAGCCCGTTCGCCATGTCCGATAGCCCCGCCAGCCGCATTGGCCATTTCCACCTCGCCGCGCCGCCGGCGCGGGTACTGCCGCTGTTCACCGCCGAGGGCGAGCGCAGCTGGGCGCTAGGCTGGGAGCCGGAGCAGTTGAGCGGCGACGAGCAGCGCGGCAGCGTGTTCCGCACCCGCCATGGCGGGCGCGAAACCACCTGGGTGGTGACCGAGTACCAGCCGGCCGAGGGGCGCGCCAGCTATGCGCGGCTGGCCGTGGGCTCGAACATGGGGTTGGTGGAGGTGCGCTGCCGCGCCGCCGACGGCGGGACTGAGGTCAGCGTGCGCTATACCCTCACCGGGCTGAATGCGGCCGGACGTGAGGAGGTGCGTGCCTTTCTCGAGCCGGCGCATTATGCGGCGATGATGGAGGAGTGGCGGCAAGCCACCAGTGCCGCCCTTGTTCATGATGGCGACAAGCGGTAGGGGCTGTTTCCTGCAGATGCAAACAAGACCCCCGTCATGCCCGCGAAGGCGGGCATCCAGTATCCGTCACGCAATTGATTCGGCTTCGGCACAGGTGCCAACCGAAACTGGATTCCCGCCTGCGCGGGAATGACGGATGTAAGGGTCGGCATTCAATTCAGGAACACGCCTGCCATTCCGTACCGCACCCACGAAAAAGCCCGGCATCGCCGGGCTTTTTCGTGCAGCTTCGCCGCTTACTTCTTGGCGTCCAGCTCCTGGTAGTAACCCATCAGGATCTTCGCCACTTCCGGGCGGGAGAATTCCGGTGGCGGGGCGATGCCCTGGCCGAGCATCTGGCGCACCTTGGTGCCGGAGAGGTTGATGAAGTCTTCCGGCGCGTGATCCGGCGCCTCGCGCATCATCACCACGCGGTTGAGCTTCTTGGAGTAGGCGGTGTTGTCGGCGCGGAAGATCTGGATCTTCAGCGCGTCGGCCGGCACCTTCTCGTCGAAGATGGTCTGCGCGTCGAACGGGCCGTAGTAGTCGCCCACGCCGGCGTGGTCGCGACCGACGATGAAGTCGGTGGCGCCCATGTTCTGGCGGAAGATGGCGTGCAGCACCGCCTCGCGCGGGCCGGCGTAGAGCATGTCGAAGCCGTAGCCGGCGATCATCACGGTGTTGGCCGGGAAGTACAACTCCACCATCTTGCGGATGCAGGCGTCGCGCACCGGCGCCGGGATGTCGCCTTCCTTGAGCTTGCCCAGCAGCATGTGGATGACGATGCCGTCGGCGCCGAGGCGCTCGTGGGCCATGCGGCACAGCTCTTCGTGCGCGCGGTGCATGGGGTTGCGCGTCTGGAAGGCGACGACGCGGTTCCAGCCGCGCTCCTTGATCTCGTTGCGGATCTCCACGGCGGTGCGGAAGGTGTCCGGGAAGTCGGTCTGGAAGTAGCTGAAGTTCAGCACCTCGATCGGGCCGGACAGCAGGGTGTTGCCGAGCTTGGAGAAGGTGGCCACGCCGGGGTGCTTGGGATCGAGCGTGCCGAAGATGTTCTTGGCCATCAGCTCGATCTGCCCGGCGCTGACGCTTTCCACCTTCTTCACGTCCATCACCGCCAGCACCGGGTTGCCCGGAACGTTGGGATCGCGCAGGGCGATGCGGCCCGGCTTGATGCCGGCTTCCTGGGTGAGGTTGACGATCGGCACCGGCCAGAACAGGCCGGAGGCGGTCTTGAGGTGCTCGGCCACCGACAGCGCGTCGGCCAGGTCCATGTAGCCGGGCAGCGGGTTGAAGTAGCCGGCGCCGAGCATCACCGCGTTGGCGGCGGCGGCGGAGTTCAGCAGCAGGCTGGGCAAGCCCTCCGCTTCCTTCAGCAGGGCGGCGTGGCGGGCGGTGTCGTAGACGAACAGCGGCTTGAGTTCAGTGCTGCCGTGGGGTTGGATCATGGGGTTCTCGGGATTGCGGGAATTGGGATTTCGGGATTCGGGAATGGGATTTGGGATGGGAGCTCGGGCTTTTGCGATTCCCGATTCCCCAATCCCGACTCCCGCCTCAGGCCGGCAGGATGCCGCGCTGCACCAGCAACGCCAGCAGTGCTTCCACTTCCTGCTCCAGGCTCATCTTGTCGGTGTGCAGCACCAGCTCGGGCTTTTCCGGCGCCTCGTACGGGTCGTCGATGCCGGTGAAGTTCTTGATCTGGCCGGCGCGGGCCTTCTTGTACAGGCCCTTGGGATCGCGCTGCTCGGCCACCGCCAGCGGCACCTCGACATAGACCTCGATGAAGGCCATGCCGGCGTCCTCGTGCAGCTTGCGCACCAGGTCGCGGTCGGCGCGGTAGGGCGAGACGAAGCTGGAAAGGGCGATCACGCCGGTATCGACGAACAGCTTGGCGATCTCGCCGATGCGACGGATGTTCTCGGCGCGGTCCTCGGCGGAGAAGCCCAGGTTCTTGTTGATGCCGAGGCGCACGTTGTCGCCGTCGAGGCGGTAGCTGAGGCGGCCCTGGGCGTGCAGCACCTTCTCCAGCGCCACCGCCACCGTGCTCTTGCCGGAGCCGGACAGGCCGGTGAACCAGATGGTGGCGCCGGCCTGGCCGAGCAGCCTGCCGCGGTCGGCACGGGTCACCTCGCCGTCGTGCCAGGTGACGTTGGTGGCTTTCTGCTCGGTCATGTGCGTGTTCGCGTGGAATGGGAAGAGCCGATTTTATGCCGCTGCGGTATATGTGAAAAATATAATATATAGACCTTAGGCATCTCTTTTATTCATATCGGCCGTGAACCTCAACCATCTCGCCATCTTCCACGCCGTGGCCCTGGCCGGCAGCGTCAGCGGCGGCGCCAAGCGCCTGCACATCAGCCAGTCGGCGGTCTCCAAGCAGTTGGGCGAGCTGGAGACGGCGCTGGACCTGGCGCTGTTCGAGCGCCTGCCGCGCAGCCTGCGGCTGACGGAGAAGGGCGCGGCTTATCTGCCGCCGCTGCGCAACAGTTTCGATGAGCTCGCCGCTGCTACGGCCGGCTTGTTCGGCCCCGTCGGCAAGCGGACGCTGACAATCCGGGCCCCGATCTCGTTCATGGTGCTGTGGCTGGCGCCGCGGCTGACGCGCTTCAGCCAGCAATGGCCGGATATTTCGCTGAGGATTTCCACCGTCGTCTGGGCGCCGTCGGCAAGCGACGACCTTGCCGATATCGATATCCGCTTCGGTGACGGCAACTGGCCGGGATTCCAGTCGACGATCCTGATCCGCCAGCCGGCTGTGCCGGTCTGCACCCCCGGCATGGCCAAGGGCGAAGACGATATTTCGCGGCTGAAGTCCTTGCTTGCCTCGGCGCCGCTGATCCACGTCACCGGCTACGAAAACCTCTGGCAGAAGCTGATCAAGCCGCTCGGCCTCACCTTGCCGTCGACCGCCGGCATGAACATCGACACCACGGTTTCAGCGCTCGAGATGGCTGCGGCGGGACTTGGCCCGGCGATCATCCAGCACCGTCTCGCGGAGCCCTATCTCAGGGACGGGCGGCTGGTGCGGCCTGTCGATATGGCGATCCCGATCGAGGAATCGCATTACATCGTGCTGCCCGAGGGTCAGAAACGGCTGAAGGCCGAAGCGATCCTGTTCCGCGACTGGCTGTTCAAGGAAACAGCACTCTGATCTCGGCCGGCTCCACAACCGTCGCCTTGACGTGTTTTAAAATGACCTCATAGTGGTCGCTCCCAATCGGCTAGGGAGGCTCCCAATGACGATCACGATTTCCGCGACAGATTCGAATGGGGACGGCAAGGGCATCGATTTCTCCACCTATTTCACTGCTTTTTACGACACCTTTGTCGATCCTTTGAGTGAACATCAGTACGCGGCCGGCTTCCAATACGCTGTCTACCGGGACTCCGGACAGAGCATCCTGTTTAATGGGACTGAAAATTGGACTGCGGACGGGAGCGGCCCGATTACGGGAAATTTTAACGAGATAATCTACGGTGACAATTTCGAGGCTGTTGAGGGAAATCCGGCGACTAACAGTGCCGACCTCACGATACGATTTCCCGCCGTTATCGATGCCGATACGGATTTGCCGCAAGCGCTCGCTCTGGGATCGACAACCAAGTTGTTCGAGTACCTCCGTAATGACCGCCTTCATTTCGCCGGTTCAAGCGGAAGCGATCTTTTTACCGGATTTGGGCACGACGATAAGCTCGAAGGTAACGACGGCAAGGACATGCTCGACGGTGCAGGTGGCAGAGACGTGTTGGACGGCGGTCACGGCAACGACGTTCTGGCGGGCGGCAAAGGTTCGGACACATTTCGGTTCGATGTCCAGGACGGCAAAGACAAGGTCATTGATTTTGCAACGGATGGCAAAAGTCACGACGTGATCGAATTTTCCTCCGCGATCTTTGCCAGCTTCAAGCAGGTTGTGCACGCGGCGGATGACAACAAGTCCGGGCTGACAATATCTTACGATGACGGGGACGATGCGGTCCGGCTCGCCCATGTCAAAGTCGAGGACCTCAACAAGCTCGACTTCCATTTCATCTGATTCTAGGCTCGCAAGCGCCTTCGGTCCCGCCCTCAACGTAGGTTGAATCGCTATCGTCGCTGAAAACTTTTCTAGCGATTGCCTCTGCTCATCTCTTTGTGCGGGCGACGTTTTTCCGACTCGTTTAGAGATTGTCTAAACGGATATTG